>PJEL010005682.1_pt1 | contig 10043 bp, 8 predicted proteins | sample 1853271 | NCBI WGS metagenome assembly PJEL01 (sample SAMN08108733, study PRJNA415343) | Invertebrate metagenome, whole genome shotgun sequencing project. | host: Globobulimina | place: Sweden: Gullmar Fjord | collected 2015-08 | reverse complement strand
TGAAAAACTCCCTCACCCATAGAGCTCTCAGCTTTCTGTCCGGTTACGTCTATGCATTTATCGTCATAAGCGCCTTCGTTCTGGTCGAGTTTCTGCCCTATTACCTGCAGGAGAAAGCCCTGGCCGAAAGCTTCAGCCAATCGGTCACAGGCACTGTTATCAGGGTCGAGCGCAACATCTTCGGTAATGCGCAGCGACCCGACTCTGACGATGAGAAGAGCTGTACTCTCGTTTACCGATACCCCTACGGGGATCACCTTTTCAGCGGTAGCTATCGACATAACTGCGCCGACTTCTCCGGTTTAAATAAGGGGGACAGTATGGAAGTTCTCCTGCAGGCCAACCAACCGACGAACTCAAAACCGGCATGGGTGGAGCTATCCCTCGGCTGGTTAAAAACCGGCACCTACCTGGGCTTCTTCTTTCTGTCACTGGGTATCATAGGCATCATTGCGCGCATCTCCGGCATCAAAAAAACCACGGATTAAGCGTCAATATCTGCCTTCGAGGCTAAGCCTTCCGTATTGGCCGCCGCCTTTTAAATCAAAATATCTCCACGCTATTAATTTCTTATGGAAGGTCATCTCCTGTACAGATAGTTTTTTACAGGACAGATTAAAGGTAAAAAAATCGTCTAAACTCAAAGGGGATGCTTAAGCGCCTGATCTTGCTACTCCGACACGAGTTAGTCGTTATAGCGCTAAGCCTATCGAATGCTGCTGACAATGATGAAAGGAGTCCAACGTGTTTCAGCAATATATCCGTCAATGTAATCAAGAGGTCCACAAGACCCTCAATGCCGCTATCGCAGAACTGGCAAACGCCCATCAGAATGTACTGACCCCGGAGCATATCCTGCTTGGATTATTGTCACTTCCGGGCTCTGAAGCCGCGCAACTACTGCAGCAGATATTGCCCGATCCTGAAAAAGATATCCAAACCCTAACCCAGGCCGTCTATCACGACCATGAAAATACTCCACTGAAGGGCGATACCACTCAGGTCGTCGCCACCCAGGAAGTCGAAGAGATTTTCGGCATAGCGCTTAGTGAAGCCAAGCGACTCGGCGATACGTACATAGGTACAGGCAGCCTGTTGCTGGCCCTGTGCGATAAGAGGGCCGGCGTCACCGCTATCCATCTGAAAAATCAGGGCATAGAGGTCGGCCCAGCTCGTGAAGCGTTGGTCAAGCTGAGAAGCGGCAAGACCTTAGACACAGCCGATGCCGAGGGCCGCAGCGATCCCTTAGACGAATATACCCAGGATTTGACCGAGATGGCCCGTAATAACCAGCTAGACCCGGTTATTGGCAGAGAGGATGAGATAGGACGAGTCATTCAAACCCTCTCCAGACGTAAGAAGAATAATCCGGTACTCATAGGTGAGCCCGGTGTAGGTAAAACCGTGATAGTCGAAGGGTTAGCCCAGCGTATCGCCAATGCCGAGGTACCCGATACCCTGCGTGATAAGCGCCTGCTCTCATTGGATCTCGCCGAACTGGTCGCCGGGGCCAATATGCGCGGAGAATTTGAGGAGCGTCTCAAGGGGGTCAGGGATGCAGTGATAGAGGCTAATGGGCAGATTATTCTCTTCATCGATGAACTTCATACCGTGGTGGGAGCCGGCGCCGGTGCTGGCGGGCTGGATGCCCCCGCCCTGTTAAAGAGTGCGCTGGGACGAGGAACACTACAGTTGATAGGTGCCGATACCCTCGACGAATACCACAGATATGTCGAGGCAGATAAGGCTCTGGAGAGACGTTTTCAACCCATCTTAGTGCGTGAGCCCAGCATAGAGGAGACCATAGATATCCTCAATGGCTTGGCCGCTAAATATGAAGCCCACCATGATATAGAGTACCAGCCGGAGGCGCTGGAGGCCGCGGCCAGACTGTCGGAGCGTTATATCGCCGACAGACACCTGCCGGATAAGGCGGTGGATCTTATCGATGAAGCCGGAGCCGACAGGCACCTACACCTGCTGGCGCTGTCGAGACCCATGAAGGAGTTGGAACGAAAGCGTCAGGCGCTTCTGTCGGCCAAGCAAAAAGCTTATAACGAGCAGGCCTTCGAGCGCGTCGCCAACATGCAGACCGAGATCCTTAAATTAGAGCAGCAACTCTCGCTACAACGTGAACAGCAAACCACCGATATCGACAGAGAAGAAAAGTCGGTAAATCCTGAAGATATCGCCCGTGTGGTCGCCCGTCTGACCGGGATCCCAGCCGCCCGGCTGGCAGAGTCTGAGGTCGAGAAGCTGTCACGCATGGAAGATAAGCTGCATAAGCGCATCGTGGGTCAACAAGATGCGGTATCTGCCGTGGCCAATGCCATTCGCCGCAACCGCACCGGCATCAACCGGGGTCATCGCCCCATAGGTTCCTTCCTGTTTCTCGGCCCGACCGGGGTCGGTAAAACCGAGCTGGCAAAGGCGTTGGCGGAGTTTATGCTCGATGATGAGAGCCGTATCGTACGTCTGGATATGTCTGAATATATGGAGCGCCACGAAGTATCCAAGATGATCGGAGCACCACCGGGCTATATCGGCTACGGTGAAGGGGGACAGCTAACAGAGAAAGTTCGCCGCAACCCCTACACCATCATATTGCTCGACGAAATGGAGAAGGCGCACCCGGATGTGTTTAATATGCTGTTGCAGATCTTAGAAGATGGTCGGCTCACCGATGCTCAGGGACGCACCATCTCGTTTCGTAACACCTTGCTGATAGGGACCTCAAACCTTGGGTCTGAGTCACTGATAAGCGACCGCACACCGGTCGGGTTTATCTATAGCAAAGATCTGGATTATGAGGCTGCCCGTCGCACCGTGATGAACGAGGTGAAGAAGTTCTTTAAACCCGAGTTTCTCAACCGTCTCGATGAGGTGATCGTATTTCACTATCTGACTCAGGAGGATGTTCTCAAGATAGCCAAGTTGCTGATATCAGCGCTGTGTAAACAGATGAAAGACAACGATATCACCCTGCATATCGATGCCGCAGTGATAGAGCGGGTAGCCCAGGACGGCTTCGAGCCTGCCTACGGTGCCCGCCCGCTAAGACGAGAGATAGAGAAGCAGATAGAGAACCCCATCGCCTCACTTATCGTCAACAATAAAAATATCCCGGGCAGTGAAATTCACATCAGTCTGCACCACAAGGGCAAGGCATTTAATTTCAGGATTGAACCGGGAGAGGAGAGCGAGTAAAAACAAGGGATACCAGTGAAGTAACACCAGGTGTGGCAGAGGATCAACCTTTTACGGACTGACCCTCTGCCACATCGTTTAACACATCGACATCAGTTAGCACATCGACATCAGCTTGTTGGCTGAAGCTTAAATACGGCGTCCCTCAGCTGCTGATTCAGCTCTTCGTTACGCATCTTACCCGCTTCGATATCGAAATTATCATAAAAGCTCGGTACCGACAGACTGGCTTTGACATCGGCTGCAAAGTAAGGCGCACTGCCGCTAGCGGCTGCCAGCACGGTGGCGGCGCCGCCGGGTCCGGGAGATGTGGCAAGCAATACCATAGGCTTGTTCTGAAATACCTTCATATCGATACGTGATGTCCAGTCAAACAGGTTCTTGTAGGCCGCGGTGTAGGAGCCGTTATGCTCGGCAAACGAGATAATGATCCCGTCGACGCTGCCAATCTTGGCAAAGAACTGCTGCGCCAACTCGGGTTGACCCAACTCATTCTCTCTGTCCTGACTGAAAATAGGCATCTCGTAGTCGTTAATATCTAAGACCTCAATCTCGGCGCCCTCAACCAGTGATGCGGCGTAGGTGGCGAGCTGTTTATTGATAGATGCTGAACTGTTGCTGGCTGCAAAGGCTAATAATTTCATAGTGTCTCTCTCATAATCTGTTTATAGGGTTTGCTTTAAGTTTGTAACGAATGAATTAGTATCGAACGAGCCGCTATCTCGATTTGCTTATATCTTTGTGCAGGTATAAGAAGTTACTGCACCTGCATCCGGGCTTCTTCGCAGACCTCTTCACAGCCCTTTTCAGAGTCCGGGGTACTGGTGTAGATATAGGTACTGAAGATGGCGGCGCAGGCACAAGCCAGCCCCATAAAGGTCAGCAGAGCCACCGGCGACTGCGCGTCTGACAGACTAATCGCAGCGCTGAACAGGGCGCCTAAGGCAAACTGACTCAGGCCAAACACTCCCGATATCGCCCCACCCTGAGCCGGAAAAAATGACATGGCAGCCGCAATGGCGTTCGCCGATATCAGTCCCAACAGCAGGTTAAATATAAATACGGTCGCGACGATGGCAATCAAGGGGGCTTCAATCTGTGCCAGCATGAAGAACAGCAGACTCAGCGGGCCCAGCAGGGTACCTGAGATGACGGCCTTTACTTTAGGGCTGATATGCCCCAGCAGCTTCACACTCAATACACTGCCGATAATCATTCCCAGCGCATTCACTCCCAACAGGTAACTGTAGTGCTCGGGGCTCAACGAAAAGTGATTCATATAGACATAGGGTGAACCGGCCACGAATGAAAATAATCCCGCAAAACCAAAGCTTCCAACCAGGATATAAGCCAGTGGCAGTGGTTGTTTAAAAATCTGCACAAAATCCGATATCGAAGCGGCGCGACTACTCTGACTAGCCAGCTCTGTCTTCTCTTCTCCCTGCACCGACTTATCGGCCTGAGCATGAGTTAACAGGCTTGCCACGAAGGCAAAGATGGCTATTCCGGCTAAGGTGTAGAAGATCCATTGCCAGCTCGCATATTTTAAAATTTGCCCGCCGACCATAGGGGCCAACAGAGGGGCCACCACCACGGCAGCCATCACATAGGTGAGCACCCTGGCGCCCTTTTTCAGATCGTATTGCTGCTGGATCATGGCAAAGCAGACCACTGAGCTTGCCCCGCCGATAGCCTGAAATATGCGTGCAAGGTATAGGCCCGTCGCGGAATCCACCATAGGAATAGCCAGAGTCGAAAGGGTAAAAATCACTAATCCTGTCAGTAACAGGTTTAACTTGTGATATCTGTCGGCCAGCAGACCGAAGAGGGGCTGTGCTATTGCGAAGGCCAATAGAAATACCGCTACCGACATCTCCATCTGACTATGAGTTGCATTCAGGTGCTTGGCCATCTCGGGCAAAGCTGGCAGATACATATCTATGGCTAATGGAGACAGGGCGAACACCAATGCGGTGATAACGATAAAAGACACGGCTCTGTTATACATCCTGACTCCACTCACTTAATAGGCTGACAATTCGATGACGTTAAGTGTATATTGATAGCCAAATGAGATTAATAACCTTAATTGATAAAGACTATTTCCATATGACTAGTAATAAGCTGTTCGATGGCATCGTAATATTTACTCAGGTGGTTAAATCCGGTGGATTTTCTGCGGCCGCCGAGTCCATGGGACACTCAAGCTCCTATGTGAGCAAAGAGATCAATAAGCTGGAGGCTCGCCTTGGAGTACGCCTGCTTAACAGAACCACACGCTCTATCGGTCTCACACCCGAAGGCGAAGCCTATTATCAGCAGTGCCAACAGTTGATGGTGGATGCAGAGCAAGCAGTCGAGCTGATCACCCAACATGATGTCGACCCCAAGGGCAGACTTAAGATCAGCAGTCCCATAGGATTTGCCAACAGCTATCTACAGCCAATCCTGTCTGAATATATGCAGCGCTACCCTAACGTGAGTCTGGAATTAGATCTCAACGACAGACGAGTCGATGTGGTGGCTGAAGGCTATGATTTGGCGATAAGGGCCGCACTTCAATTAGAGGAGTCCAGCCTGATCTGTCGCAAAATATTTAGCTGTAAAGGGTATACCGTAGCCAGTAAAGCGTACATATCCAGACATGGGCGCCCCCACCATCCTCAGGAACTAAGCCGCCATCAATGCCTGTGCTACTCCAACCACAAGACGCCGGGTCGGTGGCAGTATAAAGACAGTGAAGGAGATCCGATACAGGTCGATGTGAGGCAAAAAGTGCTCAGTAATAATGCAGAAATACAGCTGGCACTAACACTAAGTGGACACGGGATCTGCCGCTTACCTAAGTTCTATATGACCGATGCCTTAGCGTCAGGGCAACTCGAGATCCTGTTTCCCGCTCTGCCCGCCCCGGAAATCGATGTCTATGTGGTCTATCCGAGCCGCAAGCACCTGTCCCCTAAGGTGAGGGCCTTTATCGACTTAGTCGTGGAAAAAATTCCGCCGACCGTGCTCGCCGACAGCCCTTCACAACAGTAAGGGTAAATAGGCATAAGTGTTCTGACTGCCAGGGTCTAAAGCGTTCCCTTCGCTTTTAAGACATTTCCCCCTATTCCAATCCTATGGCTATGGGTCAGAGACGGGAATGCCTATAAATGTCGGGAGCGTCATTGGCCCATGGGAAATAGGCATAACTCTCTACTACTAGAATTCCAGACACAACGAAGATTTTATGCCATCCCTGGCAAATCTTCATAAGTGTTCTGACCGCCAGGGATGGTGGAAACGCCTATAAATGTCAGGAACATTTATGGCCAGACACAACGAAGATTTTATGCCATCCCTGGCAAATCTTCATAAGTGTTCCAGACACAAAAAAGCGAAGCCTAAGGCTTCGCTTCTTAAAAACAGCTTTAAGTGGCTAATCTAGTCGCCAATCAAATCACCAATCTAGTCACCGAAGTCATCCAGTAAGATGTTTTCCTCTTCCACGCCCAGACTCTCGAGCATGCTGATGACCGACGAGTTCATGATTGGAGGGCCACACATGTAGAACTCACAATCTTCCGGCGCCTTATGGCTCTTGAGGTAGTTCTCATACAGGACATTATGAATGAAACCTGTGTACCCATCCCAGTTGTCCTCAGGCAGAGGATCGGACAGGGCAACATGCCAGACGAAGTTGTCATTCTCGGCCGCCAACGCATCGAAATCTTCTTGATAGAACACTTCACGAGTCGAACGCGCGCCGTACCAGAAGCTCATCTTACGCTGGGTTTTAACCCCTTTAAGCTGGTCGAAGATGTGCGAGCGCATCGGTGCCATACCTGCACCACCACCCACAAATATCATCTCGGCATCGGTCTCTTTAACGAAGAACTCACCAAATGGACCAGAGATAATCACCTTATCACCCGCTTTAAGGTTAAAGATATAAGAGGACATCTTACCCGGTGGCACACCTTCCGAAGGTGGCGTAGCAATACGCACGTTCAGCATGATGAGGCCCTTCTCATCCGGGTAGTTCGCCATCGAATAGGCACGCAACACATCTTCATCGACCTTAGAAACCAGATCGAACAGACCATACTTGACCCAATCGTCACGATACTCATCAGGAATATCGAAGTCTGAGTAGTTGACCTTGTGTGCAGGCGCTTCAATCTGAATATAACCACCGGCTTTAAACTTAACGTCTTCGCCTTCAGGAAGCTTGAGTAGCAACTCTTTAATGAAAGTAGCAGTGTTGCTGTTTGAGACAACCTCACACTCCCACTTCTTAACGCCGAAGATCTCATCTTCAACTTCGAGTTCCATATCGGTCTTAACCGCCACCTGGCAGGCCAGACGACAACCCTCTTTCGCCTCTTTCTTGGTGATATGGTCGAGTTCTGTAGGCAGAATATCCCCGCCACCGGACTTAACGATAACGCGACACTGACCACAGGTTCCACCGCCACCACAGGCCGAAGGAATAAAGATATCTTTGTTCGCTAACGCGCCCAGCAGCTTATCGCCAGCTGAGGTTGTAATGCTTTTATCTGCATCGTCGTTGATGCGAATACTGACGTCACCCGTAGACACCAGTTTACTTTTGGCGAATAAAATCACCATAACCAGCATACTCACAACCAGAGTAAACATGCCGATACCAATTGCCATTTCCATCGAATCTACCTTTTCAATAATTCGTTTTCTTTAAGCCCTGCTCTTTAAAAAGAACCGCTTAAATAGAAATACCAGAGAAAGCCATAAAGCCCAGAGCCATCAAGCCAGTAGTGATAAAGATGATACCAATACCCTGTAACCCTTCGGGTATCGCATGAAATTTCATTCTTTCGCGCAGTCCCGCCAACATCACAATAGCCATTGCCCAACCGACACCCGAGCCCATTGCAAATACAGCTGACTCAGCTAAGTTATAGTCACGATTTGCCATGAAGATAACGCCGGCAAAGATGGCACAGTTCACCGTAAGTAACGGCAGGAAGATACCCAGAGAGTCATAAAGACTCGGGATATACTTGTCTAAAAACATCTCTAAAATCTGTACCAGAGCCGCAATCACACCGATGAAAGTGATCAGTTGCAGGTAGCTCAGATCCAGCTCAGCCATCCCCGCCCAGGCCAGAGCCCCCGGAGCCAGTACGTTGGCATAGATCAACTGGTTAAGCGGTACCGCTAAGGTCATCACCACGATAACCGCGACACCCAGACCGAAGGAGGTAGATACCTTCTTCGATACCGCCAGAAAGGTACACATACCCATGAAGAAGGACAGCGCCATGTTGTCGATGAAGGCTGCCTGAATAAAAAGATTAATGTAGTGTTCCATATCCCTTCCTTAACCTCGTTTACGCTGTATTACGTTAATCGTCCAGATCATTAATCCGATCAGGAAAAACGCACTAGGTGGGAGTTTGAACATCTCATTAGCCAGATACCAACCGCCGTTTTCAACGGTTTTTAAGATCTCATGACCAAACAGGGTGCCACTGCCAAGCAGTTCACGCACGAAGGCGACACCGAGTAAGATAACGCCGTAGCCCATGGCATTACCCAAGGCATCGACAATCGCTAAATGCGGCGGATTTTTCATGGCAAACGCTTCCGCTCGCCCCATGATGATACAGTTGGTGATGATCAAGCCGACAAACACCGACAGTTGACGAGATAGCTCGTAAGCCACGTCCTGCAACACCATATCGACGATAATTACCAGCGTCGCAATTACTGTCATCTGGGCGATGATACGCACGCTGTTGGGTATCAGGCGGCGGATCATCGAGATGATCATGTTAGAGAACACGAGTACAAAGGTAACGGCTATTGTCATCACCAATGCGGTTTGCAAAGAGTTACTGACTGCCAGCGCCGAACAGACACCCAACACCTGCATAGCAACAGGGTTGTTAGTGAAAATCGGGCTAACCAGTATCTCGCGAGTGGCTGCTGTATTAGTACTCACCTTAGACCTCCGAAGCTTTTAACTTGTTGAAGAAGGTTTGGAAGCCCTCATTGCCGAACCAGAACTTAATCGAGCGTTGCACACCGCGACCCGTCATGGTTGCGCCACTGACCGCATCGACACCGTGAATATCACCCTCTTTAGCGCCGCCTTTGACAACTTTCAATGCCACCTTGCCTTTCTCATCGAAGAGCTGCTTACCCTGGAACTTGGCCGTCCACTCGGGATCATTGAGAAAGTCACCAATACCCGGAGTTTCACCATGTTCATAGATGACAACATTTACTATGGTATTCATGTCGGGTTTTACCGCGACAAAACCGTAGATCATCGACCACAGGCCCTTGCCATAGATAGGCACGACCACACTAGCCAACTTGCCGTTATCGTCGAATACTTTAAATACCCGAACCTGATCGGCACGGCTCTTGATTTTAGCGGTATCTTTCTTCGGCTTGCGCGATGTATCAGGATTGATAGCCGCCATGCGGTCATCGAAATTCATCACGTTGTCGTCGGTACTTACAACGCCTGTGTCCAGCTCGACCAGCATAGGGGTAACCGATTTTTCAAAAATAGTACGGAAATCATTACCGCCCAGATCGACATCGGCCGCTACCAGCACGTACCGTTTAAGCTCATCACGCTTCTTAGCCAATTTACGCTCTTTGAGCAGTTCCGCGGTGCCGGTGAGCATAAACGAACACAGCAAGCACAGCGTGACAGTGAAGACCATAGTTCCAAGAACTGTATCTTTTTTAAAGGCCATTACGTTTCAGTCTCCGCTTGATATTCGCTTTCGCGACCAGATAATCAAAAATGGGTGCCCATAAGTTAGCAAACAAGATAGCCAACATGATGCCTTCCG
>PJEL010005681.1_pt1 | contig 10045 bp, 5 predicted proteins | sample 1853271 | NCBI WGS metagenome assembly PJEL01 (sample SAMN08108733, study PRJNA415343) | Invertebrate metagenome, whole genome shotgun sequencing project. | host: Globobulimina | place: Sweden: Gullmar Fjord | collected 2015-08 | reverse complement strand
CGACCAAAGATCAAAAAGTGTTAACTAAATGGACAGGGAGCACTAAAACTGATGGCTTTCTCTGTCTTAGGGTGAAACAAGCTTAATTTCAGTGCGTGCAGTTGTAATCGTTTACTCATGCCTAGTGCCTGTGGGTGAGCATAAAGCCTATCACCTAAAATAGGATGCCCCAAAGCTAGCATATGTACTCTAAGTTGGTGGGAACGTCCAGTAACAGGTGTTAATTCAACTAGGGTACTTAGCCTGTCTTTAGCGCTTTCTACTGCTTCACTTTGATTTAACTCACTATTTATTACTTTATTTACTTCTTTTTTCAATACGCGATAATGCGTTAATGATTGTTTGCCATTTTCATGATCAACTTTTTGCTTAGGTCTATTCGGCCAATCACATATTAAAGGTAAATCAACGCTGCCTTCAGACTCTTCAACAATGCCAAATACACGGGCAAGATAGCTTTTTTGTGTTTTTCTTTGTTCAAATTGACGGCTAATAGCAACGTGTGCTGGCTTATTTAACGCCATAATAATTAAGCCAGAGGTCGCCATATCTAGTCTATGCACTATAGTGGCTGTTGGTAACACTCGTTGAACACGATGTTGCAGACAGTCTTGATGCTCAGGTAATCGACCAGGCACACTCAAAATACCGCTCGCTTTATTTAATACTACAATATCGTCATCTTGGTAAATAATCTCAAGATAGGGGGACATAGGTGGCAGGTAGACAAAATCGGGGTTTGCGCTCATTTCTTTCTCAGTACTTTCTTGCTAAGTAATGTTTTAGCATTTGAAAGAAAGCTAAACTCTACAAGAATTTAGCTTTCTAAACATCTTAATGGGTAACCACTATCATGCGAACTGCTTCAAAGGTCAATTGTGCTTTATCAATATAGTGACTCAACTCATTTTGCTGTTGGCTAATAAAGTCAATTTCTTCTTGGCGAACACTTGGGTTAATCGCTTTTAATGCGGTTAACCTTTGTTGTTCTAAAGAAAGTTTATTGTGCATAGCTGCTAACGATTTTTCTTGAATGGCAACAATCTGCTTTTCGCCATGTGCTTCAGCTTTAATCACTAATGGACCAATTTGTGTTTTAAGCGCTTTAATCAACTGCAATGCCATTTGTTTTTTAACAGGCGACAATTGTTTATCGAGCACTTTTTCGCTGACCTTATCGGCAAGGTTATTACCATTTTTATCCACTAGAATGCGAATCGGCGTGGTTGGTAAGTATCGACCTAATTGCAAATGTGCTGGTGCTGTCGCTTCAACCGTGAATAGGCATTCTAGGAAGAAAGTTCCTACAGGTAAGGCTTCATTCTTTAATAAGCCAATACTAGCATTACCAATTTCATCACTCAGTACTAAGTCCAGTACACCTAGCACCATAGGGTGATCCCAAGTTAATAATTGATAGTTTTCATTAACTAAGGCGGTATCTCTGTCGAAAGTCACTGTAGTACCGTCTTCAGGCAAGCAAGGGAAGTTGCTATTAAGCATATGTTCGCTTTGATTTAAGGCAATAGCGTTATCGGCTTTATCATCTTGTTGTACACCAAAGACATCAAGAGCTTGAAACATAAACTGTGGTAAGGCGATATCACTATCAACTTGTTGTATTTTTTCAACCAGCTCATGTGCGCGACCTTGACCAGAAGAGTTTAACTCTAACAACTTATCTCGACCTGACTCTAATTCAGCTTTGATGGTTAAATGTTTCTGCCAACTATTACTGATAAGTGCTTCAGCTTCATCAGACTGCTGCTGGCAGGTTAATGCCAATGATAATAGTTGTTCGCCAAAGCTTTCAAAAACAACTCGCCCTGTGATGCAAGTATGTTCAAAAGCTTGCAAGCCTTGATGATACCAATCAAAAAGTAACTCTTGTGCAGAGTCAGTAAAGTAAGGCACATGGATTCGAATTTCTTCAGTTTGACCTATTCTGTCTAGGCGACCTATACGTTGTTCTAATAAATCAGGGTTACTTGGTAAATCAAAAAGCACTAAGTGATGAGCAAACTGGAAATTACGTCCTTCACTACCAATTTCAGAGCAAAGTAATAGTTGCGCACTGTCTTCATCCTGAGCGAAATAGGCAGCGGCTTTGTCACGTTCAAAGATTGATAAACCTTCATGGAATACCGCCGCACGAATGCCTTCTTTAATACGTAGCGCTGCTTCTAAATCAATGGCAGTTTGTGCATTGGCGCAAATAACTAAAACTTTTTCTTTTTTCAGTGTTTGTAATAGCTCAATTAAATAGTCAACTCTAGGATCAAAATCGGTCCAAGTTTCGCTTTGCTGATCTAAGCCATATAACATTTCAGGTGTGAATATGAATTTAGCTTGTTTTGACTTAGCTAATGTTTCAGGGCAGTCACTAAGCATCAATTCATTGATACTTTCTTGGTATTGCTCTGGCATGGTGAGTACAGTTGGCACAACTTGGCGCGCAGGAAACCCTTTGATGGTATTTCGAGAGTTTCTAAATAATATGCGGCCGGTACCGTGTCTATCGAGCAATTGTTTTAATAAACCTTGGCGAACATCAGCGGAAACTTGTTCTTCTGCCTGGTTTAGGTCATTTAACTGGCTACTAATGTCACTTTCTTTTAATAACTTAGTAAGTGTTGATTCTTGCTCAGAAGTCAGTTTTTCACCTTCAACTAATGCATTGGCAGCATCAGCAACTTCGCTATAATGCGTTTCTTCTTCAGTAAATTTTTGATAATCAAAAAACCTATCAGCGTCTAATAAGCGTAAACGAGCAAAATGACTTTCATGACCAAGTTGATCAGGAGTAGCGGTTAATAATAAAACCCCAGGGATCACTTGTGAAAGTTGTTCAATGCATTGGTACTCTAAGCTAGGTTTATCTTGTTGCCAGTTAAGATGATGAGCTTCATCAACAACCATTAAGTCCCAATCTTCACTAATAAGTGCTTCATACCACTCTGGATTGTCAGTAATAAAGCCTAAGTTAACTAGTACTAATTGTTCTGAGCTGAATGGATTGGCCTTTTTACCATCAACATAGTTATCTTGACTGGTTTCAACACAACGCTCGTTATCAAAAATACTAAATTTTAGATTAAATCGACGCAGCATTTCGACTAGCCATTGATGCATTAATGATTCCGGTACAATGATTAAAATACGTTTTGCTCGACCCGTTACCAATTGTTGATGAATGATCAAACCGGCTTCAATGGTTTTACCTAAACCCACTTCATCGGCTAATAATACCCGTGGAGCAAAACGGCTACCTACCTCATCTGCGATATAAAGTTGGTGTGGAATTAAACTTACACGAGCACCAGTAAGACCTGTTAAATCAGATTGTTGTTGTGTGTATTGATGTTGTAAACAGTCTTTACGTAGACGGAACCAATCTAAACGATCAACCTGGCTATTAAGCAGACGGTCGTGCGGCTTATTAAATTTAATGAAGTGATCTATCATCACTTCTTTTAAGCTGATCTGTTCATTAGTATCTTGGCGTATACCTTCATAGGTGATAATGCCATGGGCTTCAGTATGGTTACTGACTTTCAATGACCAACCTTCGTGGCTGGGAACAAGATCACCCGTATTGAAAATAACACGAGTTAGTGGCGCATTAGCTTTGGCATATTGTCGAGATTCACCGGTTGCAGTGAAAACAATATTAACAAAGCGATTTTCAATACCTGTTACGGTTCCCAATCCTTGATCTGATTCACTGTCACTGATCCAACGTTGACCTACCTGAAATGGCATAAACTTACTTCTCCAAGGATTGCTTAGTTATTACCTTTTATTCGGTTAATAATGATACTAAGCATAAAAATTAGGGATAAAAAAAGGGCGCTATAGTACTCCTAATCATAGCCGGAATCATTAAAAAATTATGCTTGATTCATGTTAATTTTGGGATTACTGTGGAGAAGCTATACTTTAAGTGCTGTATTGCTCTTTTATATTTGTTTTGTCAGTGAATCACGGAGATTGCCCATGACTAAAGAGAATATGAACAATGAGAATATGTTAAGTAAGAATTTAGCCCAATCGCCTCAATCTGAAGAGGTCAACGATCAACCAATTATCTACATCCTAGATACCAATATCCTTTTGCACGAACCTTTTGCCTTTTTATCTTTTAAAGAACACGATGTTGTTGTGCCTATGACGGTATTAGAGGAGTTAGACTCCATTAAGGATAGGCGTAAAGATGTTAGTCGTGACGCTAGAGTAGCAATACGAGCGCTTGAAGATACGCTACGAGATGCTACGCCTGAGCAAGTACTGGCTGGGGTGAAACTACCTCAAAATGATGAACTTCACCCGAGTGGTTGTCTTGCAATTATTAACGATTATGCCTTAGAGAAAACAGCTAATACGCTATCTTTTAATGAAAATGATAATCGTATCATTAATGCAGCTTTGCACATTCAAAAGAAAACTCCCGATAAAAAAATAGTTCTAGTCACTAAAGATATAAACATGCGCTTAAAAGCTAAGGGAGCAGGGCTGGCACATGTTGAAGACTACCGAACGGATCAGCTTATTGATGATATTCAATTTCTGACCAAAGGTTACCATCAATTTGAAGGTGATTTTTGGCAGAGCATCCAGTCTGTTGATAGTGAAACTGAAGGGCGAAATACTACTCATTATGTAGCTCGCGATACAGTGCCTCTAACTTATATTAATGAGTATTTGTTAGATGAGAGTGACAGTTTTGCTGGTAAAGTTACTGGCTGGGATGATGAAAATATCGCTATATTAGACCTTGGCCGAGAACGATTATTGGGAAAAAGTGCTTGGGGTATTCATCCTAAAAATATTTATCAAGGCATGGCGATGGATGCGCTACTTGATCCTACTATGGACTTGGTCATTCTCACGGGACCTGCTGGTTGTGGTAAGACTTTACTTGCCCTTGCAACGGCTTTAGAGCAAGTAATTGAGCGCGGTTTATATGACAAAATCATTGTCACTCGCAGTACTCCTGAAATTGCCGAGTCTATCGGTTTCTTACCTGGAACCGAAGAAGAAAAAATGGCGCCTTGGTTAGCCGCAATAACGGATTCATTAGAAGTATTACATCAACAAGATGAAAGTATGCATGGCAGCTTAAATTACATTATGGATAAAGCTAACATTCAATTTAAGTCGGTAAACTTTATGCGAGGCCGTAGTATTCAAAATGCCCTAGTACTGCTTGATGAGTGTCAAAATTTAACGGCAGCACAATTAAAAACTATTATTACGCGCTGCGGTGAAGGCACAAAACTTGTGTGTTCGGGAAATTTGGCACAAATTGATAGTAATTACTTAACGGCAGTTACCTCAGGATTAACTTATATCGTTGAGCGTTTCAAAGATTTTCCTGGCTCTGCTACGGTAAATTTAAATGGCGTGGTACGCAGTCGTTTAGCTTCTTTTGCTGAGGAAAATTTATAATTTGTCTGTTAAATTAAAAGTAGCTTAGCTAAATAGGCAACATAAGCTACTTTTTCTTGTTTAAAGCTTATGACTGCTTTAACTTATCAAGCTAGGGACCATATCAACAAAAAGTTAAGGCATTTTAGTGTACTACCAAGCGGGCATAAATACAGTTTTCAGGCGTTATAACACAACTGTTGTTGTTGCCTTTATTGTTATTATTTTGGTCGCTTTTTCTGTCGCTTCTCTGCGTTACTATAATCAAATATCACAGCACAAACAGCAAAGTTTAGCTGAGCTTAAACAAGAAGCTCAACAGTTAAATATGATGCTAGAGCAAAGTGTGCAGGCTGTAGTTGGCATACAAGAGTTTGCTCAATATATTCTAAAACACCCAAAAGAATTAAAAACTCCATTACCCTCCTTCTCACAGCAAGGGGAGATGTTTTACTTAAATAAACCTCTGCATGACGTTATTAAACAGGGAAAACGCTTAAGTAGCAGTATTACTGGCGTAGGCCAAATTAGTCAATTTAGTGAGCAAAAAAGGCAAGAAATTGCCATGGCTAATGCACTAACTCCTGCTTTTATCGCTGCACAAAATATTATTGAAGAAGCAACTTGGTTTTATTACATATCTTTTAGTAACTTTGTAAATATATTTCCTTGGGTTGATCGAGAAATATGGCAGTTTACCGAAAAGGCTCTAACTAGCCCTCATAACAGAGCCATGCAAGAGTTAACGCTTAAAAATAATCATGTTATCTGGTCTGAACCCTACATTGATGCTGCAGGAGGGGGCATGAATTCCTCCGTTGGTACAGGGGTTTTTCATCATGACAAGTTATTAGGTGCTGTGGTTATTGATGTAAATTTGACACGTTTACATGCAAGCTTAACTGAATTAGAGACGAGTGATCAGGGACTTATTTTGTACAACCAAAATAATGAAATTCTTCTCTCAAAGCGCTTAGGTAAAGAGTCGTTAAGTTACCGTGCATCATGGCAAGATTTACTTCCTAAACCACTTCAACATTTAAATGCTAAAAATTTAGCTGGAATAGGCGATACAGAGCGCTTAGGTGAATGGTTTGTTGAAAAACAAGTTATAGATGTTAATGGTTGGATTTTACTTAAATATCAAAAGTATGAGCGTTTTGCCTCACCACAATACAGTGATTTTATCTTTGTTTTTGCAATGCTTTTTATTGGCTTACTGGCATTTTTAATGTTGGTTAATACCATGACTAAGCGTACTTTTATTAAACCAACCACTGAGTTTATTAGTCATATCGAATATTGTGCCCAGGGAGATCCAGGTAAAGTAACGCCTGCTGCTGATTGGCTACATTGGTTTCAGGTGGTTGAGGATATCTTTGCTCAAAACCGTAGTTTGTTATTACAACTGACAGAACAAAATGATGTGCTAGATAGCCGAGTTATCGAAAAAACAAAAGCGCTACAAGAAACAAGTGCAAAACATCAACGTGACTATGCATTATTACGCTCAGTGATGAATGCCATTCCTGAATTAATTGTTTTTAATGATCCTAATGGCTTATTGATGGGGTGTAATGAAGCATTTGAACGCTTAACTAACCATTCCGTAGAGCAAATGCTAGGCTTTAAATCGGCGACTTTTATGCCAGGACCACTAGCCAAAGAGGTTAATCGCTTAAATGCTACCAGCAATAACGAATACCCTCAACAAGCACTGATAAAAGCAGGAGATTTCACTTATCAGGGTTTTTGTAATCAATTTACTGATGAACAAGGTAATATTCTTGGTTCAATTAGTCTTTTCCATGATGTAACACAGCAGCAGGCTACACAATCGGCACTTGAAAAAGCCAAAGATCAAGCCGAATATGCTAACAGAGCGAAGATTCAATTTCTGGCTAATATGAGTCACGAAGTAAGAACACCAATAAACGCCATGCAAGGTATGATGGACTTATTAGCTTATACATCGCTTGATACCCGCCAACACCACTATTTAACTAATGCTCAAAGTGCATCTAAAACTTTGTTACACCTGGTTGATGAGCTGCTAGATTTATCCAAAATTGAAGCGGATAAAATGATTGTCAGTCAAGATGCGGTTAATTTGCCAATTATTATTGATAAAGCCTTAAAGCTTAATATGGGTAATGTTGATCATAAGCGAGTTGAAGTCATTGTTGATATGAGTTCAGAAGTTCCGAGTAATGTGATTAGCGATGAAATGCGCTTGGTACAGGTATTGGCAAACTTATTTAATAATGCCATTAAATTTACTGACAAAGGCCAAATTAAATTGCTCATTGATACGCTATCATCCAATGAAACCCAAGTTCAAGTACGCTTTCGAGTTATTGATACAGGTATAGGTATTGCCAGTGATAAGCAAGGTCACTTGTTCACTGCATTTAGCCAAGCTGATGAATCTATGACACGAAAATATGGCGGCTCAGGTTTAGGACTGTCAATTTGCCAACAGATAATTAAACTTCTGGGCGGAGAGATTAACTTAACTAGCCAGCTAGGAGAGGGCTGTGAGTTAAGTTTTGTATTACCTTTTCAGCGAGTTTCATCTGACATACAAAACAGTGATAATTTAGCGAATACGGATAATGAAGAGGCAGTGTTAACAAATTTACCAGCAGAACTAAGTGAGCCTCTTGTTGAAGGTATTACGCTTTATGTGGTTAATCAAAACTTGTCAGCGAGTTTTACTCAAAGTATCACTCAAATGAATTGGTCATTGTTTCAGGTGAACAATATAGATGAGTTATGTCAGCAAGAGATTGAAGGAAACAGTGTTTTACTAATAGATGAAACAAGCTTTTCAGATCAACAAAAAAATCAATTTGTGATAACACACTTAGAAAACTTTACCTTGCTCTGCCTGTGTCAACCAGCACTCAAGCAACTCAGCAATGATACTTGTGAGTATTTAGATCAACTGTCGATTCCTTACCTGCTTGTCGATATGCCTTTGTTTCGTTATACACTTGATCAGATATCAAAGACCTTAGTCGCTAAGGATATTCAGGGCCCAGAGGTCCAAAAGCTTGCACAAACGAGTCTACATAATCATTTGCATAATCGAGATGCAAATGATTATGTAGTGGATGATAGACCTAATGAAAAGCCTTTAAATAAAAGTAATGAACAAAACCTACAAGGGTTATCGGTATTGTTGGTTGAAGATAATTTAGTAAACCAGTTAGTCGCTAAAGAGTTACTATTGAATATGAATGCTAAGGTTACTATTGCCGATAATGGTCAGTGCGCTATTGATACATTAGCGGATCATCATTTTGACGTGGTATTAATGGATATTCAAATGCCAATTATGGATGGACTCTCAGCCGCTAAAGAAATAAGAGCACAAAGCAAATATCAGCATCTACCTATAATTGCAATGACAGCGCATGCGAGAGAAGAAGATAAGCAGCAGAGTCTGGAAGCTGGGATGAACTTACATATGTCAAAACCTGTCACCGGACAGGTGCTGTTTAGCTGTATAAAGCAAGTGCTAGGCTAGAGGTTGTTGAGTATTCATTTAAGGCTTTAGCTCAGGTTCTTTGAGAATAACTGCTCTAACTTTTTGATAGTTTCATCGATTTTACTGACATCGGTTGGCGCAATGAAAATGGTATCATCACCAGCAATAGTACCAAGCACACCATCGCTTTTACTGACACTATCAAGCAACCTAGCAATCAATTGCGCCGCGCCAGGACTGGTTTGAATAATGATCATCACTTCATTGTGTTCTATTTCTAGTACTAACTGTTTTAACGGGCTTTGTGCTGTGGGTACACCTAATTCAGCAGGTAAACAATAAACCATTTCTTGACGGGCATTACGTGTTCTTACTGCACCATATTTACTGAGCATACGAGATATTTTAGATTGGCTGATATTTTCAAAGCCATTCATTTTTAATGCATCGACGATTTCACCTTGCGAGCCAAACTGCTCTTGCTTTAATAAATCTTTAAATGCTTGTACTAGTGCTTCTTGTTTTTGTGAACCGCTCATAATGCGTAATAAACCCTGTAATAGACTAAAGTGGCGTTTTTAATAACGGATAATAACGCTAGTATACGGTATACCATCATTATACTGAAAGTTAATATCCTAGTATAAGAGTATAATAATTGTTTTTTTGTTGCTTATACTATATCTTTTGCACAGCAAAAAATTAACGTATTTACTCGAATAATATTTTAATAGTTAATTTACAATAAATAAACCCCACTTAATTTCGGAGAAATCACATGAAAGTAGCTGTTTTAGGCGCCGCAGGCGGTATTGGTCAAGCATTATCATTATTGTTAAAAACTCAATTGCCAGCTGGTTCTGAGTTGTCTTTATATGATGTTGCCCCTGTTGTTCCTGGTGTTGCCGTAGATTTATCACACATACCAACTGATGTTAAAGTAGCTGGTTTTGGTCGTGACGACCTTAGCGGCGCATTAACTGGTGCTGATATTGTTTTAATCCCTGCTGGTATGCCACGTAAGCCTGGTATGGACCGTGCTGATTTATTCAACGTTAATGCTGGCATTATTAAAGTATTGGCTGAAGGCATTGTTGCAAGCTGTCCAAAAGCATTGGTTGGTAT
>PJEL010005679.1_pt1 | contig 10046 bp, 6 predicted proteins | sample 1853271 | NCBI WGS metagenome assembly PJEL01 (sample SAMN08108733, study PRJNA415343) | Invertebrate metagenome, whole genome shotgun sequencing project. | host: Globobulimina | place: Sweden: Gullmar Fjord | collected 2015-08 | reverse complement strand
CCACTTTGGGCCTGGGCAACCAGGGTCAAACCAAAGCCAAAGCATACAATGGCTATGATAAGAATTGGGAAAAAGATTACGCTCTGTTTTGTCACCATCAAATCCCGTTTTACACTCGCCAGAGGTAACTACTCAGTCACCCTCTACCAGGCTCATTGTCAACCGCAATATCCGCGTAGGCGGATGATCGGCTTTAGCCTCCCAAGTGCGCTTTATTGAAATTAAAAAATAAATCGGTAATGGCTATCCGGCATCGCCCCGAGTTGAAACTCTGGGCTGATAATGGGAAGTCGGTTAAAAACCGACTCAAAAGCGGGCCATGAAGGCGAAAACAGCCGGAAAGCAGGCCGATTTAGCGGACTTTTTATAGCAGCCTGAAATTCATTTCAAGGCGTTTGCCGGCAACGGATTACCGATTTAAATTCTTAAGGTTCATCAAGCGCTCACCCTAAGTAGTCATTCCCGTTTTACTCTCTTTTTTCTCTGCCCTACTACACTATCAAACAAATTCGTAACCGTTCAGCCCCCCTGTCATTCCCGCATAGTTTTAGCGGGAATCTAGACCTGTCGCTCGTGGATTCCCGCTTAATACGTGCGGGAATGACATCACGCGCGACATTAGAGCAAAGGGGGGTGAACGCTTACACAAATTCTGCTACCTGGTCCCATGTCATTTCGAGACCACAGGTTGATTTGATATTCAAATCAGGAATCTTCCGCAGAGTCACAACAAGCACAACGCTCTAAGGCCCCAAAACCGAACCACAAAGCCTGGCCTTGTTTATACAAGGTAATTTACCATTGTCGCTGCTGGCCCAATGTAACTTATCAAATCTTATTTGATGCTGTACTAAGCCGGGGGTAGCAAATCATATCTGCCACCACCCCCGGACATAGTGTCGATTAACCCCAATCCACACCATGTCCCGAGACAGGGTAGCCATTCACTTTTCACTTTTCACTTATCACTTTTCACTTTTCAAGGCTTCGGAAGTTTCAGGCACTTCACCCAAAACTTCCGAAGCTTAAGCGTATCTCCTTAGATTAATACATGTGGGGTGGAAAAGGCAAGGTGATTGGATCACCATGAATCTGAAAAAATCAAATCCAAAGCGAACAATCACCCGTCCTCTCCACGTTTTTTCTATTGTTGGCCTTGGCTTGGGCCACTCTGTTGCTACCACAAAAGTTGCTACCAGATAGACCTAGTGAGTACCGCCTTTACCATGGCAAAGCTCACATACACCCCGGTTATCCACCCGCAGTAAAGAACTGTCACCCGCCATAACGGGGCCTAGCGCCCCTGAAGGGTCAAAAGTTCCAGTAGCAAAACCAGTCATTTGGGCCGAAGAACCGTGCGCCACATGGCAGGTCATGCACTCTACATTGTGGTTCATATAATTACCTCCCCACCTGGGGCCTGCTCGATTCATGGCCCTGTTACCCGAAAAATCGTGACAAGGACCAAAACAAGCTGTGGGTCTATCAGTAGAAAGATGCCGATAGACATAGAGAGAATCAAGTGTATTTTCTACGCTACCAGCAGTTAGAGCACCGTTATTTGGATCGTGTACGTAACGGCTATGGCACTGCCCACAAAAGGCGGACATCTCTTTCTCTTCGGTATCCATATCGTCAACGAAGGCATTGGGATAACCAGAAGGGCAGCTAGCAGGATAATCGTAGCTTTCTGCAAAATACTGGTTACCGCTTTTCATACAGTTATCTTGAACTGTATACCACCAATTGCCATCCTCGTCGCTGTCGCTAACATCAACAGCGCCGGCTACGGTGATAAGTGGCGAGGATCGCAGCAAGCGGTAGGTGGCCCCACCAGTGCTACTAGCCCCACCATGCGGATCGTGGCACGACACACAAGACAGACGGTAGTTTGCTAACCCCTGATAAGCAGGAATCGCATCAGAGCCATAGCCCCAGACTGTACCCAGGGTAGCGCCGTCCATATCGTGGGTTGACGTGGCTGAGATGGGAGAGGTATTAGAGGTAGGCCAAGTCGTGGCCATCACAGTGTTGACAAAACCACCGCCTTTCAAACCGCGGTCGTAGTCGCCTTCAGCGTCCCCGGTCCGATCAAGATACTGACCATCAATAACGTTGGTATTCGCGCCGTTGCCGGAAATACCATGGCAGCTTAAGCACAGATCAGGCATATCATAAAGCAGCAACCGGGCTCCACCAGCCGTGTGAGCCCGATGGCAACCGGCACAAGCAGCGGTAGTAGCTGTGTAGCTGCCATGCGGACCATTATCGGCCAAAGCCAAACCGGCTGGCATAAGCAAAAGCACCAGCAAGCCAATGACCAGGATAAGCTTTGTTTTCATATTTGCTATCCTTCCTTTCACCCCGCTCGCTCCTTCTCCACCTGAAGGTGTAGAAGGTAGCAAGCAAAGGGTATATTGAGCAAAGCAATAAGCTGCTATGCTCCTACTTTTGGTGACAAACTTGGCACACACCACGATTATCCAGCCGCAACAGCGAACTGTCGCCAGCTACAATGGGACCTAATGCACCAGAGGGATCGAAATTCACGTCGGCAAAGCCAGTCATTTGTGCCGCCGTACCGTGCGGAATATGGCAAGTCATACAAACCACCGTCTCGTTGACCCCGGTTTCATCCGCTAACGGTAAGGTTTGGGTAATCGTATTGACTGTATCCCACAGACCAACCGTTTCTGGGTTGGCCGTGCCCACGCCAACATACGTGGCGACACTATCATCATCCCAGTCCATATCAACGCGGTGGGTATAACCATTACCAGTGGCTGCCCATGTCGCAGAGCTACCAACGGTTGCCGTTATGGCGTGATACGCATTATGGCAAGCCCCGCAGAGACCACTCATATTGTTTCCCCAATTCTCGGTGTTGTAATCTTTAGCCGCTTCGTCTACCAGCTGCGGGGTTGGCGAAAAGCCGTTGAGGCTCGTTTTGATCATCCGGTAATTGGTGTTGCCGTGCGGGTCGTGACAAGAAGCACAGGTCAAGTTACCCGCCGTAAGCGAGTAAGTGATACCACGCTGGTTGCCGTTACCCCAAGCATAAGGATTGGCTCCACTTGCATCGTGCGAGGAGGTAGCGGTAATGGTATTCACATACAAGAAACCCCCGCCAAGCAGGGCATTGCCATCTCCTGTATCGGCCAAACCTACGTTTCCATTTGCACCACCAGGAGCATCATCACGAGATGCAGTATAAACGCCGTCATCTACGTTGGTGTTAGCACCCAAGCCTGAAGTACCATGGCACGATAAGCACAAATCGTACACACTGGCCTCAGTAAGCAATCTGGGGCCCAGGGCCGTGTGCGCCCGGTGACACCCAGCACAGGCATCGGTAGTAGCTGTGTAGCCACCATGCGGGCCACCATTAGCAGAAGCCGCCCCCACCATAGCAAACATCAGGATCAAGGCAGCAATTGTTGTTAAAAGTATTTTTTTCATGATAGAAAATTCCTCCTGTAGAAGGTTATTAATATTCTTTAAAATAGATAAATTAAATTGGAGTTTCACCCTAAAGATCAACCCCGGTTAAGAAATACGCTTTCAAGAAATGCACTTTATTTTTTTTACATCACCTCCTTTCAAACTTTCCGCCATATCGCCACTTATGTTAAATTTTGTGGCTGGCTATTTACTACCTTAATATTTAGGCTTTTAAGAGCCACACCTCAACAAAAGATTATCAATAATTGCGAATAATTAAACCACATCCATCTCATTCACAATTCACCTACCCTTGTAGCTATACTCCTCTGTAAATAAAATGATGAATGATGAATGATGAATGATGAAGAGAAAAATCATCCTTCTGATTCATCCTTCATCCTTATTTTCATCCTTGGTGGTGAGCGCAGTTAATGATAACTCTTATGAAATCATAAGAGTGCATTTCACTTTCCACTTTCCACTTTTCACTATTCACTATTCACTTAATAAGACCACACCTGAACCCGGTTATTCTCCCGATCGGCAATATACAGCCGACCACTACTGTCGGATACAATATCAGCGGGAAAATTAAACTGCCCATCATCCATACCCCAATCGCCAAAGTCAAACATAAAGGTGGGGTCCGCTGCCGAAACATCGTAGACCTTTATATTTTGCCCCACCGCATCCACCACATACAAACGCTCGTGCTGGTCAATAATTCCACCTCTGGGCAAGCTAAGGGCTCCATCACCGGAACCTTGCCCAAAATGGAATATAAAGTTACCTGCTTCATCCCACAAAGAGACCCGGCTATTGTTACCGTCGGTCACATAAATTCGGCCTTGAGAATCAGCTACAGCCGTATTGGGAAAAAGAAACTGTCCATTGCCCTGACCATTAGCGCCAAACATGCGCTCTAGCGGATCAAATTCTTGCCAGGAATCGGCCAACATGGTTTCGGCCTCAAACTGACGCACCACACTAATATCTTCACCCACATCGGTCAATAACATCTGGCCCGTTTTGTCAAACCGAACGCCCAGCGGGGACCAGGCCTCATAGCTGGGAGCCGGTAAACTCTGTTCCTCGGCCTCACCTTTCTGGTAATATACCTGCGGCTCGTAGGCCTCGTAGGCAAACACATCGCCGGCTTCCAAACCACCCACATGTTTAGATACGTATTCGCTCAGGGTCAGGTCCGGTCCCAGAATGGTGTCCAAGTAATTCCCCTCAAGGTCATACACAAATATGGCGTGCTGCAAACGGTCTGTCACAAACAGACGATCCTTGCTGTCGGTGGCCAGATACACCGGTGATCGCTCTCCGGGGGTGGTACGCGGTGGTCCAAATGAACCCAGCGGGTCACCACTCCGGTCAAATATCTTAATCAAGCGTCCGCCGCCGGACTCCGACACGTAGATTCGATCCTCTTGGGGTGACAGGGTTACTCCAACCGGTTTATCTACCCCGTAAATGGAAAAGACGTAATGGGGCGGGTAATTCACATCTAGCGGCAGCGGTACCAATTCGGGCAGGGGTGCCGGCTCTAAAAGATACCGTCCAAATAATCCCCCCGCACAGCACAGCAAACACAGCAGCAAAAGCAGCAGCAAGAGTAACAGCCAGCGTCGTCTATCTTCGTCGTCATCTTCTTCCTCTTCTATTTCTTCTTCTATTTCTTCTTCTTCAACACGAAGAATATCGTCTTCAGGTAATTCGCTGCTCATAGTCATTATTCTCCGCTACCCATAGTGGCCTGAATACGGCCAAATGTTTGCTGGGCGGCAAAATCGTCCGGCTTTAACTCAAGCGCCCGCTCTATGCTTGTTAAAGCCGCTTCCAACTGATTCAATTTTTCATAAGTTAAGCTCAAGCCCAAAAAAGCCGGAGCAAAATTTGGCAGAGTCTCGGTAGCATACTCAAGATGAGTTTGCGCCGTTTCATAATCTTTTATAGTCAGAGCTTGCATTCCCCTGGCGTAGGCCACATAATCGGGTTGCTCCAGCGCCGTATAGCTCTCAATCATACCGCTGTAGGCTTCCGTAAAGTCGGGTACAAAACGCACCGCCTCATGATACTGCTCCAGGGCCTCCTCCGCTTGACCGTTACCCTGATAAGCCAGCCCAAGCAAATAAAGAGCATCCGCATCGGAGCGATTAATAACCAGAGCACCTTCCAAAGCAGAGATGGCCGCGCGTGGACGACCTGATTTGATGTAACTTTCACCCAAAAAATAGTAGCCCGTTTCCAGAAGGTTATCTGACCGGGCCATTTCCAGATCTTTGCGAGCCGCTACAAACAACTCCAAAGGTTCCACAGCTTCCTCCGGCTGGTCCAGGCGAACATAGGAGATGCCGGAAATTAGTAAGGCCATGTTATGGTCCGGGTATAGGCTTAACACCTGCGTAGTTTGCTCAAGGGCTTTTTGATACAACTTTTGATCCAGGTAAAATTCGGCCAGGGCCACCCGTGTCTCCGGGTTCTGCGGATCTTCGCGGATAGCCTGCTCCAACTGCACCACCCCCATTTCAAGAGGCGACTCATCATCCAGGCGCACAACATAGCGGTCCCAATAATAATAAGCGCCAAACAGAACCAAAACGGCAAACAGGGCAATCAACACAATCCCAATGGCACGCTGGATATTTTTGCTGCTAAATAAACTTTTGGACATAAAAACCTTCTATCTACTAAACATTATTTTTAAGGATTACCCACAATACCACCCGGGTGGCAGCGGCTACATAAAATATCCTGGTGACAGGTATAACACACCTGATCACCTTGCTTGCGATACTCTTCGGCATGGGTAAACAACATATCCGGCGGGTGCGACAGGTTATGGCAAGCCCCATTATTGCAAAAGCCTCGGCCATGACAATCCAAACATCCTTCTTCTTCTTCTTTGCTTACCGAACGATGCTCAATGGTCCACCGGAAATCAGAGTGAGTATCAGGCACCTTGCCAATAATAACCGGCGCTTCAACCAACTGACTATCGCCCCGCCCCACAATGGGTACGGTGTGGCACAGATTACACTTAACGCTAATGGCCTTCACTTCATTGCCAGACGGATCCACATTGACATGTTTACCGTCGTGGCAGCGGAAGCAGCCCAAAAAAGGTGTGTGTCGCGCATTGTTGCTGTTGGTTTGCCAATTCAAACCCATATCAGGAAATTGGGTATGATCAAAGATATCTTTAAGTTCGGCAATAGTTTCATCAATCTCAGGACGTTGATTCTTATATACGTCACTGTATTCTATCTCATAAAAATCGGTCAGGCTATCTAAAACCTCATAAGCTTCAACTTTACTGGTGTACATAGGCGTTAAGGCTTCTACGGCTTTGGCCCGGATATAAGGCAACTCTCTTGAAATCAGATCGTGGCTAATGGCTTCATCTACCGCCACATCCGGGGGCGGAATAAAGTGGGCCGCCCGATTGTGGCAATCTATACAATCCATTTGGCGCACCTCGCCATTGGCAAAGGCATCCTCCACAAACGAAGTTCGGGCTATATTCAACATATCGCGGGCAAAGTACTCTTTAATGATGCCGTCCTCTTGTTCCGCACCCACCCACAACACCACCTGCCGTTGTTCATCAGCCGGAATGTAATAAACTGGGTTTGTAATGTGCCAATGAATGCCCTCGCTCATGCCGGTGCTTTCTTGCCGGCCCCCCATTTTTAGAATAAGGGGTGTTTGGATAAGGGTATTAGCCTCGTCGTTATCGTAATGGCGAATGGTTTTAATGATATTGTCTTTGAAAGAGCTGGGCGTATGACACTCTTCGCACGTTACGCGGGCCGGGCGCAAATTGTGAACCGGACCTCTAATGGGGCGGCTGTAACTATTGGCCGCCACAGCATACACCTGCTTTAACCCGTTGATTTTAGACCTTACAAAAAAGGATGTCCCCGGACCGATATGGCACTTGGTACACTCGATATTGGCGTGAGCCGAACGTTCGTGGCTGGTAAATTCAGATTCCATCGGGTGGCAGGTGGTCCCGCAAAACTCGGCGCTTTCGGTGTAATGATAAGTTTCGTAACTACCGACCAAAAGGGCAATCCCCACAAGTATGACCCCCACAAAGCTGAGCAACAACATATAGCGGTGCTTGCGGCGACTGAGATCAATAATTAGAGTGGGGTGTAATAGTTGCCGCAAACCCTTAAGTTTGCTTGGGCTTTCTTCTTTTTCTGCCTCCCCATCCTCTAGTAATGGGGCCGGGAGCAGCTTTTCAAAAGAAGAAGCTCCCCCTTTTTCTTTATTGTTTGTCTCTTTTGCCAACGGCGCAGCTGCCAGCTCTTCAGAAGAAGGGTCTTCCTTTTGGTCTGTTTTTTGTTTATTTAAGATGTTAAACGGTCTCATGGTCAGTTTCCTTGATCATAACTTCAGAATCAGGGGAAATGTTTTGGGGGGTCTTTTTTTTGGCATCCACTTTTTGCAAATATTTATGAGCGGCCAGAATGCGCCGATACTCTAACGGATGTTCGTGCCGCATATCCTTTTCGCTCATAGTGCCCGTAAAAATACTGTTGTTTTGTTCTTTAATCACTACGTGGTACGTGTGCCAGGTAAGAATGGCCAGGGTTGCCAAGATGGCCTCCCAGGCGTGCAGCGCCCGTGAAACTGGAATAGCATCACCGGGTAAAACTCTTGTTACGGCAATGGGAAACCACATCACAAAGCCGGTAATAATCATCAGCGGCGTACCCCATAACAAGGCCAAATATTCCAGCTTTTCTTCTACGCTAAAACGATCAAATTCCGGCCTCTTTTTGGCCAGCCCAAGGTTAAACATCACCATTTGAATCAGGTCAGAAATATCCTTAAGCCTCGGCCACATACTACCCAGTTCCCGTTTAATAAACCATAGCACCAAAAGTAACCACACGTGATATACACTTTGCAAAATAAACACAATGGCCGCCAGATGATGGAATGCTTGTATGGTATCCATCCCCCCAAAAATATCAACAACCACACCGACCACAAATAGTTGGCTGTACCGCTGCAGCAGGCCGGTAATAACCAATGTCGTAAATGTGGCAATTAGAAGCTGATGCTCTCTACACTGAGCGCGACTAAAACGAATAAAGCTTCGTGAACCGTCATGCGCCTCCTGTAAACGAGAAGCTATGGCCTGCGTAGTTCGTAATTTGCGAGCATGTGCCTTTCGTTTAATCTGCTCAATTGAAATATCCGTTTCAAAGTGATCTTCATCTTCGTCGCTCTCATATTTCTCAATTTGCTCCTCTAAAAGCGGATATTCCTCAATTTGCTCCTCTAAAAGCACTGCTTCAGGTAGCTGCTCTAAAACTGATATTTCAACACCTTCCTCTTGTTTATCGTGCTCGTACTCTTTAATCAAAGTCATAATCGTCCTCCATCTCTTCCTCAGCCTGGGCTATAGCCTGACGCATTATTTTACGTTTATCGGCCCAACGTTTGCGGGCATCCAGGCCAATGTAAAGCAAAAAACCACCCATGGTAGCCGGAATAAGCGCATAACCATAAGCTACGTTAACAGCGTACAAAGCTGGCGTATTTTCCCAGGTAGGCAGATAATGACTAACCCAGGCCTTGGGAAATGTAATGTTGGCATCCTCATGGCATAGCTGGCAGGTGTGCTGTAAATTACTTTCAGAAATTGTAGACAGCGGATCATCAGCCTGCCGAATATTGTGGATACCGTGGCAATCAAAACAAACGGCCTTGTTACTGGGGTTATTTGTATCCTGACGCCGGAAAAAATCGACTGTGCGACCATGAAAGTCGTCCAGATAGGTCTCGAAAACATCGGTCGCAATACCGTATTTATCCATCATCTCCTGATTAGCATGGCAACCCCCACATACGGTAATGCTGTCGTTTCGGTAAGAAATATCGCGTGGACCACGCACGCTATGCACGCCATGACAATCGGTGCAGGTGGGCACATCAGGGTTAGATTCTTCATCCAAGGCCGTTCCATGAATACTCGTTCTATAGGTTGAATACACCGCCCCATGACATTTGCCGCAGGTGTGCGAAATCTTGTCTCGCGGTTTCCCGGCCGAGGTAATATCGTGCCCCCCATGACAATCCACACACACCGGAGCCTCACGATTTCCGCCCTGCATAACTCTAACATGGGCGCTATCACCGGCTACTTCAAATTCCTCTTTGTGGCAAGAGCGACAGGAATCGTTAATGCTTAACGTCATTTCCCGACGATCTGCAAATGACAACTGCACCCGTAAGGTGGTGTCATTGTCGGTCTCTAGCGTGCCTCCCTCTTCGGGGTGGCAATTTACACATGTAACTTGTTCCTCTTCATGGTGTGGGTACTCGCTAGTATTAGTATGGCAAGCAAGACACTCCAGGCCGGCCGGACCGTGAACAGACTGCTCAAACTCACCACTATCCACATACAGAGAAATCAACTCTCCGTCCTGAAAACTTCCTTTAAACTCGTGGTCAGAGTGACACGTTAAACAGTCACCATTATGTCCTGTCCCTGCTTCGTCATCTTGCTGTAACAAGCTCTCTTTAGATTCCACGCCAGTGGAGGACGGCGCTTCGGGGGAAGCCGAGACCAGCCT
>PJEL010005678.1_pt1 | contig 10047 bp, 12 predicted proteins | sample 1853271 | NCBI WGS metagenome assembly PJEL01 (sample SAMN08108733, study PRJNA415343) | Invertebrate metagenome, whole genome shotgun sequencing project. | host: Globobulimina | place: Sweden: Gullmar Fjord | collected 2015-08 | reverse complement strand
ATCGCATCTCGCGACCCTCGCCGCGACCCTTTTTCATTCTTTTGACCATGTCCCAAACGGGAGAATCCTCAGAGAGGGCGTTATATACACTCCCTTTAGATATGATTTTTAGATAATTACCTAGCGTTAAGTCGCTAACCTTATCTACTGCCATTATATACTTCCTTGTATATGGTTATTAAGTTGTTAAGTTATCTGCCCTGCTTCTGGAACCACTTGAAGATGTCATCTGGATGCATCTTAGCAATGTCTGAATTAGTAGCAGACTTTCCAAAGTTTCTAGTCGAGGCAACTTGGGCCTTTTCCTTCGCTACCTGTTTTTTATTTTCTATAGCCTTATCAACGCCTGAGTCAATCTGAGACTGCATTCCTGACCAAAGCCTTGCATTGTCCGCAAAGACTTTTTCAAACATAGGCTTGGTCAATTTTCCATACTTGACATAGTACTTCTTGAGGTCAGTCGCTGACTTCTCCCAAAGCGCCTCTTTCACACCAACCTCGAATCCTTTGTCCTCGAAGTTGAGATTTCCGACATGCTTGTTGTACTCTATCTCCATGGAGGTCCTGGTACTTTCTTCTAGAGCTGCTGCTTGGGCGGCTTCTGCTCTCGCTGCCAGTCTCTCAGATCTGGATTGACTTTGTTTCTGGGAGATCTCTGAGGCTCTGATACGCTCTTCGTAATCAATTAGCCTTCGTTCCTCTTCAGTCCCTAGGTCATATGCATTCTTGCGAGCTACCTCTTGGCTCATCAGATCATCGTACTTCTCTCCTGAGATGAATTCCAGCAGTCTCTTTCGGTCATGCTTCAGGTCTTCAATCTTATCCCAGTTTTCCTTGTACTTGTTATCTGCGTCCTTCTCAGTCTTTAGGCGTTTCATGTCCCGTTTCAGTTGAGCTGCATCGGAAAAGGCTTTTTGCATTCCTTGATACTGCTCTAATGCTTTCCTGACTTGGGCTTTTCCATCGTCTGAGTAAAGGTCGAGTTCCTTGTCTTCTCCGTTGGCCTTGTAGCTGAAAATCTCTGGACTAGGCGCTGGGGCCTCTTCCTGGGGTATCTCATCTTCAATTACTGGATCTGACTCAGTCTCTGTAGGAAGGTAGACATCTTCTGATCCCCAAAAAGGATCATCTGACTCTTCTGTCTCCGATCTCTCTGGGGCCGGCTGGGGTGCCTCTACGGCAGCATTAATGTCTTCCACTGAGAGATTCTCAGGTGAATCCATGTCGGCCTTAAATGCAGCTGTTGCTGCGGCCATCCCTTCCATGTCCATTCCTAGTTCTTCGCGTCCTGCCATGCTATTACTCCTTGACATCCTTTGCAGGGTAGTCTATTGTGGGTACTTGATCTAATCTTCATCCTGAAGGTATAGAGCACACACCCGAACATATTAATACATCTTAACGCTCTTGTCAAGAGATATTTTCATTTTTTACCGATTTTTCCATCGCCTCATCCAATCTCTGGGGATCCTTAGCAAGAAGTATTACATTCTCACACTCACTACAGGCCCATAAAAATAGGTCTACAAGGACAGTTACTTCCTTGAAGTGGCGCCAAGGAGCCTTGTACCTGTCTTTCATATTAGACCAGACGAAGTCACCTCTTATTCCGCACTTTCCGCACCTTTTATACAATTCCTGCCCCACTAAGGGATTGAGGAGCTGTAGTCACGTCCCCAGCTGAGGTTCCACCCCCACCAAGAGAGGGACCTTGCGCCCCGCCGACACCAGGGGACCCTGCTGGTAGTACTGCCGGATCTGGCGCTGCCTGCTGCTTGAGGAACCCTTCCCTCTCCAGAACCTGCTTTTCTATCAGTGCCTTAACCTCCTCATCGAGGTATTTGAACTCAGCTGTCTCTAGGTAGGTATAGGAGTACTCTAGGCGTCCTTGGTGCTCTTGAAGCTCCTTGGGGGCTATGTAGAGTGGGACTCCGGTCCTGAAGCTGGCTATCATCTCGTCAAAGTCTTCCTTCTGACGCTCCGAGGATAGCTCCATACGGTCCATAATGCCTGAGTAGTCATTCAGGTTCATTTTCTGGAGAATGGCCTTAGCGGACATCCCTGCCTCTTTCAGGAGGGGTGTAAGGAGCGTGATAGCCTCTCGCCTCATGTTGGGGTCAATTGGGAGGCTAGTTCCATATTCTACGTCCAGATCGAAGCCTCCAGAGATGTCAGCCCCTTTGAACTTGGCGGACTCGAAAGCCTTACTCTTACCAAGGACGGCTATCATTCTTGGCTCCTTCCAGTTGTCCCTGACCATCATCAGATAGTCCCTGAAGACTGATTCTACGTTCATGGAGTACTTCTTCCAGAGGCGCCTGTGAATCATGGTCCCAGTCTCAATAGAGGTCTGCTGACTGACAGCTGACTGCTCTCTCCGCTGGATACCCATCATAGAGTCATTGATCCCGAAGATCTCCTGCATCGCCAAGATGAGAGATTCCCGGAACTTCCAGATGTCTGGCATCAGAGTAGGGGTATTGATGAAGGATGGAGGCCTATCCCCAGTATACTGAATGTAGTCCCAGGAGCTGGAGGAGACTGCCTCGTCCTCGATCTCAGCATTGGCCGGGAGAGCAAACCTAATCACGCCATGAGCCTGAATGGAGTCCAGAATAGAGGAGTCCAGCTTGTTCAGCTTGTCTTGGAGGTTACTGACGTACTCTACCGCTGACTTGCCATAGACTGTGCTAGGAATGTCCAAGTAGGTGAACAGGTGATAAGGAAGACCAGCCTTGCAGTGAGGATTCTTAGTGATTTCACCAAGGAGAGTCCCGTCCTCTAGGAAGTAGCAGTGGCTGCCAGCTCCACCATTGATAGGGAGGCCCTTCTCATAGTACTCGTAGATCTCTACCTGAGGCTCCTGGCTATCCCTAGACCCCATCTGTAGGGTTGAGTCAGCACTCAGCTCGTCTCTCTCAAGAGTGTTCTCCTTCAGTATCTTGGAATACTCTGGCCACTTTGCCTGGGAGTCCTCTAAGGCCAAGGTATGGCGCTCAAAGGTATACTTGACGTTTCTCCAAGTCTTTGCATCTGGGTCTATCCACATGTCCAAGACAGCTGGGGAATTGTACTCGATCTGGCCCTGCATGATGTGCTCGCCAGTCTCTTCATTGAAGTCATAGGTCTCACCAATGTCAGGATTCCAGATACCCTTGATCCAGCCGTTGCCAGACCAGAGGCAGTCCCAGTTCTGCTCATCGATGTACTCGTCAATGAACTCTTTCCTACGGCCATGCCTAGCTATCCTGTCAGCTGCATCTGCCCGCTGCTCATCAATAGGGTCAGAGGTAGTAGGCCTAACCACCACGGAGGGAGGGTTGGCGGAGAGCTGGGAGTGGAAGAATCTGAGGTGCTTAAAGGCGTAGTTCATCCCTATAGCAGCATCCCCCTTGTCGACTTCTCCCCCTTCTAGTTCTACAGAGTTCTCAAAGGATAGATTGAACTGTCCTAGCTGCTGCCCTTCGGCATTCATGATGATGTTGTAGTTCTCTACCCACCGGCCCTCGAACAGCTCCCTGTACTTCCTAGCGCCATGGAACCTACGCATTAGGCGCTCTTTGAACTCATCAGGAGTTAGTGCTAATATCTGGACCATTAAAGTCTCCCATTTCTGAGTCTAATTCTCTTTAGTAGTTTAGTAGTCTTCTGGGACTCGTGTACCATGGCCGCCTGAGACCTTCTCTGCCCCATCATGATTAATCCATTGATGGCAAACACCAAGAGGCCCAAGTAGTATGCCCCGTACAAGGTATTGATTTCCATTAGCATTGTCTCCATATTCTAGGGTGGCGCTTGACCTTGCCAGCCTTAGCTCGCTTAACTTTCTTATGCTCTTTAGCTTTTCTATCTCTATGGGCCTTCTTCATTATCCCTTGGAATGTAGTTGGGAGAGGCTCCTTAAGGGGCTTAGGGAGGTTGTCTAGGGCGTACTGGACAGAGTCAAGGAGGTGGAACCTAGTAGCTCCTACAATCTTATCCTTCTGGGACTCTGACCACTGGCAGCTGATGAATTCCTGAATGAGATCATCACACCAAGGAGCAATCTTAACTCTCCCGAAGTCCATCGACTCCTGAAGGTTCTTGATCAGCTCCTTTTTCCTTTCGTTCTTTTTCCAGACTCCAAGGTAGTTAAGCTTCTGGGAGGCTGCTTCCTTAATGAACCATACTTCGTGAGGGTCGCAAACTCTCGCCACAATATTGCACTTACCACCAAGAGGCTTAATAACCTCAAGCAGTTTCGTTGCCGAGTCTCCATTAAAGTAGTCCGCCCTAATAAGGTACCAAATGTCTGTATAAGGCTCTTCTGCTAGGATGCAGTAGCCGGCCTTCCCTGAGGCTGCTGGGTCTATGGCCTCTATATGTCGCCAAGAGGGGGAATAGCCTGGAGGGGCCGCCACGTGCCTCTCTGTATCAAAGGAATAGACTGCATTGTCTCCAATGTACCAGTCTCCGTTCAGTCGGGCGTTCCGCTCTGAGTCTGCCATGGTCCCATAGAGTTCTAGGACCTCGTCTTCCCTACCCTTATACTTAGGATTGTCTAGGAGGCGGAACTGGTATTTCTTGGCGACTGGCTCCTTGGTCCCCTCTACCATGTCCTTGATCTCAAAGTTACGGATCAGAGGAGTGAAGGTAGCGAGGAACTTTCCCTCAGTAGCTATTACCCTGGTGACTAGCTCGTTGAATAGCGCCACGGAGTCAGGCATCTCGTCTAGCCATACCCACTGGGCCACGTAGCCCTGAGCATTCTGTCTAGCTTCATTGGTATTGTTGTGAGATATGAAGATGATAGTGTTACCAGTCTTCTTGTGGGTCACGGATTGGAGCGTATTACCGGAGACGGCAGTCTTGAAGGATCCAGGGACCAAGAAGGGTTTAATCTTCCTCTCCCAGATCTCGTTCTGTAGCATCTTAGTAGTACGGCCTAGGATCATCATTGTTAGGGGTCTATCTCCCCACTTGGCCTTGGCATCGAAGTTAGGATGTCTGCCCTCGAATAGCCAAGCAGCCTCCCTACTTCCAATCTGACTTTTGCCACTATTATGTGTTACTAGTCCATTGGCGAGACAGTATAGACTTTTATCGCTATCTACTAATAGATCATAGGTATCTACTAACTCAGTCTCTTTTGATATTTTAGCTCCAATCCAATCAGGATTAGTTCTAGTAGCTACTAGGTCACTATATTCAGGTTTCCATTGCTTTCTAGGGCATTGAAGATAGGGGCTAAGTTCCTTTAGCATCCTTTTTGTGTATGCATTGTTAGCACATTTAACTGTCCAAGAGCTCCCATTCTTGAATTTCTCCCTATCACACTCGGCTATAGGACAGTCTACCTGCCAGAGAGATAAGAATGCGTAGTTTAAACACTGAATGACTGTTTTAGCCTGCATCTCCACTCTGATTACTAATGTATCCCAACTGTCCACATAGATAGATCCATCTGTGTCTATAACACCCGCGATGAAGTTGAGAAGGGATTCCCTGTCCCAAGATAATGCAGTCTCTTTATCTACATATTTTTGGTGGGCATAGAGTCCCTTACACCATTCATCATAGTGATTACAGTGTGGATTCCCTTTGAGTCTCCAAGAATAATTACTCTTAGGCTCAGTCACATCTTGACAGCCTAAAATATCTGCCACATGATAAATTATCTCTGGATCAGCTCCACTAATTACCTTACCACTAATCCTTGAGCATCCGTCTCCTAAAAAAGCCCCAATAGCATAGGCATGAGGCTCATTTACATCACCGAGAGGAGCCTCTATCTCTATTCTTTTTATTTGGGTACCTCCCTGGAATTCAGATACTCTAAACTCTTTTTCCTTTTTGGCTCTATCAGCATTATGTCTAGTTAGAAAGATATGATCATCCGTAGCCTTAGCTAGGACAATAGATCTATTAGTTATGGATCTGACTTCCTTTTTACCATTATATAGATTTTCTAGGACTTCAATCTCTTTGCCATTCTCGTCATATACGAAATCTCCAGCCTTGATATCCTCTATAGCTATAGATCCTTTAGTGGTCAGGACCTTAGTTCCCTCAGCTAAACATTGGTTGCCAGCTACGACGTAGCGACAGTTTATAGTATTTAGATCATCAAGGACTTGCTGCTGTATGGCGATAGGGCGCGAGTCAAGGTCGTAGGCGTCAAAGCAGTTTACTTTCTGCTTGATCTCCAGTCGCTTGATTGCAGCTGCTAATTTTTTATTTTGCTCAACTGTCAAACAGTAACTCCAATAATCGTTTAACCATTTCTTTCTTATCGCCTCCCGCCTTGGGCTCAGGCTCAGGCTTATCTGGAGCAGGTCCTAGGCCCTCTTCATCTCCCACCTTGTCAGCCATGTCGCAGCAGGAATCTAGTCTGCCACCCATGTCAGTATCCTCTACGTCTACGAACTCTATCCCGTCAACTTTGGCTTCTTCTCGCCATCCAGACCCTAGCTTCTTATCCATCAGCTTGCTGGCATCCTTCATGCGACCCTCAAACCCTTGATGGTGGTCCACCTTGGCGAGTAATCGTTCATGAATTCGGCGCATATAGGCAGCGCGTTCCATCTTTTCTCGGCTCTTACTCATAATCTACGTGACACCAAAACCTTACTGACTGTGGCCGTGTCTCCGGCCCCAGCGGTTACTACTACTCTAGCAGTTGGCCAGATAGCAGTATCAGTCCCGTCTAGTACGTTATTCTCAAGCTCATAGGTAAGAGTGGCGGCACCAGGAGTGGTATTAGCTGCTGTAATGGAGCCTGCACCTGCATCATCATCATCCTTAACTACTGGAGCAGTAACAGTTCCACCCTTGACCTGAGTCATAGTCATGGTACCATCTGCTGCTGTATCATCAGATGTCACCAAGGCGGTGAAGCCTGATAGTGCATTCCAAGCCGTCTCAAACCTAGCGGCTACGTTAGCTGCCGTGGTGTCTGCTGAGATGTCCGCTTGGCCTTTGTTAGCGGCTGGGATAGCTACCCAGACAGCTCCCGTAGGCTCAGCATCAGATCCAGTAACGTCAGCCGCTATAGCCCAAGCCGTCCCAGCCGTGTCATACTGTACAATGTAGTCGCCCGCAGTGGTATTTGCCTTGGTGTCATAGGTATGAGTATGTACCGCCTTGGTGGTTGCTACTGCGATAGTCTGGACTGTAGCCCAGTCAGATGAGCCATCCGCTCTATCCTGAAGTACTACATTCATGTCATTGGTCTCTTCCACCAAGGAGAAGGTAACCGCTACTAGAATATTCAGGGAGTCCGCTGCTGAAATGATCAAGTTATCCGAGATCTGGTTAGCTGTAGTCTGGGCGGTCTCCGAGGCTACAGTGCTTACTGCCTGCCCACCCTTAAGCCTATCGTTTACTGTGAATCCTGCCATTGTTAGTTCCTTTAAACTGTTTTTACGTAGTATCCTAAGAGTGTTAAATTGACCGTGGTAACATCTGTAGAGGCATTTATCCACTTACCTGGTGTAGTTAATATGTTAAGCCCTGTCACTTCTCTGCCATCTAGTCTCCCTAGATTGAGAGTTATAATAGTGGAAGAGGGTGTAGTAGTGTCTACTGCGTCAGCTTCAATTATTGGGACAATTGCACCTACTGAAGCGTTGATGTCTTTGTTTGTAGCTACGATGTATCCCGTAAGAACAAATTGATTGCCCGCCTTGGGTAGTACAAAATTGAATGCAGAAGTGGTAGTCATAGAGTTAAAGCTGGGGGTATTATATGCTATAGGGGCAACTATTAGCTGACCACGATCATCTATCTGGGCCTTGGTCTTAGTCCCTAGATACCCATCCTCTACTACAATTGGCATTGCCATTATTCAACCACCCCGCCAAGGATAGCAGCTGTAGCCAAGAAGCCTGACATGGTTACAATGACTGGCATACTAGAGTTACTACCGGGAGTAGTGATTGTCACCCCAATAGACTGGCCCTTAGGGATAACAATTCTATCTAGAGTGAGTATCCTAAAGGTCCCAGGTGCCATAAAAGAGGAGTCGAATATCGTCCCTCCCGTCTGGGTCCTAGCCTCTGCTCCCTTATAGGCCAAGGCCGTAAGAGAGTTGCTACTACCTACAAGGTGGTTCCGGTTCATGTCCACATTAGTAGGGCCAGTAGATATAATAGTACCACCTGTGATTCCTGTATAGATATCAACGGTAGCGGATCCTACCCCAGAGGTACTAGCTCCTACATTGTAGAGAAACTCATGAACGTAGAAATCATAATCTTCATTATTCTTAAAGTATAGTACAGCAGACTCTGTGGCATCCCCAGTCAGAGTGATAGATCCAGTGCAGATGTTATAATGCTGACCTAACTCAGCCGCATGGTCTCTTTCATTCTCAGTTATACTCCTAACACACAGCCTCTTAGAATCATCTACTGAGGCCTCTTTAGCATTCCCGCCACCACTTCTTATTATAAAGCTCATTGTATTTCCTATAGCCTATGGTCCATTATTAGTGCATAGTATGTATTAGTCTTCTCAAGTTCAGTGACTACCTTATCTAAGACACAGATGAGATCATCATGCCTAGTTTTAGCACTCTTCTCTAAGGTATCGATCTCTGTCTGCTTGGCATCCTTATCTATAATAGCCTCAGCTGAGCTGGGCTTAGGCACCAAGGAGAGAGTGGTAGTCACCAAGGAGGAGACTTCTACCCTCACTGTTGAGAGGCAGTCAGCTCTGAATATGGCTGCTGATCTCCCTTGGATCGTAAACTCTTTCACAAAGACTTCAGCCCCAGTGTTAGTTGAGGCGGTGTAGACTTTTATAGTGGTCACTTCACCAACTGTCTGGTCAACAAAGAGCCTAACTCCATCCTGCTCAAGCCCATTATAGGTCTTACTGGTGGTAAAGGCCCCAGTTTCAGCTACCTGAAATGGCTCTAGATTATCCTTTTTTCGTCCTGCACTACTCAAGTTTACTCCGAGTCCAGTAAATGTACTGTTACAAGTACGTTGACTGCCATACTAGTATTGCTAGCTGGTGGAGTTATACTAATCCCTAGAGCCGTCCCCTTTGGTACAATTCCACCAAAGGTTCCTAGGGAGGTAGAATCAACATGTAAGATAGTCTGATCCACGAATACCTGCCCAGATACAGTTTTACCCTCCCCACCAGAGAAAGTATCTGCCAGAAGAGTCTTAGAAGAGGCAGCAAGCAGGTTACCAGCAAGCGCGGGAACCTCTTCAGATATCAACGTACCCGCAGTAGGTGCAATATAATCTCTTCTAATGATGACCCCAGTTCCAGATGTAGAGGGTCCAACTTGGACTCTAATATCGTCTATTACTAAGTCTGAGGTCTCATTTGATTTTATGTAGAGTATTGCGGATTCATTTGCCGTAGTGAGAGTCTGTACTCCACTGGAGATAATATATGCGTCCCCTTTCTTTACAGCACTTGTAAATCCACTTTGAGTGGTAGCTGAAGTCTGTAGCCTTTTAGAGCTATCCACCTCAGCTGCAAATCCATCACCGGTCCCATCTATTATTCTTGTGCTCATGGTATTCCTTTACCAGTCTAGTTTATCTTTGATCTCAGGTCTCAAGTCAACAAGAGGCCACAACATGTATTCTAAGCACTGGACCACGGCCTCTTCTTGGTCCCCTTTGAGGATCTGAGTAACTCCCCCTACGTGGAGGCAGCTATGAATTATTTCATGAAACGTAACTCTGGCCTGCTTGTGGCCAGGGAGAGTTGAGCAGATCTCAATCTTCTCCTCAGACCCAGAAGTGAGCCCATCACATTCATCGCCTTCATCAAATACCTTGTCTTGGAAGCTGACCTTGAATGGGACTCCTCCAATGGGCAGGGTATAGCTGTCTTTATGGCTTTTAGGCTTAATCAAGGTCACCTCATATCACTACATGGTTTAATGATGCATATTCACTGTCCAGCCTTATGGCCCCCATATTATAAAGTATTGCTGCTATATCCTTATCTGGGGAAGATCCTATATATTTCCTTTTATTATCTATACCTATTCTAGCTATCCAGCAGTCTCTTTTCTTACTCCAAGATAATCCTTTATAC
>PJEL010005677.1_pt1 | contig 10049 bp, 14 predicted proteins | sample 1853271 | NCBI WGS metagenome assembly PJEL01 (sample SAMN08108733, study PRJNA415343) | Invertebrate metagenome, whole genome shotgun sequencing project. | host: Globobulimina | place: Sweden: Gullmar Fjord | collected 2015-08 | reverse complement strand
GACTAGCAGCAAATTTTAAAAGCCATTTAAATAAATGTAAATCAAAAGTAGGATGAACACTAGCAGGTGATTCACCTTTTAGCATTAATTTTAAAGTATCAAAAATTGCTCCAGGAGCACTTAATGGAGCTTTTTTAAATGCTGATAATAATCCTGCATTTCCAAAAGAAGTTCCATCAGTAATGTCACCCTTTTCAATAACAGTAACATCTCTTCCACTCTTTTGTAAGCAATAAGCTGACATAAGTCCAATACAACCACCACCTACAACTACAATATCTTTTTTCATTTTCTTGTTCTCCGCTTTCTTATATTATCAAGTTATATTATATTATTTTTTTGCAATTGATTCTATTTCAATTAGTGCATCTTTTGGTAATCTTGAAACTTCATATGTTGCTCGTGCTGGAAATGGTGCTTGGAAATATTGTCCATAAATTTCATTTACAACAGCAAAGTCTTCTATATCTTTTAATAAAATTGTAGTTTTAATTACATCTTTCATTTCTAAACCAGCTTCTTGTAGAATATATTTTGTATTTTCTAAAGATTGTTTTGCTTGAGATGCAATATCATCTCCTGCAAATTCTCCTGTATTTTCATCTATTGGTAATTGTCCAGATACAAATGTAAATCCATCTTTTTCTACTGCTTGAGAATATGGTCCTATTGCACTTGGTGCTTTTGTTGAATTAATTGCTTTCATTTATAAGTCCTTTTAATGATAATTTTTTTTCATTGAAATCAGTATATAATAAAATTTTATCAATGTAAATAGTTTTTATCATAAATTGATAAATTTTTATCGTTATTATAATTAATTATTACTATTTGACAATTTTTTCTTATTCTCTTATAATAAGACATATACTCTATAAGGATATTTTTTGAATCAACATATTAAAAGATTTATTTCTATTGCTGACTTCTTAGGTGACGTACTAGGAAGCAATACGGAAATTATACTACATGATCTAACAAACTACGAACAATCAATTGTTCATATAATAAATGGAAGTATAAGTGATCGAAAAATTGGTGACCCTGTAACTGATTTGGTTTTAGAATTTATTGCAAATGAATCAAAAGGAAACAAACAATTTATATCAAACTATAATTCAAAAACGATAGAAGGAAGACTTTTATATTCATCTACTTATTTTATTAGAGATGATAAAAATGAAATAGTTGGAGCTTTATGTTTAAATTCTGATTATCATGAAGTAAAAAAATCACTGTCTTTTTTAACTTCTTTACTTCCTAATTATGTTGATGATAAAATTTTATCAATTAATAATATCAAAGAAAATCTAAATACTGATCCTCAAGAATTAACACTTAATAAAATTGATGCAATCATAAAAGAATTTGATGTGGTACCAAGTAGAATGACAACAGAAGAAAAAACAGATGTAATTACAGCATTAAATGATTGTGGAGTTTTTAATATAAGAGGTTCTGTTCAAGAAGTTGCAGCAAAACTACAAATGTCAGAGCCTTCAATTTACAGATATATCAAAAAAATCAAAAGTTAATCTAAAGTAAAAATTTAGATTATAATTTTATAACATTTATGTTAGAATTTAACAAAATAAATAACTAGGAATTATATATGGCTTATAAAGTTAAACAACCTATTTTAGGTTTTGAAACTGTAGAAGAAGTAATTTTAGATAGACATGATGGAATTACATTTTGTTTAAAAAATTCTAATGATAATGATTTTATGAAACTTTCTTTAATTGCAGCAAATGCAACTTTAGAAGAACTTAACCTTTCAATAGGAATGAAAACTCTTTTAGGTTTATCACAAAATTCAAAGTACTCTGTATACTTTCCAGTAATAAAACATAAAAATATAGATAAATCACTAATAAATGTAGGTTCACCTTTCTTATTTAATGAAGATAATGGGTTTGTTGCACAATGTATTTTAAGTGATGATCAATATACTATTGAAGAGTTATTTACTGACGAGAAAAACACTTAGCAATTTTAATACATCCAACATCTAAATTTGATTGGGAAAAACTCCTAGTCTTAGGAAAAGAAGAAGACTTAGAAAAAGCAATAAATACTTTCTCTAAGATTTGGTTTAAATGTTTTATTAAATAAGAGTTTAGTTTAAAAACTTATTTATCTTTTCGGAATCTTTACTATTGATAATATCAGTATTTACCATTTTTGATATACCTTTAAATTGTTCAGGTTTTATATCTGTAAAATCATCATCTTTTTTTAATTCTGATATTACATTTTTTATTAGACCTTGAACTTTTTCATCTTTTTTTTGCTCAGCTTCTAATTTTTCAGCTTGACTAACTTTTCCATCTCTATTTTTATCTCTTGGGTCTATTACTTTATTTGTTTTTTTACTACTAGTATTTGAATTTTCTGTTAATTCACTTTTTGGTTTAGATTCTGTAGTTTTATCATCTTTTTTAAGTTCTGATACAGCTTCTTGCAAAGAAGAAGGAGTAACTTTTTGTTTATTTAATTCTTCTAGTTTTAAAGCTGCTTTTCCAGTTGTTAAATTACTTGTGTTATTAAAGTTTAGCTCAGGATGACTACTTTCTAAAGCTTGGCTATCTTCTTTTTTATTTACTTTTTCTTGTTTTTGTAAATTTAAAGATTGACTACTATTCATAGTATTTTTTAAATCATTGTTTGAAATTTGCATTTTGATTCCTTATGTACTTATAGTGAATTTTAATAACTATATAAGAAAAATATGTGAAAATAATGTGTATAATAAATGATGATAGAATTATTTTTAAATACACCTTTATATGTATACTGGATATTTTTCAGCTTATTATTTGTAGGAATATTACAAACCAAAGAAAGAAAACAAGGTCTCTTAAGAGCACTAATCATTCCTTTTATTCTAATTTTTCTTTCTGTTTATGCACTTTTTCAAGACTTTAGTGTTAGTTTGTTAAGTATATCTTCTTGGGTAATTGGAATATTATTTATAATTATTATGAAGAGATTTATTAAAAATCAAGATAATGTAAACTACTCATCTTCAAATAAAGTTTTTACTATCAAAGGTAGTTATATACCTCTTTTTCTAATGATGCTACTTTTTTTTACTAAGTATAGTATTACAGTATTACAAATTACTAGTTCTTCATTACTTGATTCTTCTTTATTTATTATTTTACTTTGTTTATTATACGGAATATTTACGGGAGTGTATATACTAAGACTTTTTGTATTGATAAATAAGCTTGTTTAGATGTCCAGTTATAAATTTTTTCTTCATTAATTAAATGTTCATTTAATAACAATATTTTTTGATATTTCTAAGTCATTTACGTATCTTGATAAATTAATTTAACTTTTTTCTAAATTAACTAAATCATATCTAAATTATTGATATATATGATAAACTTCGAGCTTAATAACAGGAGTATAAATGAAACCATTCCATTTTGAAAATCAGTTTTCTTCCCAACTACTACATGAAACAGTAAATCATCCAAATATAAAAGTAGGTAAATTTTCCTATTATTCTGGATATCATCATAAGCACGATTTTGTAGAGTGTGCTAGATATTTACATGATAAAAGAAAAGATGTAGATAAACTAATTATTGGAAGTTATTGTTCAATTGGTTCAGGAGCTATATTTATGATGGCAGGAAATCAAGGCCATAATATGAAGTGGGTAAGTACTTTTCCTTTTTATTTTCAAGCAAATATTTTTAAATCTGCAAAAAATGGATTTGAACGAACAGGTAATACAGTTATAGGAAATGATGTATGGATAGGTTCAGAAGCTATGATAATGTCAGGAATAACAATAGGAGATGGAGCTATTATTGCAGCAAGAGCCGTTGTTACGAAAGATGTTGCACCATATACAGTTGTTGGAGGAAATCCATGTACTTACATAAAATCTCGTTTTGAAAAAGAAGAAATCAAACAACTACTTACGATGAAATGGTGGAATTGGAAAGAAGAAAAAGTAAAAGAAGTCATGCCTCTTATTTGTAATACAGAAATAAAAGATCTATGGAAATATTGGTGTGAGAATAAAAAAGACTTATAATATAAAGCTATCACCTCATTAAAAAGATTATAACAAAAAATATTTATTTATATTTTTATATTAAAATATTTTCTTAAAACTTCTTCTGTATTCTCTTTTGATATAGTCCAAGAAGATCTATTGTTACCTTCTTTTATTATCATTGTATTATTTTGCATTGTGATTCTTCCTTCTTCTCTTGCAAGTGTTACAAGTAATGGCACTTGATTTTCAGATTTATTTTGATTTTTAAATATATCTTTAAAATCAGATACTTTTTTTTCTTCTTTTGTAAAATAATACCTTGGCAACCAATTTTTTTGTTTATATTTTGCAAGCAGTGTATACGTATTGGCTCTTGTTGTTATTTTATATGCATTATTTTCAGCATAAGAAATAAAGTTTTGGTCATCAATATTCATAGGTTCTCTTACATTTTGTCCATTTGCAACATCAACAAGATAATCAATACCTTCAAGATTTACTAAAATAATTAAATGAGGATAATCTTTTCCAATATATGTCAAGTCTTCAACTTTTGCAAATATTAAATGAGCAGTAAACCCTAATTTTTTAAGTAAATAAAGAAATAAAGTATGAGATTCATAACAAATTCCACCTCTATTTTTAAGTACAATTTTTTCATATACTTTTGGTAAATCTACTGAGAATTCTATATTGAAAAAGAAATCTAGATTTTCATAAGGCACATTTAAAATATATTGTTTTTGTAATAATTTAAGAGTTTCTAAACTTACATTGTAGGCTTTTGAACTATCTAAATCTATACGTTTTAATATTTTTGAAAGCTTCATAATAATCCTTTATTAAAATTATATGCTTAATTAGAAAAAACACCTCTTAAAAAGCTAATATATAAGTAATTTAATGTAAAATCCAAAAAAAATAATTTCAGGGAAGATTGTGACAGTAAAATATGCAAAATACGAAGATATAGATAAAGATAAACTTCAAGTTGATATTGAAGAGATAAAAAAATCAATAGGTGTTGTAACAGAAGAAGATTTTCAACATTTATTAAAGTTAGAAAGATGGGGTAGACTATCAAGTTTTAGTGGATATTTAATTATATTTATAATAAGTTTTTTAGAAATTACTTCTTATGCTTTAGGAAGTATTAGTTTCTGGTTTTGTGCATTTCTTGCAGCTTCACTTCTTGGAATAGGAAATGTTTCACGTTGGGCTAACGTTGCTCACCCAATACTTCATGGTGCTTATGATAAGGTACCTAATATACCTAAACGTTATACAAAAGCTGGTTTTGCAAAAAAGCAAAGAAGATATTTAGATTGGTTAGATTGGATTAAACCCGAAGCTTGGATTTACGAACATAATATTATGCATCATTACCATTTAGGAGAAGATGAAGATCCTGATAATGTTGAAAATAATTTACAATGGCTTATTAAATCAAAAACACCTATGTGGGCTAGATATTTATTTGTTTATGTTTTTGCAGGTACTTGGAAGTTTACTTACTATGCGCCAAATACTCTTAAAATTTTAGAGAACAAAAAACGTCGTAAGTTAAAAATGGACCAAGTTACAAGTTATGATGTAAGTCCTTTTAAAAGAAATGGAGCTATTTTATGGAAAGAATATATTCTTCCATATTTTTCTGTAAGATTTGTTCTTATCCCTTTTCTTTTTCTTCCTTTAGGATTAGAAGCTGTTTTTAATGCTTTTATTATCACAGTAATAGCTGAGTATATAGCAAACCTACACTCTTTTTTAGTGATTGTTCCAAATCATTCAGCTGGAGATATTTATAGATTTGATACTCCACATAAATCTCAAGGTGAATTTTACTTGAGACAAATTATGGGAAGTGTAAACTATAGTACTGGTACAAATTTAGTTGATTTTTCACATGGTTGGTTAAATTATCAGATTGAACATCATCTTTTTCCAAACTTACCCTTAAGTCAGTATCAAAAGCTTCAACCTCTAATCAAAGAATTATGTGCTAAACATGGTTTAGAATATAGACAAGAAAATGTTTTTAAAAGAATGAAAATGACAGTAGAATTAATGGTAGGGAAAACAAAACTTTTAAAAGTAAAAAGTATATAAGTTTATATTTTATTTATCAATTGAAGTTTTTTTAACCTCGTAAGTTTTTTGATTGCATATTCACGTTTTGATGCAGTACTTCTATTATCTGAAGCTTCTTCATATAATAGTTTTACTGGACGTCTTGCTTTTGTGTATTTTGCACCTTTATCGCTAGAATTATGTTCTTCTAAACGTTTTGCTATATCTTTTGTAATTCCAGTATATAAACTCCCATCTTTACACTCAAGAATATAAACAAAATATGACATTACAAATCCTTTAAAATTCTTATCTAGTAAAATACGCGATAACAGTTTACAATACTTATCTTATATAACAAATTTAGTCAATTAATATTAAGAATTAAATCTTATAATAACACATGCATAAAAAATTAAAAAAATATATAGAATCATACAATCCAATAAAAGATTGTCTAAAATACACACTTACTCCAAATGGTGGTATGATAGTTTTAATCAATCAAGAAAATAAAGTCAATATAATTATTGAAGATACATCTTATGAATTAGAAAGTTTTCAAAGTGTACTCATCAATGCTTATGAATATCCTATCCAAATCCAATCAAATGAGAATATAAATACAATAGCAGTAAGATTTAAAGGTGCGGGAGCGTCATTTTTTTATGAAGAATATATGGATGAACTTATGTACAATCCTAAAGTTCCTATTTTTATAGAAAAAAATATTGAAGAGCTACATCTAGATACTTATTTTCAAAATCGTTTTAAGCCAAGTAATTTACCTTTTAATATTATGAAAATAATTGATTTATTAGATGAACAAGGAAATGATTATAATATAGATGAAGTCTTAGCAATAGCAAATGTACCAAGAAAAATCTTAGATAAGATGTTTAGATTAAAATCAGGTTTGAGTTTTAAAACATATGCAATTGTAAAAGAGCTTAATACTTAAAACTCTTCCACATAAGAACTATTGTTTAATAAGTGCTTCTTTACACTTAGCTATTACCATATTTTCATCATTGTAAACTTCCATCATAAAGTTATAATTATCAAGACCTAAGTGTTTTTTACACATTTCTATTGTTAATTTTGACTTTTTCTCATTCATCGTAATTGATGAAGTTTTATTTGTAATCACTTCAACTTTTGAAGATGTTTGTGCAGACAATGTACAAACAAAAGATATAGATATAATTGCTAAAATTAGTTTTTTCATTTAACCATCCATTTTTATTATAGTATACACATAATTTTTATTTCATTCATTGAAATATATCAAGTTTTTGATACAATACATAAATTATTAAAATAAAGGCTACAAAATAAAAACTACTGATATAAAAACAAAAGATACAGTTAAAAAAGACGAAAAAACTCAATTAAAAACACCAGCTGAAATTAAAAAAACTATTGAAAAAAATAGATTTGGTGGATACTATAAAACAAAAGTACGGTTTATAAACTAATTTCTTTAAATAAAGGTCTTGCTTTTACATTTTCTTGCATACAAATTTGTGAAATACTTCTTAAATTTTCAAAATATGGATTTTCTTTATTCGAACAAATATTTAGCAAATCATCAATTAAACATCCAAAAGCACGAACTTCTATTTTTTCATAATTTTCATTATCATAAAAACTACTTGCTCCAAAATCTCCTAAGTAACAATGCTGTTCATCATTAATTAAAATATTATGAGCATATAAATCTCCATGCATAAGATTTTTTTCATGTAAATGAATTGCTGCTGATTGAATATGTTTTAAAACTTCGTAAATACTCTCACTTGTGATTGTATATTCTTGTGCAAAAGTATCTCTTGTACATGTATCAAAGTTTGGTGGGAAGCCTAAGTTCTGATAAGTTTTTGGAATAAGATCAAGTAACAATCCTAGTTTTTCATCCTCATCAATTTTTGCAATAACATTAATTAGATTATCATGTTTTCCAATTGACATATATGTATTCATTTCATCAACAGCATAACCATCACTTGTAATTGCTCCTTTGAAAAGTTTAAGTGCTACATCTTTTTCTAAAGTAGGACAAAAGGCTTTATATATCAATCCTGATGCACCCTCACCTAGTTGTTCTTTAATATCAAGTTTTTTCATTGAAGCTTTTTCTAAATCAACTTGTGGAGAAATAGAACAATCATTACCAGAAAATGCAAGCCATGAAAGTTTAGGAAGGTCGAAAAGCCAATCTGGCATATGACTTAGATTATTGGCAGATAATCTTAAGAGTTCTAAATTTTTACATTTTTGCATAGTAGAGGGAAGACTTGTTAATTTATTACCAGCTAAAGGAAACTTCTGAAGTTTAGTTAAATCACCAATAGACTTAGGAAGTTTTTTGATTTTATTATCTGTTAATATAAGCCATGAAATACTAAGAGGTAATATATCTTCATCAATAATTTCTATTTGATTACCTTTAAGTCCTAACATATATAAATTTTTACAGCCTTTGAAAGCATTAGGAAGTTTTTTAAAAGAATTATATGAGAAAAAGGCTATTTTTAGATTTTTTAGTCTTGTTAAATCAGGTATAGATGTAAGTTTATTATTACTTAAATCTAGCATTTCTAAAGTATCTGCTAGTTCAAATATCTTTTGAGGGAATTCGTTCAAGTTTTCACAAAGAGTAAGTTTTTTAATACCCTTAAGTTCACCATTATTGAGTTGTTTAAGTGTTTGCATTGTTTTCTTTTTCACGTATGATAACAAAAGCAAGATTAGTACTTTCTATAAGCAAATTTAATAATTTATTTTTTTGTTTTTAAGTTTGCTTCAGACATAATCTAATAGTAAATAAACTTATATAAAAGGACTCAAAATGAGTGCAGAAAAAAAAGCAAGTTCAGCATTAGCAAGTGCCCACGCAGCAAGTGATAATATCAAAGTAATTATGGAATTTCTTAAAGATTTACCAATGACTCTAACACTAGATCATAATCAGGCAATTGCTTATAAAAAAGCTTTTTCGACTTTAGAAGAAAAAGTTAAATAGCTTTTTTTAATTTACAAAAAAAGTATTAGTTTTATAATAGCTATCAAAATTTCTATAATCTTGATGGCTTATTTTTTAATACTTTCTACTAACAAGCACAAGATACACCAGAAGCTTTTCTAGCATTTTCTCCGTGTGTTTCGTGACCATCTCTAATCCACCAATCAAGTCCTCCAATAAGCTCTTTTATTTGAAATCCTAGTTTAGCCATATTTAAAGCGCCTTTTGTTGACGCATTACAGCCTATTCCATCACAATATGATATATATAGTGCGTCTTTATCTAAATCTTTTGTAGTATCAATATTCATTGTTTTATGTGGGATATTAATAGCACTTGGAACTCTTTCATATTCATAGGCATTTGAAGCTCTTGCATCTATAACTATTACATTTTCATTGTTTTTTAATGCAAGACTTAAATCCCAAGAATCCATCTCGTATTTTAGTTTGTCTTCATAGTGTTTTATTTGTCCATTCATATTTACTCCTATTAATTACTAGGATTATATAATAATTTTTTTGTTATCCCTAACTTGAATTCTTTAATTAATAAATAAAGGAAGTATCTTTTGCTATCATACGAAAAATAAATCTAAAAACAGGAGTTTTAAACATTATGCAGAACCTAACTGAATTAATGGAAAAAATAATCAATGAAGAAAGCATAATATATGCGGTTTTTAGTGGCGTAAAAAACAAATCAGAAAAGACTTTCAATAAAGTAACAATCAAAAAAGTAACAATCAAAGATGAAATAAAACATCAGTTTGAATATATCTATGATAAAAATGTAGAACACAAAAATTTGAATAAAGATGAGACTTTTGTTGAAATGTATCAGCTGACTAAAACATATTTTAAACAAATTCTTATAAATACTGTAGATGCTGATTACCATATACTAATTAACAAAAAAGGTGAGGAAAGGAAG
>PJEL010005675.1_pt1 | contig 10050 bp, 12 predicted proteins | sample 1853271 | NCBI WGS metagenome assembly PJEL01 (sample SAMN08108733, study PRJNA415343) | Invertebrate metagenome, whole genome shotgun sequencing project. | host: Globobulimina | place: Sweden: Gullmar Fjord | collected 2015-08 | reverse complement strand
TTCTGGGATGCTTTAATCCTTGATTTTGTGAAAGCAAAATTTCAAAATTTTTAATTTTATTTTCAACCTCTTTAATATTTAAATATCTTAATAATATCATTTTTTAGCTCATATGAGCACATTAAGTTTTTGACTAGATTTAAAATGAGGGTTTTGGAGGGAAAGTTCAATTGTAACCTTGTAAAGAAATTGGAAGTATTAGTAATAAAGTGAATAGCTTACTAAGGAATTAAAAAACTTCTTCCACGTATTTAATAGCTTAAAGCTACCATACAATATTTTGTGCCTAGTAAGCTATTTATCAATTTGTTTTACAGAGTTAAAAGCCTCATGAATAAAAATTCTATAAGCTTAAACTACTAATGACACTATAACGATCTTTTTTTCACTTTATTTAATATTATGAGCTTTTATTAAACCATTGTTTTAGGGATTAATGTTCAAAAAACACATTCCATTTCCTCCTTATAAACCTCCTTCTTTGACAAAACCTGATAACTTGCTTTTAATAACTTATGTGAAATCAGGTTCAAAGCCTTCTTAGGACCTAATTTTATAACTGATGAATAATATTTTCCTTTCAAATATGATTCATCTGTTTTAATTGCTGCCCAACTACATTGAGTCAATACAGACTTAAGATGCTTATTTCCTTCCTTATATCCTGCCTTTTTCTTACCTCCACTCTCTTCTGTTATTGGACAAATTCCTACCCACGAAGATGCATGTTCCTGACTTGGAAATATTTTCATATCTACTCCTAGCTCTGCTATTATTTTATAAGTAGACTTTTTATTAATCCCAGGTATTGTCAAAAGCAGCTGTTGTTCTTCAAAATACTCCTCTCCTATTATTTTTTCTAACTTTTCATTAATTTCATCTATACTTTTTTTAGTAAAATCAATTTGAGCTAATAAACTCTTAAGCATGAACTGATAATGCTCATTAACATTACCTTTCAATGCCTCTTGTGCTAGTTCATGTTTCCTCTTCTTTTTAATAAAATAATTACTTAACTTTTTAGAATCATTTATTCCCTCTGAAAGATCTTTAAGTATCTTAAAACCAGTTAATCCAAATATATCTGTTAAAATATCTGAAATTTTAATATTACATTCATGCAAAAGCTTATGAATTCTATTTTTATGAGCAGTAAGCTGATGTTGTAATTTATCTTCAAATCTTGTCAAATCTCTCAAATTCCTGATCTTCTCTGGAGGAATAAAGCTTCCTTTCAATAATCCTGCTTTTAACAATTTACATAACCATTGACTATCATTAACATCTGTTTTTCTACCTGGTACATATTTTATATGACTAGCATTAACAAGAATCAAATTTATATCTTGATCTTTTTGAAGAATATTATAAATAGGTTTCCAATAAATACCTGTACTTTCCATTGCTAAATGACTTACTCTATTTTCATTTAACCATTCTTTCAAATTCAATAATTTTTCTGTTGTAGTTCCAAAAGTTCGAATTTCCTCCTTTACATTATCCATTATACAAGCTGTTATACTTGACTTATGAATATCTAATCCGCATACATTCTTTATTACATTTTCCATGGTTTCATAATAAAATGAATAAATATAAGGGTATATAGAAGATATTAATTTTGAGCTAATGGACAAAGATTCTTAAGGAATATTTTTTTGATAATTGTTATTTTTTCTGCTTCATGGATATACTATTTGAATATTTTTTTGACGTTACTGGAAAGTTTTGAAAGATGGTTTTTAGAAATATACCATATTTGTGAAGGGAAAGGAAGGATTTTGCCTTCGTACTTTGGTTTATTTATATAAAAGATCATTATAGCATATATTATTAATCCTATAATGATTAATAATATGAAAGAAATGTAAATAATAATATTATATAAGTATTCCATATTGAAGATCATGTCCTTACTCATAAGTCAAGTATGATTATTTAAATAACCATTTATATAAAAAACTTAAAAATATTGGACCTAACAATATAACAATTAGTGTTTTTTTATAATGAATAATACCATATACAAGAAGAGTATTTAACCAATTACATAATTTCAAAGAACAACGTTTAGATATTGTTTGATTATCAAAATATTTTTTTGTTGGTTTTTGAAAATTATAATTATCTGCAAGTTTAATAAAAGTAATTTTCTTTAATCCGGCATCCAATTCTTTATAATTAACATCATACATATATGTATATGGCATTGTTCTACTAGTCTTATGTCCATCATAAAATTTTTCTTTTTCAAACTTCAAATCTAAAATTGAAGGAATCAAAAGTAAACACTCTCCAAAACAAGGATTAATATATATGGGTTCATATCTATTTTCATACTTGGGATATACAACACACTTTTTCTGAAATTTTAATTTTAAATCATTTGAATTTTTGTTATTTATAAAACATATAGGATGATAAGTATCATTTTGTTCTATATTTAGAATCAATAAATTATTATCATTGATAAGTTTCAAATTAATAAGATTGCTTCCGTCAAAAGGATGATTGTGTACTACTTCAATTTGATTTGATTTTTTTTTAATAAAACTTCCTAAATTTAAACTTTTAATTCCTTCTTGAAAATTTTCTATGTTTAAACAAGGTCTGTTTGAATCAGAAAAGTGTATTTCACAAAGTTTTGGCACAGAAAAGAATGATTTATCTAAATAACAGAAAAATCCCATTTCTGAAACATAGTTTACATCAAAAATTCGTTTATTTGTAATGTTATTTGGTTCTATTACAATAATTTCTTTTGAATTTTCTAATTTAGATTCTAAACCTTTAAATGAATGTCCGAAACAAAATTGGGCTATAATATTTACTAAATCATTAGATTCTAATGAACTAAGATTGGTCTTTATGCTTTCTATTATACATTTTAATTCTTTTGAAATTGAAAGGTCTTTATATCTTAATTTAACCATTCTTTTAGGTTTTTGATCTAAATAGAATGATTGAAAGGAATGTTTATATATATTTTTGATTTCTTGATTCTTATGTGTAATAATTTCTTTTTGCAGCATATTCATTTGCTTTTTTTGATTGCAAGAAGATAAAATAATTGAATAGAAAAATAAAAATTGTAAAATAATACTTTTGTGTTTCATAATTTATCATTTAGTTTTGAATAAAGATAATACATCATATCTTAAAAAGATATAGGGTAATATCTTAATAGATTTTAATCCACTTATATCTATATTTTTATCTCCTTTTTTATTAAAATCATTTCTTTTTTCCCATTCGGCATGATTTATTAAGGTTGAAATACCAATATTAATATATACACTGGAGGATGTTTTAAAACCAAAATCAAAAAAGAATTGTCCCCAATATATTGATGCTTTTGAAGCCATATCATCAGTCACAGAACTTGTATCAGAATACGAAACATTAGCAGCATTTAAAGGGATATAAGGTTTATAGAATAAACCTAAATTCCAATGTTTAAGTAAATAAATTCTAATGCCTCCTTTTATATATAATCCATGTACTCTATAGGTATTCTCTTGTATACCATCATAACCAACGCCTGACTCTAAGGCAAAATAATTATTTATATGATATTGCCAAAAGATTCCACCTTTATATGTCATATCATGTATTCCAGGCCTTAACCCTAACTCTGGACCTAATTCCCAATTAAGATGTTTTATATATCCTTGTGGTATTATATTTTGGTCATTCATATTTTTTGCATTTGCTATAGAAATACAAAAAACACATGATAAGAGAAAAATAAATAATTTCTTAATAGTTAAGATTTTCATAATACTTTTTATATCAGATACTCTATTTAGAACTATTATAATACCATTTCGATACTATTTTAGTACTATTGTTAAATTTTTTAAATTCTAAAAATGAAAATCGATATCATTTTTCTCTATCAATTTTTTCGATAATCGCATTTATAATCCAATTATGCTTAGAAGAAGAGACTCCATAATTTTTTAATCTGCATTTATCTACCTCATTAAAAAGTTCTCTGGGTAACCTCAAATTAAAACCGACTATTGGTTTACCTTCTTTTTTATTAGAGAAAGGAGTTTTTCCACCTTTATTTATCAAATCTAATACCTCTTTTTCTTTTATTAATTTTTCTCCCTGATTTTCACTTGGTAATTTTTTTGAAATAGCCATATTCTGAAATTATTATTTAATTATAATACCATTATAATATTTTTTTACTACTATTACAATACTATATTAATACTATTTTCATACTAATATAATTTTGTTAAAGTATTATTTTAATACCTTTTTAGTATTATAATAATACTATATTTAAAACTCTGGACAAACTTCAATTCATACTAATTTCATCAAACAAAGTTTGCATTTCATTTATTGCTTTAATATCTGCTGGTTTCGTTTCAATCACTCCTAAACCTTGAGAAGCTGCATTTGAAAATGCTTTCCGATTTCCTATAGGAGTATTAATAAATTTGATGATCTTATTTTGTTCTAAAAATTCTTCAACATCTCTATTATCAGAACCTCTAGGATCAGCCTTATTTATAAAAGACATACATTGTATGTTAGGATTCACGGTTTTCATTTCTTCAACTATTTCTGCAATCTTATCTAATGTCCAAATATCAAATGATCTAGGTACAAAAGGTATTAAAAACACGTCTGCAATACTTATAGCTGCTCTTTGGCTTGTAGTATCTCTGCCCCCAGTATCTATTATTATATGCTCATATTTACTTTTTAATTTCAATGTCTGGTCTCTTACTGCTTTATCAGAAAGTTTTATACCTGTATAACCAGGATCATTCAAAGTCTCGTTTCTAAAATTTGTGAAATCCATTGAAGTCGCTTGATCATCGGCATCAATTAGAAGTATATCAGAATTTTGCTTTGCAAACATAATCGTGATATTAGTTGCAATCGTTGATTTACCTGATCCTCCTTTTATTCCTCCTGTGACATATATCATATTTATTCCTTTAAAATGATTTCATTTACAATTCAAATATAGTGCGGATTTAATAGAAAATCAATACTAATCTAATACTACATAAGTTTTATATAAATGCCATCTTAGTACTAAAATAGTATTATTATAGTATTTATATAGTACTGATATATTCTAAATAAAATATGAAGATAGCACTTAGATATACTATTTCTATTTGAAATTGAACTGGATAATTGGTCTTAATTCTCTGATTATCAATTACTTTTAGATACCATTGACTATATCTAGTATATAATTTTATCGATAAATTAATAAGACGTGAAAATTTCTAATAATTTTTTTAGATATTTCTTTAGATTCCAAAAACTTTTAAGTAAATTTAGATATGGAAAGGGATGAGCATAACTTAAGAATAAGAAGTAATATGACTGATAGCAAAAATCAGAAGGATGAAAAAAAAGTCCGATGGTTTTTTGATGGAGAAGAGCATGTTTTTTCAAAAAAGGAGGAGGATTTTATAAAAAGAGTAGCACCTAGATTTTTTAGAACTGATAAGATATAGTTAAAAATTCTTATATATAAAAAAATTATAATAATCCATATTTCTCCTACAGGAAGGGGCATTAATACGTTTTACTTTATTAATTAACGCCAAATACTTTATGAATACGATTTGACCTATATTTTAGCATAATAATTAAAATTGTCTACATAAAATCTTCTCTCATAATCTTTCTTACAGAATTCATAAGATGACTTTCGCTATCAGTATTAATTTTAATAAACTTATTATAAGCTAATTTAAGATTTGCTGGATACTCAGATAATTGATCAGTATAATCTAAAGCATACTTACCATCATAAGCTTTCAACAAAAAGCCATAAACTCTGGAATACCATTTTTGAAAATCCTCTTTACTATGTTCATTCTTATTCTTTGAATGAATAGTTAATTTTATATGAGTAATATTATTTTCATCATTCTGATCAGAAGCTAAAAATTCATAATCAAAATAAACATCTACATCAGAACTATCCTTTAAAATAGATCTAGAAGGTTTTAAAATACGCTTCTCTATATCTGTCAATCTTGGATATTTATTTTCAATATCCAACCATTTTCTCAAATGGACGATAGAAATCTTTCTCTCTTTTTTAACCCTCCACATCCTACATAATTGATAAAATGCTTTTGGATATTTTGACAATGCAAGAGCAGTCTCAACTTTAAAAAATGTTCCTCCTACACCTTTTCCCCAATAAATTAAAGCAGGAATTATCGCATCATTAACCGTTACTTCTACAAACTTAGTATTTCTAAGATTTTCCACCGTAACAAAAAGTGGAGCATACACATCTCTCTCTTGAGCATTTAGATCCTTATAATCAAAACATACTCCTTTTTTGCACATACCTATTATTTCCCTAACAATCTTGCTTTTATTCCTTTTATCTGCAATCCTATGAATATTTATTGGAATTATAGGTCTTCTAAATAAATCAGTTTGAATTCGCTCATCTCTTGTCATATACTGCTGTATCGCATCTATCAGAAGTATAAAAATATTATGCTGAGTCTTTGTATAACCTTGAGTAATAGACATCGTAACCTTATTTGGTTGTAACGCTATTTCTCTCTTTTTTACTATGGCTACTTTCATCGCTGATTTTTATGTTTATACTGCTTCTATTTGAAAATGTTAGAAAAATCGATCATAGCTCGCTGAGTATCAACGATCTTTTTCCACATCTTTCATATACTTTTAGTATATTCTTCTTAACAAGTTATAAATATACTTGCTAATAATCAATATTTATATTCATTCAATTTAAAAATTAATTAAAAATCATCATCCTAAGTATAAATTTACTTTTTACATTCATATACTTTCACTACAAATAAATTTTTTCATTCTATAATTTGGTCATATTTTCGTCCCCAACTGTACTGCTGTCATTTCACTGTTCTGATAATCGATACACCTCTAATATATTTATAAACTCATTAAACTTTCAGATCTTTCTAAAATAAAATCAGTATTTTTGATATCACAAACATCAAAATTTCTTTTTAGATATCTTTAATATACTATAAAAAAATAGGACTTATCTATTAAAATGTGGATAACTTTAACAAGTCATATTTTTGTCCCCAATTTTCAAGGAAATTAGCTCAAAAACAATGTTTATGATTTTTATTTTTAAACTCCACCACCACCTAAAAGAATATATAATATTCTAATAAACTTTTATAAAGAAAATTTTTGCTTTTCAGAACAGAGAAAAAACTAATCAAATGAAGATTGAAACTTATAACTTTGAAATTATAGAATTGCACTTACAATCGAAATAAAAAAACCTGAATCAAACAATAACTTTGAGAAAAAAAATGTATAATCAAAAATACAAAAGAAAATCTTATAAAAATTGAGAAAAAGAAAAAACCTGGGGCGAAATTTTAAATACCAAGATGCTCCCAAACATTCACATTAAATCTAAAGCCATTTACACGCCATACAAGAAAACCTTTTTAGTTTTTAACAAACCCATCAAAATATTTTCTCATCTTATACAGCCTTAAAATCGATTAAAATAAAAAGGACAGTATTTCTACAAATTTGCTTTATAATAATATTTCTCCAATTAAATTAACCTTACTAATACAGTACCATTATAATACTATAATTATACCATTATAAAACCAAAAAAATACCTAGTTAGTACCATTTTAAAACTAAAAACCTACTAATTAAATACTATAATTTATTATAGTACGAATTAAAGACAGGGAAAAAAGTCACATTTACATACCTTTTTTAATCTCCTTTCTTCTCCTGAACATCAACTCTAACTTCTTGAGCCAAATTTTTAAGTTCCTGCATCCATTTTCTTACACGGGTTCCTGCTGCTTTATTTTTTTTATCATAAAATTTTTCAAAATCTTCTGAAGCATTATTCAACAATTCTTGTAGTTTTTCAAATTTATTTTCTTTCATAACTTTTACGGTCAATTAGTAATACATTATACTCTAAATTAAAAACATATACCCAACATATCAATAAACACATCAAATACCTCTTAAACCAACATTAATATAATCAGACAATAAAATATTTTTACTTTGAGTCTGCTCTCTAATCAAAATCTTAATCACATCATCAAAATCATTTTCATTAGAAGGAATATATCTAAAATACAAATCAACAAAAATAAAATTATCCGTAACATACAAAAGAATTAAATCCTCAATACAAACAGGAAGCACTATTACAAAATGAATAGCATCCAAAATTTCCTTATTGCTATACTTTGAAACACATAAATCATATTTATCTATTTTTATCTTACTGCCTCTTTTTTCACTTCTTCCAACAGGCTTATAATCTCCTAGTTTCGATGGGATAACATCATTTGAAAAACTAAGCTTTCCTTTCAAAGGACAACTAGAAATAAAATACTCATTTACTATTCTAAAGTCCAAGCCAAACAATAACTTCAAACTAATAAATACAGAAACTTTTTTAGATTTTCTCTTAATGGATGAAGGCGATTTTCGACAAGCTTCAATAATATGCACTGAATTTAAATAAGCCTTTTCCATAAGAAATAATACTTTTTTATTCTTTTTTCCTTTAATTGAAGGTTTTAAATAAGTTATATTATTTAAATGGCCATTTTTACTATTATTATAACATATTGCTTTTTCCTTTCTTTTACGAATCTTTTTCTTTTTAGAATCTTTTTTAATTAAAGATTTTGAAGAAATTATATTATTTAAATTTTCACCTTCATTGCTATCACAAGACATATCACATGAGGAAGAAGATAATGGACTAGAATCTAAATCTGAAGGTAGAGGGGCAAACATATAACTACCACGATTCTGAAAGCTACACTTACAAAATGTGACTATCAAAAATAAACAAATAAAATTCCTAATATTAACCATAATTTTAATCTTAAAATAAATAAAATAACTTTACACTAAAAGTAGCATAAAAATCATAAATTATCTTAAAACTAAAATTATAAAAAACTATTTAAATAGAAATAGTAATTAAAAATACCATTAAAAGGCAACTCCAATCATTAAAAAATTCGTATATTAAAATAGACACAAAAAAATTATCCAAATGCAAACAACAATAAAATACACAATATATAATCCAATAGCTCTAGAAAGATTAATTAAAAATGGTTTTGATCCCAATAAGAAAGATAAAAACAACGTATCACCAATTATACTAGCAACATCGTTAAATCTGAAAAGATCAGTGGATATACTACTCAAACTGGGAACGTTTCCAGATACTAACACAAAACAGGGTTTTACTTCATTACATATTTCTTCAAAATTCGGATACTTTAGTATTGCAAAAAGCTTATTGCAAGCAGGAGCTGATCCTAATCACTCAAATAACGATTACAAAACTACTCCACTACATATTTCTTCTTCGAATGACAGATTAGACATAACAAAATTACTTCTGGAATTCAAAGCAAACGTAAATGCTATAAACATAATTGGTGATACTCCTTTACATGATGCTGTTGAGAATGGATTTATAGATATAGTGAAAACCTTATTAGAGCATTTTGCAGACGTAAATAAATTAAATAATAACTACCACATACCTATTTTTTATGCAAAAAATGCAGAAATCAAAAATATATTGCAAGAAAAACTAAAACTCTAATAAGTTGAATTTTAAAATTTAAGATTAGTATTACCTTCAAGATCGATTGTTTTATGCTTAATTAATTCATCATCTTTAGAATATAAAATCACTTTATATTTACCTTTAGGTAAAGGAATTTGAAAGCATTCACATCCTATATTTTTAAAATCAGGATATTTTTTGAGAAATTCTTCAATATAATCTCTCCAGTTAGCTTCTTCAAAACTTTCAAATGATAAATGGCCTACATTTTCATAATCATCAAAATAAATATCATTCATAAATTCTTCAAATTTTGGATAACATAGATAATTAGGGGTCGCTTAACCATAGCACCCAAACAGTCCCCTAAGGAATTATTATAAATTTCTATAATTATAAAAATTTTCATATTTCACATAATTCTCAAAGCAATCCTATGCTTCTTTAACCAC
>PJEL010005674.1_pt1 | contig 10053 bp, 12 predicted proteins | sample 1853271 | NCBI WGS metagenome assembly PJEL01 (sample SAMN08108733, study PRJNA415343) | Invertebrate metagenome, whole genome shotgun sequencing project. | host: Globobulimina | place: Sweden: Gullmar Fjord | collected 2015-08 | reverse complement strand
GCTGTCTACATAATGACTTGTTGGGGTAAAAAGTAACATCCAGTACGTTGTGCTCAAACACGGTTCCCATTGCGTGCTGACCATAGTAGGTTATGAGCTAGTGAGATTTCCATTCTTGCAGGCTATGGAGTACGTAAAACTCCATTTCTAACGCACGTTATAGAGTACTTGATTTGAAAGTCTCTTCGACTCTCTCTCTCTCTGTAATGTCCAACCAATGGTGGATTATTAATTGAAAGTAACTGCAACAGGATGCCCGTGTGGACCACCTTGTGCAAGGTTGAGAGTAGAGGGAGAGAAACCCAACTAAATTTCGTCCATTTTTGTTGCATTGGTTACAGGAACCGCCGCCCGATCACAAAGAACTGCGTATTCCTTCTACTGGCGAGTGCGAGAGTGAATACCCTTACTGAATGAGACAAATAACTGAGTCGGTGCAATTAGTTTACACCACTGCGACTGTTCCTGGTACAATTAGTCTAGTCTGTGACGAGTAGAAGTATCAACTGACACAAAAAAAAAACTTAAGCTTAAGCTAAACTGAATGAACTGAATACTGTACTGACAGTGAGCCACCTTAAGATCACAAACTGATACTAATTAATAGCCTGCATTAAGTGATGCATCGTTGGGGGTGTTTCCCGCCTGCAAATTGGAATGAGTGAGTAGCGCATAACGTAACACTGGGTAGTGGGTAACAGTACTACTAAATAGGTAAAAAATAGTTGAACTGCTCCTCCTCTATTGTCAATCTTGCACAAGGTGGTCCACCACACAGGTATATATCCCGTCACAGCGGAGCGGTTACTCTGAATCAATTATCTACTTTTGTTGGATGTTACAGAGAATGTGCATGAGAGAGAGAGATAGAGTCACTTTCAAATCAAGTTGTCCTCTACGACGTGGATTAGTTTAATGCTTTATAACCCCTGAAAGAATGGAAATACACTCATGAGCCGCCTAACCCTAACCCCTGCACAATGGAAATCTTAAAAGGTGCAAGCAACACGAAATTGCACTTTGTCATTTTGACGTCAGTTAGGATTAACTATTGGGCCTGCCGAGCCAGCTAGTTGTCCTTAGTTTGTGTTGTGTGTCAGTTTGTCAGTTTCAGTTGACACCTCCAGTGCCAAGGTTCAAAGTAAAATCGGTAGAGGCCCATAGTCGTAACATCCGCCAAAGTCAACGTTTCCATTGCATTGTCATAACTCTAACCCTAAACCTAACCCTAATCCCATTATTAACCCTAACATTAACCCTAAACCCTAAATCCTCAACCATAACTCTAACCCTTACCCTAAACCTTAACCCTAATCCTAAGCCTAAGCCTAGCCCGAACCCTAACCTTAACCCTAATCCTAACCCTAATATTAGCCCTAACACATTAACCCTAAACTCTAAACCCTAACGCTAACCCTTACGCTAATCCTTCGGAATTGCAAGCCATTACAATTCTGAAAATGCTAATCATTTGGTTAATGGATTGTTGTACGTTGATTGCCCATGCGTTGCGCCTCTGTTCTTGCTGCTGGTGTTGTATGAGAAACTCTTATGATGATAGAGGTGAAGATTTGTTATTTGAAAATTGCCCTAAAACTGGTCATTGGCCTAATGGGTTGCTAAATCACCCTCGGAATCCGTGGTTCTACTCAATAGAAGGCAAGAAAGTAATGTGTTTATGTTATTGCTATTAAGAAAGTGAATCCTAGATTGAGCATTGAGCGATAAGGTGAAAGCGCATAGGTCGGTTGTGATGCGAGATGGCCACGTGCTAGCTAGTTAGCAGTGGGCTCTTCTCGTTGCAATAAATGAGGAGAAGGAGGTGTCTATTTGGGGTGTATTGACGTGCAAGAGAGGGAGAGAGAGAGAGAGAGAGAGAAATTATCCAGCTGTTTAGGTTACTAATGCTTCTGCCGCCTCAGTAGTGCAAGCTATTATTTTACTACCCTCTTGTCGTGTGCTCTCCCACCAAATGCCATCCACCTATCTCGTTCACTGTAGCCATGTCATTCAACGCCGCCATATCTACTGCACTTCCTATGGTTTACTTACCACAATCCCATTTTAACTCTTAGAAGCAGGTACGGAGCCGCTCCTGACTTCCAAAGCTCAAATTGAGCCAACTGAGTCTCTTTCATCGGATGATTTTAATCGGGCATACATCAGGGTAGCAAGTTCCCGTTCACTCTCCTCTGGGTCTTTTAGTGGCAGCGACATAGGTGGCGATAGAGAGGACAAAGCTTGTGATAATGTGCTGAGATAGTGAGCGAGAAGATTGGGGGCTGTGGTACATGTTAATCCTTTATGCCACTAAGCAGAATTGACGTACTTTGGGAATGTTCCATGATGAACTACTTCATAGTGTAGATGTGGCACTGGAGAAGCGAGTTGACTGGAAAGGGTGATGACTGGAGTCGTTTCGTGTTGTCTATTCTTCCCCACCGAGTGTCCTCTTTATTATTGGAGAATTATGCAATGTGAGAAGACTGAATGCACATGTATTTTCCATCATCGATATTTTGTTTCCAACGATGGGGGTGCGGTTTGTGGGACGCCAGTTATAGAGGATGGAGTATTTGAGACCGATATATCTGTCCAGCTCACGCATAACACTTGGTGGGATGTATTTAAGCTTGGTACCTGGAAGATTCACGAGCAGCTATGTACTCTCTTCTTGCAATTACCCCCTCTAAATCGCCTACAGCATTGAACCTTGTACACGTATTCATAGTGGTCTCAGTATACAAACAAGACATCTGAGATCTGAATGGAAAATGTGATTTGCTTGTTGCTTGCAACTATTTTTTCCTCTGAAGCTCCTATATCTATTCCACTATTTTATCTGTTTCTGCAATCGTAGTGCAACTAAATGGATGAAAGTTTGATGGACTGCTCTACATTTACTGTCAACCTCAACCACACACAAGGTGGTCCAAACATGTATTCCCTCCTGTTGCAGTTACTTTGAATCAATAATCCACTATTATTGGATATTACAGAGAGTGAGTGATAAGTTAGCTTTATCACGGCAAGGAGAGGGGTGTTCATATAATTGTGATTAATCGTGCCAGAGCGGAACAATCAATCACGAGGGGTTGGTTCAATATGACGGACCGAGCGCCGTGACGTGCCTCACCTACTGACTTTACACCTATGGTGTGTATGCTACTTCAGTGGGAGACTTGGTCAAATCAAGTCGTCCTCTACAGCACATGCATTAGAAATACAATAGCATTTCATACTCCATAACCCCTGAAAGAATGGAAATATCACTAGCTCGTAACCTACTATGGTCAGCACAATGAAAATTCTGTGTGTGCGAACATACTGGATAATGCCTCCTACTCCAACAACAAGTCATCATATAGACGGCGCTGGCAGATGGGACGTGATAGTTTCTGAAGGCATGCCACGTGACCGCATGATAATATTTCTTGAATTTTCTGTATCGCACTAATCTCGCACAGGTTTATACTCGAATTCCCAACCTTTACCACACTGTTACGGCGTATGACTCTACCGGCTTGGATGTTACTTGTCGCTCGTAACATCCTAAGCTATAACATCCACTATGCTAAAGTCGGTTATGTTCTGGCAAACCCGACATAGTGTACCACAACCTAGAGTGGTGCACTAACAATAACCCTAACACGCCAACCCTAACCCTAACCGTAATCTTAATCTTAATCGTAATCATAATATTAACCATAACCCAAACTTGTGATGAATATTGTGTCATACAGAAGTGTACCTATCGCTCGTATCCAAAGGAGGCTTTTCTTTGGGAGATTGACATGGGTCGTCGAAAGGCAAACCATTTGAAGAAATCCTACCGACCTGAGGAGTTTCCGAGGGAAGAAGCTATTGGTCTAAGACCCAGGGCTGCGTTATTGAAGGTTATTGCAAAGCAAAGACCTCTCAGGCTGGCAAATTTTGTGTTGGAGGGCGATAGCTCCTCCATGTCTCTTCTGATTTCATCACCCTTACCACTTCGGTGTGGTGCCAACGTGGATTTGGAGGAGTATGTTATGGAACGGTGGGTCAATTCGTTTTAGTATTTGGTGTTAGCAACCAATCAATGACATGGCAAATTAACCAGATAATTATTACCTCTATAATTAGGTATGGCCCTCTACCGTGCAACGATAGCGATGATGACGCCTGTAAGACAAGACTTGCTAAGATGTACCTTGAGATTAAGACCCCGCATCTCTTACCAGGTCAGTTCAGTTGCCTGCTGTTATTTCTGAGGTCGTCGAGTCAGTCATTGCAATGATAATATTCACAGTGTACTGGTTATTATGATTTATTCCCCCCCACCCTTCTTAAAGTACTCTCAGATGGCTCTTTATCCTACGTGGGCAATGCCAATGCACGTGAGAAATCCCCTGGATGGTGGAAGGAAAGAGCACTGATGGAATCTGAGTTCTCACGTGAATCAGCAAGAGGGAAGACATGCGTTTCTGTTATGCACGAGGTTATACAGAGCCTTGGCCCTAATATTGTGAAAGGGACATTTGTCCAAGTTCCCTGCCCCAATGATGATTATGGATTTTCGATGACTCTTATAATTAGTGAAGTTGTTTTGGCTTTTAGTCTGCAAGGAAGTACCCCTTCTCTATGTGGTGGTGATGGCGACGAGCTGTTTGGGCCCGTGACGTGTGTATCAAAAAAGGCTTGTAAGAGGAACCTAGCATTTCTATTTCTACAAGAAAAGGCCCCATTTCTCTTACCTGTAACTTGTGATGCTTGGCTGGCATCCAATCTGGATAGGAATTCTTCAGTGGTTCATCAAGGGAGGGAAAGTGTCTCAAACGACACTCCTTCATTGCTTGAAGCTTGTGGAGCTACTCCTAGTTTTGTGAGTAATAATAGGTTCGGAAACCAGGAGGAGCCACTGCAGGAAACTAAAGACCTTGAAGCGATGCAACAAGTTGTACACCATGGCCCTAGGCATTTGATGAAAGAAGAGAAGAAGCTTGTGTCTGAAACCAGTGGGAAACTTCAAGAAGTGCACTTTTCAAATGCCATTTTTCTAAAGTCGGATTTTCATGAAATATACGAGGCCGTAAACAGCCTTGAAGGTGAATTGAAGAAATCTCGATTCTACTGAATTGACTCTTAGTGTTAAAAATCATTGTAGTAAGTACCAGCTCTCCGTATGCACTTCTTAGTAATGAATGCCAACTTGTGTTGTTAGTTATGGTGTAGCATATTTAGTAATCTCTGTTTTTGGCATTCGCATTGGTCTGAGACATGTACATATTTGCAACAGCTCTTAAGACAGGTTCTTCCTAGATAGCACACATTTGTAGTATCTGGTGTTTGGGAGCTCAAGCAGTAGTGGAGGAGGAAGATATTGCCAACGAAATAGTAAATTAATGAGTAAAGAAATTGTTTTTTCAGTTGGGCTACTTTTCATCAAAGCTACTAATGTTGTCGCGATTTCTGTTGCGTGTGCGACTGGGGCTGCTGTCACTATCATTACTCTTGTGGTGCGCGGCTGTAATACTGCTATCGCACCGCTCGTTGTTTCTTTTGCCGTGACTGTGATTAGGGCTATGACTACGGGATGTTTGTCCAGGCTGATTATCATTACTGGAGCGACTCTGACTGCGACTGGGACTTTTGGAGGGGGGGGTTCTAGAGTGACTGCGACTCCGTCTGAGGCTCTTTTGCTTTGGATTGCCATCTTTTCTCGAGGGGCTGTGACTGCGGCCCTTTCGTTCAGACTTGCGAACCCTTCTGGTATTACTGCGACTGCGGCTGCGATCCCTTCTGAAATGACTGCGGTCACTCTTCTGCCTGAACTTGCGGTCTCTTCGTGAGGGGCTGTGACTGCGGCCCTTTCGTTCGGACTTGCGATCCCTTCTGGAGTGACTGCGACTGCGATCCCTTCTAGAATGACTACGGCTTCGGCTGCGACCCCTTTTGGAGCGACCAGGACTACGATCATTCTTCCACCTGGACTTGCGGTCTCTTCGTGAGAGGCTGCAACTGCGGCTACGGCTATAACTATGACCACGCCTCTTGTGAAAACTTCTTTCCAGGCAGTCTCTATCTCTCCTTGTATTTCGTCGCTCTGAAAAACTTCGCTTATGATCTCGATGATTACGGCTACGCTCAGCATCATCTGTTCTACCATTCCCCCCTCCTCGTTCAGGACTTCGATGGGTGTCAGCATCTTGTCCAGTACCGCTCGGTCTACTACTCCTTCCTCTTTCAGAACTGTGACTTCTATGCTGTCTACCGTTTTGTTGCTGACCATCCTGCCTCTGGTTGCTGTTCTCAACACGATGGCTACTGCGCTGTTGTTCGCGGCCTCCCAATCGGCTGGACCTCGACTTACCACCACTATTCTCCAAGTTCTTCAAGTTTTCCATCCTGGACCTCTCATTCTCCGCTGCAATCTCATCTTGTCTTCGCCTTTCCTTTAAAACAGAGGTTGGTACCCCACCTGGGTTGCCAGCTGCATCAATGCAGAAAGACCACAGGTCAGCCATGAATGGTCCTGCTGCCTTTTCAAGGAATCTAAAAAGGTAAAGAATCTAAGTCTCAACAAACCACGGGCCACTTTATTGGTGTTGAATTGAAAACGAATTATTCACTTATGCCATACCCTGTGAGTTGCACTTGAAGCAGTCGTGGATCAGCTGGTTTTTTCTCCGATGGCGCCTCTTCCACTGCAGTCTCGACCCATCCAATGACCAATCCCACGACGACATCATCTTCTTGTCCTAGTGCTTGAATGACCCTTCCGTCAACCCAGGCACGTAGGACATCCATGTTGATCTTACACATAGGGATGGAGAAAAAAAAATGAATGGTTAGAAAGTGCCATCAACAAACAAAAAAACCACCATTTTAATAAATCCACAATTCCGTCAGTTTCCTAATTGATTACGTCCTGTAAAACCTGAGCTTTCAGTCCAACCATCACCATTCCCGTAAGCGTAAATTGACACTCTTTTCTCTCTCTTTGCACATTATCCCCAAAAAACAACCCTAATTGATGATATATCCTACGACCACATCTTCTCTTCATGTATTGCAATAGCGAGAGAGACATCCCTGTCCTAAGCAAGCATTCACTGGACAATTTATTGCATCAAGAGAAATAGGCATCCATATTACCGCCACAACATCCAGCTTATCATCGTGACCATTCAATGCTGCACCTTGCGAGGCAGATATTCTATAAATCCACATTTTACCATTTCTTACACCATCCCATCCCTCCCTTTGTCGAAACTCAATACCTCCACCTTACTATTCCTTATATAGTAACCCTAATCCTACCTCTAACTTCAACTCATGCTAATATACTTTAACTCTTATTTTTATACAATTTACATCTCTAACCCTAACCCTAACTCTCAAACTCACTCTCAAACCCTAACTCTCAAACCCTAACCCAAACCTTAACCCTAATTCTAAACCTAACCCTAAACCTAACCCGAACCCTAATTCTTACCCTAACCCTAACACTAACTCTAACCCCAGCCCTAACCCTAACCCTAACCCTAACCATATCCCTAAACCCCAACCCTACTCACCTTCTTCAGGTCGACCTTAGTCCTCAGTATTTTATCAAATCTGCCCTGTTTTTCGAGTTTTTTCAGCAGATTGGAGTCAGCATTTCTCCCACCCGACTGATAAAGAGTAGATCCACGAAACTGAGCCATTATAATGAGGTTTAGGGTTAGGGTTAGGGTTAAGGTGCAAATGTTTTATAGTATGTATGTGTACACGATATGGAATTATGGTGAATAATATGGGCTATGTGTATGTACACCTACATAGGCATAAAATTTATCTCCCGCCTGACTGGTAAAGAGTACATCCGCGTAAATAAGCCATTATAACGGGTGTGGGATAGACGTGTGGTTAGGGTTAGGTTTAAGGGGCAAATGTTACAGCGTATATGTATATACAATATACGGAGTGGTGAATGTAATAAATGTGTATGTACACATATATATGTGTACATACACATTTATTTCTCCCCCCCCCTGGCTGGAAAACAGTAGAACAGAGATGGGACTGAAAAGATGAATATCAAGTGAGGAGAGAGGGGGAAGGAGCACCTTCTATGGTGGTGAAGCGTTCCTATTAAGGAAAAAACGGGGAAAAACGGCGAAGAAACGAGGAAATGTTGGTATAGTAAGATAAAATGGGGTGTTGAGGTACATCGACAGTTGGAAGAAAGCCAGGAGAGGAAGATTAGCCCCATCTACGGTGGTGAAGCATTCCTATTAATATATATAGGAGAAAAACGGTAAAGGAATAAGGAAATATACTGGAAGGAAAAGAAAATGGAGCGAGTTCAGATACTGAGAGCGAGGAGAGGAAGCACGGAGGTGACGTTATGGCCTAGGAGATATTGAAACGTTCCTAGAAATGAAAAATCTGAAAAAAATGTTGTAAACGTTGCCTTGAGGTGTATTATAAAGGAAACGGGGCAGTATAGCCATCAGTAGCACAGTCTCATGGTGAAAGATAGGAAATTGAAAGATGATGATAATAATTGTAATGAAGCCCAGGACAGTGATGTGGCAGTGGACTCGAGTCGCTTGAGTTCTTGGGCTATGAGAAGAGTTCGGAGCAAAGCTTTCTTCAGCACTGTCTCCGCGACTGCGGCAGTGGCAGAGGAATCGGGTGATGCTTTGTTGCTAGCATCGGCAGCTCCTTTGTTGGAACGGCTTGCGAAGGAGCTAAAACAGCCAGATTGGGCTGGTACTGAGATTCGAAAGGCAGCTGAGTTACCACTTATGGATTTTCATGTAAGAATGATCGCGTTGGGGAAGAGAGTTCACCCTGAACTCCTAATCCCAGAAGGTGCTGTACACCAGGAGAGGAAAAGGAGCCGAACAACCTAGAGCTGATTAGTTTTTAATTGAGTAGAAGAAGTGAGCCCCAAGAGGAACAACCGACCTGACCCGGCTCTCGGACCTAACCGAACTTATTAGTGGCTCATGAATGGTTCGTAGTAAATGGGGTTGGGGTTAGAAAAATGAAAACCTCTCCTGTTTATGCGTTTATTTTCCCCATGATGACAGTGGCGTTAGCATTATTGGAGAGATATGAAAGGCTATGAAAGTAATAAGCGCATGATGCCTCATTGAGTGTGAGTGATGCCCGTTTTTAAAGAGCTTGATATGCTGAGAAAGGTGAACAGGAGGATTGCCAGGAATGCCCTAGCTAGCTTCTGGCATTTTCCCTCCAATGGGGGAGGACCACCTCCAATAGCACTTAACGACAAACGTCGTACAATACTGTTTTTGTCTTTCCATTCTTCTTGCACTATTGTGACTTCAGAATTGACAATTTCAGTAGTGTGAGATTTGAAAAGCCAATAAATTATGGATACTTGTGCATACACTATTAAACCAAATCTAGGTTCCCTACTACTTACGCGTGAATCCATTATGACTTCTCTTAGGGCTGCTTTGCTTTCGTCCCCCGTTCAACTCGAGTTGGTCCTGCTAATACAAGAACGTTTTTGCGGTTTTTTTTTGTCTTCTCACTTGATGGATAATTAATAGTTATTAATAACTTCGGCGGCTTTTTGCCTATCCAAACTACACCAACGATGTCAACAGAAAAGACCAGAACGACGACATAAATCGACACAATACGTCTATTTGCTAACGATGTACACATCTATAGGTGTACATACATACTGTGCTCAATCTGATGATGGTGCTCAAGGATGTTCTGGGATATCATGATGTTACAGGAATAGATACTACGACTGCACAGAGTGATACACCACCACAAGTTCTGTTTTATAAATTATTACTGCTGATATTGTAGAAAGGTGGCAAAACAAAGAACAGTCAGAAATTAAACCCAGAAAAAGGCAATACCGTTTATTAAAAAGCGACAAAAGCTACTAAATTGCGGTGGTCGGAACCGTGTTTAACCGCGGTTTCGCGCAGTTTTAGAATTTTTATGAGCCTTGTGCCTTGAGTTTAGAGGCGGGAGAACGAAACCGCCTGTGAACTATTTTTGTTCCCACTTATGCTGCCCGTACTCCAGGTTCCAGAAACT
>PJEL010005673.1_pt1 | contig 10053 bp, 7 predicted proteins | sample 1853271 | NCBI WGS metagenome assembly PJEL01 (sample SAMN08108733, study PRJNA415343) | Invertebrate metagenome, whole genome shotgun sequencing project. | host: Globobulimina | place: Sweden: Gullmar Fjord | collected 2015-08 | reverse complement strand
TATCGACGCGCAATTCGGCGGCGAAGATAAGGAAATGAAATGGGTCCCGGAAATGTGGCTCGGGATCAATTACGACGCATTCGCCGCGATCGATGAGCGCACCCGCATTCAACTGCGCGCCATCCTGACGCCCGAGCAGATCGAGATGCTGCCCATGCTCAAGCGTGGCGTCGCAAAGGATGGGAAAGGCAGAGGTGGCAGGGCCGGCGTAAAATGAGGCTTAGATCTCCTTTTTGACCGGCTTCCGATCGACAGACCGAATGCATGTATCCCGGGGCCCCCCCATATTCAAGACCACCGATCTTGGAATCGGCCTCCGTCTTCGAGGGTCCGTGTAAAAGCGGGTCCGCAGTGGGTGTTCGGCGGTGAGTTGGTGTGGCTTGGAGGGCGTTCCTGCGTCTATTTGGGGCGATTCGGGCCAGATGTGGGGCTGCGGAGGTTCTTTGAGTTGTACTGCCGCGTGTTCGGACGGGGTTGAATCGGCTAACCTATAAGGTCCCCCGGCGCGGCGTGCGCCGTGGACAAACGAGAATCAGATGATTTTTTTTGAGAAGGTGACCCGTATGAATTCCAGAGCCGTGCTGGCGAGCGGAATCGGCCTTGCGGCCGCGACCCTGGCGTGTGCCGTGATGGCCCCGCAGGCTGACGAGCGGGATTATTCCATCCTGCCCTCCAAGCCGTCTGAGACCGAGCAGCGGCTGATCGCTTTTCCAATGAGCCTCACCCAAGCGATCGACATGGCCCAGGAAGAAGTGGGCGGCTACGCGATGTCGGCGGAAATCCACATGGATCGCATGCCGGCGTCGGTGGAAGTGCTCGCTTATGCCCAAGGCAAGGCGAAGCTGGTGGTGATTGACGCCGAGGCCCAGATGATCGAGGAAGTGCGCGATGTGCCGCGGTTCCCCGGTTGGGCCGTCGATGGCGATTGGATCGAGACCGAAAGCGGCTTGATGTACTACGAGCTGAAGCTGGGCGAAGGTCTTCAGCCACCGGACAGGGCGGCACTGCTGAAGATGGAATACACCGCATATTTTGTTGACGGGCGCAAACTGGACAGCTCCGCCGATCGCGGCACGCCGCTGGAAACCATGGCGAACAGTCTGCCTGACGGTTGGGCCGAGGGTATGCTGGGCATGAACGCCGGCGGGAAGCGCAAGCTCATTGTGCCCGCCTCCCTCGCGTTCGGCGAAGAGGGCAATCCACCGGTGATCCCGCCCAACGCCACGATCATCATTGACGTCGAGCTTATACAGGTCATCGACTACTCAAAGGTCCCCGACGAATTGCCGGGCGAACCGGTCGAGGGCGAGCCGGTCACCACTGAGACCGGGCTCATGTACTACGACCTGGTCGTGGGCGAAGGCGAGATGCCGATGGACTCCACGGTGACGGTGATGGTCCATTACACCGGCTACCTCAACGATGGCACGAAATTCGACAGTTCCATTGATCGCGGTGAGCCGACGAAATTCCCCCTTAATCGCGTGATTCAGGGTTGGACCGAAGGCGTGAGCTCAATGAAGGTGGGCGGCAAGCGAAAGCTCGTTGTCCCGTTCGGACTGGGCTACGGCGAGAGCGGTGCGGGGCAGTCCATACCGCCCAGGGCTACGTTGATCTTTGACATCGAGCTGATCGAGATCGTCAAGCCCGAGGCGCCGAAACCGCCAGAGATGAACGAGACCGGCGGTGAAGCCGGGTCGGAACACGACAACGAGACCGAGCACGACAAATAACCTCGTTCGATCCGGAGGCGGACTCGCCGAGTTGCGGGTCCGCCCGATTCGATCGCTAACACGTATTGAGAGGAAGAAACAGTGCAACGCATGCACGAGAAGCATAGTTTTTTGGAGCGTACATCGCTCCTGGTGGCGTTTTTCGGTGTCCTGCTGGCGATCAACGTTCAGGCATCTGCCGCAAAGCAGTTTTCGGAATACGAGAAGTGGCTCCACTGGGGCGATGAGCAAGTCGAAAAGATCATCGCGGTTCCCGATAACGAGCGGACCTACGAAAACACGCTGGGGGCGATGGATGATGTCGTCGCCCGAGTATTGATCGAAATCCAGTTCCCGATCGTGCTCTCGCTGTTGTCGCCGGATGCCGAAGAGCGTGCCGTAGGCCGACAGGTCGAGGCGGCCCTGGATGAGTGGGGTATCCAGCTCAGCCTGAACGAGGATCTATACAAGGCGATCAAAGCATACGCGGACATGAAGCCGCCTTTGACGGGTGAAAAGAAGCGGCTGATGTATTTCACGATGCGCGACTATCGTCGTGCGGGTATGGAGTTGCCGCCCGAGAAGCGGGAAGAGCTCAAGAAGATCCAGATCGAGCTCTCCGAGCAGTCGATTCTCTTCAACAAGACGGCGACCGAGGACGAGACGACCACCCTGCTGATGCCGGAAGAGCTCAAGGGCATGCCCGAGGACTTCCTTGCTCAGCAGGACATGGCCGCGGGTCTCTACGTGATCGGCATGGACAATCCCACGCTGATGCGGATCTGGACTCTCTGTCCGAACGAGACGACGCGCAAGAAGGTCTGGGTCGCCTATAAGCGAGAAGGCGGCGAGCGCAACGTGCGCGTGCTGGAGAAGATCCTCAAGCTGAGGGCGGAAGAGGCCGCCCTGCTCGGGTACAAGCACACCGCGGATTACCGTACCGAAATACTGATGACCAAGAACGCGGGCACGGTAAAGGCGTTCTATGACAAGCTGCGCCCGCTGGTCCGCAAGAAGTCAGATATCGATTACGCGGAACTAAGGGATCTCAAGCGGAAGGACACGGGCGACACGCAGGCCGATCTATACGCCTGGGATTACTGGTATTACGCGGACATGATGAAGAAGGCCAAGTACTCGGTGGACATGGAAGTGATCCGCCAGTACTTCCCGCTTCAGCAGGTGATGGACGGCCTGTTCGGCGTCTCCAGCAAGCTGTTCGGAATCGAGTTCCGCGATGAGACGGAAAAGGCCAAGGCAGAGGGAATCTACTTCTGGCATCCGGATGTGCGGTTCTGGCGTGTGTACGATGAAGCCTCCGGCGAGATGCTGGGCGAGCTTTACACCGATCTGCATCCGCGCCCGAACAAGCGGGGCGGTGCATTCAACTGGGGGTTCATCCCGCGCAAGGTCTGGATGGACGGCACGATGACCAAGCCCCGCGCCGTGGTGCAGTGTAACTTCACCAAGCCGACCGCGGACAAGCCCTCGCTGATCGATCATGAAGAGGTCACCACTCTCTACCATGAGTTCGGCCACTTCCTGCACGCGGTGCTGACCGAAACCACGACGCTTGGTTGTGAGAACGTCGAGCGCGACTTTGTCGAAGTGCCCTCTCAGATGTTCGAGAACTGGTGCTGGGATACCGATGTGCTCCGTACGTTCGCCCTGCACTACGAAACAGGCGAGCCGCTTCCCGATGAATTGCTCCAGGGCATGATCGCGGCGAGGCAGTTCGCTTCCGGCCTGATCACCGAGCGACAGTTCTATTACGGCATGGTCGACCAGGTGTATCATCGCTTCGGCCCCGGTGACGAGATCGATAGCACCCAGATCGGACTTGATCTTCAGGATGAAGTCGAGCAGTACGACGGCGTAGAGGGAACCTACTTCCAGGCGGGCTTCACCCACCTGACGAATTACGTGGCCAGTTACTACGGCTATCAGTGGTCACTCGTCTACGCATACGACTGTTTCGAGAAGTTCAAGGAAATGGGTCTGCTGAATCCGGAAGCGGGTCGGAAGTACCGCCGGGAGATTCTCTCCCGCGGCGGTACCATTGACGGATCGAGAATGCTGCGGACATTCCTCGGCCGCGAGCCGAAGATGGACGCCTTCGCCAAACATTTGGGACTTGATATGAGCAATGAAGAAAACGCTGCGGGCGGCGATGCCAGTACTTCGGGTCTGCCCGGCGATCCCGTCTCCGGAAAACCCACGATCACCGACAGTGGTCTCGTCTATTACGACATCGTGGTGGGCGACGGCAAGCAGCCCGCGGGCCCGAGATCCGTGGTAAAGGTCCACTATACCGGCTGGCTCAAGGACGGTACTCAGTTCGACAGTTCCGTCGAACGCGGCGAGCCCATCGACTTCCCCCTGAACCGGGTGATTCCCGGTTGGACCGAAGGCGTGGGCTCGATGAAGGTCGGAGGCAAGCGCAAACTTCTCATTCCTTACGAGCTTGGTTATGGTGCGCAGGGTCGGCCGCCGGTTATTCCGCCCAAGGCAATGCTGATCTTCGATGTCGAGTTGTTGGACGTTGTTCGCGACTGACGGCTGACGGCATTATCAGGTATACTGATTGCAAGCCCCGGGTTCGCCCCGGGGCTTTTCAGTTTGCTGCCTTGAAATCGCCAGGCGCGGTTCCAAAGAACCTCTTGTGAGAGGATAAGCCATGCCCCTTCACCGTTCACGACAAGATCGACTCCTCGGCGGCGTCTGCGGCGGGCTCGCCCGTTGGCTGGACTGGAGCCCAACCCAGGTGCGCATCCTTTACGTGCTGATATCGATCATCTCGGTGGGTTTTCCTGGTACGTTCGTCTACATCGCCCTGTGGATATTTATGCCGAAATCAGATGTCTATTGAATTCAGGGGAGTAGGATCACATCAGACAGCGGAAGGCTTGTAACGTGATCGCGTCACGCTTCAACATTCCGGTGCATCGAGGCCTCAGAGAATCACTTCATCCGGCCATGCTTCTTCGCGGCATTTCCCCCACAATCGATTGATGTAACCGAGACTGAAATCGTTCTGCAGGCGGTGGATCCAGTACGCTCCGGAGTTGGTCACCCGGTAATCGCCGTTGATCCGATTTAGCCAGCCGAGCCACTGGAACGGTCGCAGTAGCGTTCCGAATGTGGCTTCAAGCGAAGCCTCCGGTCCGAAGGTTGCTGCAAAATCCCCGCCCTTCGCGCGGAGTTCGTACAACCGCCAGTACAACCAGTAGGCCATCTCCATGCGACGATCAACCGGCATGACCAGCGCAACCGGCCTGCGTTTGGGAAGCGATGCGGCGTATTCCTGTACATCGAACGTGTTGACGTAAAAATGACGGCCGGTCATCGAACCCGCGCTGGGGCCGAAGCCGATGTAATGATGTCTGGTCACCGAACTAAACCGTTTGGCGTCCGGGCGGGCCCAACTCCATACGGCGCAGCGTTTCAGGCCGTACTCGCCGGCGCGCAGATCCGCGCGATCCAGCATCTCTCGTACTTTCCGGCCCGGGGCGGGCGGCACGCGGGACAAGCCCTTTGAGCGGCCGAGCACCGTGTACGGAAATGAGAAGATCGGGTAGGCGCTGATCTGATCTACATCACGGTCCAGCACTTGCCGCAGATCCGCGTCCCATTCATCGATCGTCTGCGACGGTAGCGCGAACATAAGGTCAGTGTTTACGGAGTCGAACCCGAATTGCGCGGCACGTTTTGCGGCGTCGAGCCCCGTCGCGGCGCTGTGAGCGCGGCCGATGCGTTCGAGCAGGTGATCAGTGGCGGACTGCACGCCGATCGAAACCTGGGTTACATTCGCCTCGCGCAGGCTCTGCAGGCACCGGTCATCCATATGAGAAGGGTGCAGTTCGATGCAGGTGTCGCCGGTAAGGGTGAAGTTCCGGCGAATGTGATCCATGAGGCGCAGCAGTCCGTCCATCTGAACGGTGGGCGTGCCTCCGCCGATATACAACGATCCAGCCTCGCGACTGGCGAGTTGCGAGGCGACGAGGTCGATTTCCTCGTGTACCGCTCGTTCATACAGGGAGTACGAATCGCGGTCGTATACGGTCCGGTTGTAAGGGCAAAACGGACAGGGCCTGCGGCAGAAAGGGATGTGCAGATACAGACCCGGTCGGTGCATGTCCTGCGGAAACGGAGGCGAGGCTCCGCGCCGCATCCGAACGGTCGCCGACCTTCCTACGACGGCGCGCCTCAGCAATGGTTTCCACAGGTACGTGAACATGACCGCAGCATACGGTATCCGATCGCCGCTTCCGGCGGGCATCTGCTGCCCTCGGTTCATTGGGAGGCGCGCCCGAATCAGTGAGGAAAGGTCCCCTCGGCCACCTTGAGCGAAAGCAAATCCCTACGTTCGCCGAACGGTGGACCGTGGACTCCGATTTTGTGATCGGCCAACGTAACTTGCTTTGTCATATAGGTTTACGGGAAAGAACTGAAAAGGGACTCATAGATACTGCTAAGCTGGCCCGCTGGGCTTCCAAATGTTTACCCAAATATCGGAAAAAGCGCTCGACATCCAGTCTCGGTCAAGCCAAGATGAGCGGGCAGAAGATCCGGAAGTCCAGATGTGCTCCTCGGGCTGGCGGTGTAGTTGGCTTGCTGGAGGACCATGAGGTCTGGCAAAGAAGATGGGCGGCGGATGTCGTCGCCTTAAGGAAAGGAAAGTAGATGAAAAAGGCTATTATTAGTTATGCTATAGCTACGGCTATTGCTACTGGCACGCTGCTGAGCCTGGGCGCCGCGGCACCCGCCCCATCATCGGATGGATGGCAGAAGATCAACACAGGAGAGTTTGCCCAAGTCGAGTTCAAGGGCCACGTGCTGTCGGATATTCGCGGAGTCGGCGCAGTTCTCTACTGCCCCAGCGAGGCTGACAATCCGACGTTCCGTGCAGACCTGTCCGCTGCGCTCAGCGGCGCGGTTGTGGATTACTTTGATCCTCGCTACGTCACGCCGGACCTTGCCCTGCTGGAGCAGTACGACTGCGTCATGACCTGGGTGAACTACGCTTTTGGCGACAAAGACGCGATGGGCAATGTTCTTGCCGATTACGTTGACGGCGGCGGCAGAGTCATCCTCGGTCAGTGGTGCCTTCCCACCGCAGGCAACTCCATGGGTGGTCGGATCATGACTGATGGTTATTGCCCGGTCACTGGTTCGATGTATACCGGCGGTACATACCTCGGCGACGGCGTCGAATGCGCGACCGTCGACGTCAACCAGGGAGTGAACACGGGCTATTGTGATAATGCCACTCTGATCGGCGGCAACATGTCGGACGGTACCTGGGACAATGGCTACCTGTTCACCGCCTGGCGACCCGACTACCTGGTGTGGTCCGCCCCCGGTAACACCAGCGACCTTTACACCTCTCCCGCGGCAGACGTGGTGCAGTGGACTGCCAATATGTGCACCTGCGGCGGCGCATGCCCCGAGGATATCAACGGCGACGGCGTCGTGGACGTACTCGATCTTCTGCAGCTCCTCTCCGCCTGGGGCCCCTGCTGATCCGGACGCAGTATTGACAATTAGCTACAGCAGTGCAGCCGCGGGTTTACGCCCGCGGCTGTTTTCACGTGGGTTCCCGTGGAGTGGAAATCCACTTGTCACCCGCTTCACTCATCTGGTGCGGTTTCGGAGCGAAGAGGCGAAGTCCCCGAGGTTTCGCAGGGCACAGTCCCTATCGCAATGCTGCTGATTGTCTTGTGGGCGGCGTCGGATGCGGGTCACCCCGCGAGAACATCGAGGGCCAATTGGTGGAACATCTCCGCGGCGGCTTCAAGCGAGTGACGCTCCTGGCCGCGGCGCCACGCCGCTTCGCCGAATGATTGTGCGAGACCCGGATCATTCCAGAGCCGGTCTACTACTTGGCGCAGCGCATCCTCATCATCATGCGGCGTAATGAACCCGGTCTCGCCGTCGATCACATGCTCCGCGCCGCCCAGAGAGCGACTGAGTATGAAAGGCGTTCGCAGGAACATCGCATGAACCAGGGTCGTGAAGCCGCCGGGGATGCCGGCGTCGTCGAACGCGGATACCGCCAGCTTGGCGTGCTTGAGGTATGTCAACGCCCGCAGCTTGTCAGCATCGGTGATGATCTCCGCGCCGAGGCTCGCCAACTCTTCGAGCGAATCGTTCTTGTGGCCGGGCCGGGTGATTATCACCAGATCGATCCCCAGATCATGGCAGATACGGGCCACGGGCATGAATCGCCGATTGGGTGAGCCGAGGGATAACGCGAAAGGGCGTTCCCTCGGCGACTCATTGGGATACTGCGTGTAATCATCCGTCTCATCGGTGTGAATCGGGATCACATGCACCCGCTGCGGATCGAGATGGTAACGGTCAAGGTAGACCTGGCGTTCCTCCTCGGTGAACACCGTGACGGCTTCGCACTGATTCAGTGCTTGAGCAATCCGGTCGATGCGCTGCTGCGGCCAGGGGCCATCCTGAGTGAAACCCACGTAGATTCGTTTCGGTTGGGGCATGGACCGGGAAAGCCCGCCGGTCATTCCGATGCCGATATCGGTTGAGAACAGGAATGTCAGGTCGGCGTGACGGATACTCCGCATGGCGCGGAAGTACTGCCAGTGCCGAAACATGCCGGTCAGCATCGGGGCCGGCTGAAATGTGTTGTCGATGAAGACCGGCTGGAAGTCGAACTTCCGCATGGGCCCGATCCGGGTGATCCAGGGCCAACTGGGGTCTTGCTGATGACGGGGGGCCACGAAGGCCAGCGACGAGCCGGCCGCGTCGGCCGATGCCGGCGCGGCGTCGTCGGCGGGTTTCGCCCGGGCCGATCGGTTTCCATCTTCGCTTTCTGCCCTGATCCTTGTGGAAACGGTCATTGGCCTCTCCATAGCCATAGATTCACGCGTAATGGCGAGCCGGCCGCGGCGCGGGCTCCGCTTGTTGTTCGGCCGGATCACCTCTTGACTTGGGGGTCACTTTTGGCCGATAGAAACAACAAGTCGGAGGCCGAGAATACGGGGCCTGAGACCTATGTGAGGCTACCGGTTATCCTCAGCGTGTGAATCAGGCCCGGTACCCGACGGTTTATCGGGCCGCGGCCGTCTGGTATCTTCAGGTATTGCAGGATCGTTCATAAAAATGATCGCCACCTACCACAATCACACAACCTACAGCGATGGCAGCGGCTCCATCGCCGAGATGATCGAGGCTGCTTCAGAGCAGGGGGTCGAGGAACTGGGTATCTCTGATCACTTCAATCTGCACCCCTCGGGGCAGATTCCTTCCTGGTCCATGTCGCCGGACCGGCTGGGTGAATACGTTGATGAGATACTCTCCCATCGCGGCCGTATGGTCCCCGAGTTGCGGCTTGGTCTCGAGATAGACTGGCACCCGGGTCACGAGGAAGTCATCCGCGAAGCCATCCAGGGCATCCCGTTTGATTACCTGATCGGGTCCGTGCACGAAGTGAACGGCTTCAAGATTGATCGATCTTCAGCCGCATGGGATGCGCTCAGCGAAGAAGGTCGGGTCGCGAAAAACCGTGAGTACTGGATGCACCTCCGCTCGATGGCGGAAAGCGGGCTTTTCGACATCGTCGCCCACGCCGACTTGCCGAAGAAGTTTGGTCATCGCGTGACGGGTGATTTGGATGATGTGATCGATCCTGCGCTCGATGCGATGGTCGAGGCAGACATGGTCGTGGAGGTGAACACAGCAGGTTGGATCAAACCGGTACAAGATGCCTACCCATCGATGGACCTTCTCAAGAAGTTTCGAGAGCGCAATATTCCGGCGATAATCTCCGCCGACGCTCACGAACCGGCCCACCTCTTGCGCGATTTTCCCCGTGCGGGAAAGCGGCTGCTCAAGGCGGGGTATGAGAACGTGATCCGGTTTGCCGGCCGCGAGCGGATCTCCGAGCACATCGAGGCGCGGATCGCGCGGTTCTGACGATTCCCCGCTGGCGGTCGCAGTAAGTGGATCGTAACGCGATGCGGCTATAATCGGCGCGTGGTGCCGGAGACTGCGCGGGTTTCTCGGGGAGCTGGGGATGGGGGGTCTAAAGTGACGCGCGGCACCGGATCCCGGTAAGGAGCCAGGGTATGCTCAAGATTCTTCTCATCGCCCTCGGCGGAGCCGCCGGGGCGCTGCTGCGATATACGCTGGTCGGCTGGATTCAGCGCCTGACCGATACGGTCTTCCCGATCGGGACATTGGTTATCAATGTTTTCGGCTGTTTCGTCATCGGCGTGCTGGGCGCTTATTTCGCCGGGCCTCACCTCGTCCGGGAAGAGTATCGTGCCGCCGTACTCATCGGGCTCCTCGGCGCCTTCACGACTTTCTCGACCTATGG
>PJEL010005672.1_pt1 | contig 10053 bp, 7 predicted proteins | sample 1853271 | NCBI WGS metagenome assembly PJEL01 (sample SAMN08108733, study PRJNA415343) | Invertebrate metagenome, whole genome shotgun sequencing project. | host: Globobulimina | place: Sweden: Gullmar Fjord | collected 2015-08 | reverse complement strand
TTTTGGCATCCTTATCGGCATGGTACGAGCGCCCGGTACCGCCAGCGTCGGAGAATATCAGGATGCGCTTTTCGTCATCCATGTAGGCTTGCGCGTCCGAGAGATTGCTGGAACCAGGACGTTTTTGCACCTTCACGATGCCATCTTCGCGCACCAACCGAAGGCTGCGCCCGGTGACTTCGGATACGGCATCAGTGCCAAAGTGGTGCAGGATTTGATCAAGCGCGGTCGGCACGGCGGGCAACCCGGCCAGTTGTTCGATCATCGCGTCGCGTTTGGCTTCGGCGGCACGGTTAAACACCGGATTACCCTCGGCATCGAACATAGGGCGCGAGCATTCGTTACCGTCTTCGTCGGTGTAAACCTCGAACAATTGGGTCGGGAACGAGTTGGCCAGATAATCCAGCACATACTCGCGGGGCGTAATATCGACGTTCAAATCCTGCCACTCGCTGGTCGGGATATCGGCAAGGCGGCGTTCCAGCAAGGCTTCGCCCGTGGACACCAGTTGCACGATCACCGCGTCACCGCGCTCAATGTCGGCCTCGATGGCCTTGATGAGCGAGGGGCATTTCATAGCCGTGAGCATGTGGTTGAAGAAGCGTTGCTTGGAGCTTTCAAACGCCGACAGCGCAGCGGCCTTGGCGTTCTTGTTCAGCGTACCGTCCTCGCTGGAGATGTTCAGGGCTTCCAGTGCCGCTTGCAGGTTGTTGTGGATGATGTGATAGGCTTCGGCAAAACTGTCATAGATTTCGATTTGCTCCGGGGCCAGCGGATGTTCGAGGATATCGACCTCAACACCGTCATAACTGAGAGAACGCGCGGTATAGAGGCCCATCGCCTTCAAGTCCCGCGAGATGACTTCCATCGCCGCAACTCCGCCAGCGTCCATCGCTTGCACAAAGCCGGCACGGGTGTTGAACGCGGTATCTTCACCCCACAAGCCAAGCCGTTCAGCGTAGGCGAGATTGCTGACATGCGTGGCTCCGGTCGCCGAAACGTAAGCAACACGCGCCATCGGCAAGGCCCGTTGCAAGCGCAAACCAGCCAGCCCTTGTTTGGATGCGGTCTTGATGCCACGATCACCCTTCGATGAAGTGGCGTTGGCCAGCGCGTGGGATTCATCGAACATCAACGGGCCATCGAAGTCCGCCCCCAACCATTCGACGATTTGCTCCAGCCGCGATGTTTTGCCCTGCCTTGCGGATGAGCGCAGTGTGCCATAGGTCAGGAACAGGATACCGTCTTCCATCTGGATCGGCTGGCCCTGCTTGAATTTGGACAGGGGGACGACCTGTTTCGGATCGCCACCCAACGCGGCCCAATCCCGGCGAGCGTCTTCCAGCAGTTTATCGTTCTTGCTTACCCACATGGCGCGTTTACGGCCTTTCAGGCGGTTATCGAGAATGATCCCGGCCACCTGCCGCCCTTTGCCACAGCCCGTGCCATCGCCAAGGAACCAACCCTGTCGGAACTGCACCGAGCGAACGGTGTTTTCTGCTCCGGCTTCCATTTCGCTTTCACCAGCCAGGTCGTGATGCTGGTTCACCGCCCACTCGCCGGGAAGAATGTTGCTGTGCGCTTCGCCAGCGTAAATGATGCTTTCGAGCTGGGCGTCCGACAGAATGCCATCGGCAATCAGGCGTTTCGGCAAATCTGGCACGTAAGCTGGTTTGGGCGGAGCCACCGAAGCCATTGCTGCTGATTGCACCAGCGATGTGGGATGGGGGTTGGCCCCTTCAATGTTCACTGATTGCGGTGCGTAGGTCTCGTACAGGCAGTCTTGCAGCTCTTCGCTCGGTGCCTGCCAGTCCAACGTTACATACGCCAGCGGCAAGGCATCGGTAATGTCGATGGGCTTGGGTTTTTCAGCATCTGGCGTTGTCTTGATCGCCGGAGCTTTGGCTGGCTTGATCTCAGCAATCTTGCCTTCAACTTCCAGCCTGTCCGGCACGTAGCGCAGCACCAACCGCAACAAGTCCGCCGTTGTGTTGACCAGTTCCGGCACATAGCCCGAAAAGTCCTTCGGATCGTCGGCGGGAAGTTTGTCGATGACGGTCAGGCGGGTCTCGAAGCTGGTGCCATGCTTGGCGTAGATATTGCCCGCCAGCGGTGCTGAGAACACAATCCGACCGATCCCCTGAAGCCGCACAAACGCCTCGCGCCATTTGGGGCTGTCAGGGGCAAAGTTCCGCCCGGTGATCGTCACCAGTCGCCCGCCTTCAGCCAAACGATTCAGAGCCGAAAACACATGCCGCCCTGCGACTGCCGGTGATGTCTTTGTCATGGTCGGGGATGTGGAAAACGGCGGGTTCATCAACACCACAGACGGCACAAACCCGCGTGGCAGCAGGTCATCAATGTACTCGGCGTTATGATCGGAAATCGCGACACCGGAGAACATCTGTTTCAACAAGGCGCGACGTCTGGGTTCAAGCTCATTGATCTGGATACCTGCAACATCGCCTTCGGCGAACAAAGCCAGCAACCCGGTGCCAGCCGAAGGTTCCAGCACCACATCATTGCGCCCAAGCCCTGCGGCCTGCGCGACCACATAGCCAAGCGGCAACGGTGTTGAGAATTGCTGCCAGCGTTGCGAAATGTCCGAGCGCCGGGTTTGCGTCGCCATTAACGATTGGAGCTTCTCCAGCGTAGCCAACACTGCCAGCGGTTCGCGACGGGCCAGAGCATCACGATACTGGCGAACAAACAACAATCCTGCCAGTTCCTGGGCCTCATAAACGGCCTTCCAGTCCCATGCACCTTCAGAGTCCGATCCACCGAACGCTTCGACCATCGCCGAGCGCAAGGTCTTTGCATCCAGTGCCTGCCCCTGGCACAACACCGCCAATAATTCTTCGGCGGCGGAAATGAGCTGATCAGCGCGATCCGGCTGGCGGACTTCGAGTGAGTGTGTGAATAAGTCACCATCCAGAACGGATGGCGGCGGGGATGAAGAAGATGTCAGGGCTGCGGTTTGAGCTTGGGTCATGGGGAACCTCCGTTGGTTATTGCCGAAGGCTCTCCTCGCCCCCGGCTCGTTCCCCAAAACCTTTCCGGCCTCTAACTCTCATAAAAAAACCGCCCACGGTGCTAACCGAGGCGGCATTTATGAAGATGTTGAAGCGTTTGATTTTGCTATATAAATACTATGAGCAGGTATCATGTCAGATTGATTACACTGCCCCATTGATCTTAAGTATGTTCAATCAGGGGCTATAAAAAACTTTTGGAGCATAGCTATCCAAGTCCCAATCTTCATATACCGTGTCAAAATAGCTTTCCGCCAGTTTGCTCATAGCTTCATCTTGCAAGTGACGTTCGGTTATTTCTGTTTCACCACACGCATCATCGCGTTTTCGAGCATCCTGAGCAGCCCATTGTGCTGTACGCTTCAAGCGAAGGGCATCACTGCCATTTGACCGAAGGAAAACCCCTTCGTCCTCTGCCTGACATGCCAGTGAATAGGCTGAACCGCATTGACCGGCTTCAAATTGCGCCCGAATTTGGTCATCGTAAATTGATCTAAGCGTATTATCTCGCTTCTGATGAATATCACTTTCCCATGCCTCATAAAGCTCAATGGAGAAACGGCGTTGCTCGTCTCGACTCATTACCGCATCAAGGTGGTCGTGCAGCAACGTGCCTATGTTATCTGAGCCATAATCATTCTGGATACCATCATACGGCCTTAATAGATCACAAGCAGTTTGCGGTGGTAATTCCTTAATTTTTTGAATGAATTCGGAAACAGCATCCCGATATTGTTCTGGCAAGAAAACTCTAACAAGATTAAGCGCCCAAAGGTAAGGCCCAATTGCCAAACCGTGGCTGTAATATTTATCAGTAATCCACTCCTTGTATGCCGAGATGACAATTCGATCATTTTCACTGGAAAAAACAGGTTCCTTGGAAAGACGCTTATTCTCTTCCTCATCTATGACCCAGGTTTCAGGAGGGATATACTTTGCACAGCGTCCCAGTCTTGCCAGTACCCGCTTGTTATCATTTCCAATGAACGGCCAGCATTTGCGCCCAGCTTCATGCACAATGCGGTGGATAATATTTTCGCGTAATTTTCGACAATCGCCAAAATCATTTGACCATTGTCGGGCATCCTTATCAAATGCATCCAAATCGGGGAGAAGAGAAAAGGCTTTCAGGCAAATTTCAAAGACCTGCTCTCGCCAATCATAAGCTTTTCCCGCTGCCTCATCCTCCAAAAACTGATAATTTTCTTCTTCCCTGCTCATAGGGTCGGCCCACTCCTGACTCAAGCGGTAGTTAAAAGCCTTGCGGTTTTCCATAGATGAAAGCAGGAGTGATAACCGGGCTTTTAGAAACCATAACCCGGCGTGATTTTCCGCCTGTTCAAGAGCTTGGTTCAGCAACCCTTGTGCAATCTTAAAAGCGCCGAGGTCAATGTAATGCTCGACCACTTTACAAACAGCACTAGGCTCCCCTTCCTGATAGCCATCTTCAAGCGTTAAGTCTTCGATAGCATTGACGAGTTTAACACCACCAACAGCCGGAGTGGCTGGGAAAATATTTGAAGAGGCAGATTGAATGATATTAAGTAGCTTCAACTCTTCCAATGGTGTTTTGCCGGAAATTTGCTTGCATACATTCGAAAATACAGAGGCGGCACCACTATACACCCCGGCCTTATGGCGTAACATCTCCAGCGCCAAATCAAGTTTATCATCGCTGATTTTCTTTTCTTCATAGATCAGGTTTGAAATTTGTTGAGTCGTTAGCCCAAACATGCTGCTTAATATTGTGACATTTTGAAGCAATCGAGGAGGGATTTTTGAAGCATCAACCCCATTGCTGCCATTGGCCTTAGTATATTTATGGGGCGCACTATCAGGGGCATGCCGGAAAACTTGATAAATTGGACTAACAAGTTTTTCCTTAAGGCTTTCACCACCCTCAAACCCTAATCGCACCAAAATTTCTTTGATACGAAGTTTTGTATCGTCTGCTTTATCCGAATTTGACATTACTATCTCAATTTTTATTTCTGAATATCCGTATAAAATACGTAATTATATTAAAATTATAAATCGCTCACCAGTCACCGGGTTGAAGGCGCAGGCAATTGACACACATATACTTTTACTGTGTTTCTTTTCTTGTTGAAAACACCATTCAATAGCGTATCAAGCTGCAACGAAGATACCTGCACCCTCAAATATATTCGCCCGGCTTTGGCTTTATCCGTTGTTTTTACCTACTTGAGTACCACGAGTTGAAGCACTTTGTGCGCGAGCAGGAAAGCTATTTGAGGACACCTTGCCGCCCGATGGTTTTGCTGTTGCGCTTTGAATGCGAGATGCTGCCTTGCTGGTCATAGCTTTGCCTGTTGAATTGCCTTTTGTCATAGTATTTTCCTTCCTTTGAGTAATTGATACGATGCTTACGATACGCTAGGGATTTTCCCTGCAAACAAAAAATGCATATTGCTCAAAAAACATTTTCACCCCAGCAATACGGCCCTTGCCCACCATGCAACGCTGTGTCCAGCGGCTTTGGCGTTTGTTTCGTATTGGTGGCACTGTTCCGGGAAAGCGCAGAAATTGATGCCTTTTTCTTTGCCTCCCCGGCTGGTGTCTATGTCGGGTATAAACTCCGGTGGATTGTCCAGTGTGTTTCTTACCCATACACTGAGTTGCAAGCCTTCGACATCGGCCTTTATCTTTAACAACCGCCTATTCGACTACGGCTAAGTTGTTGGAGCTATTTCTTGATTGTCAGGCCGCTTCTGGCAAATCCATATTGAAGTAGAGCGATTTGGTTTTTGCATCAAACCCGGCTGGTTTGCGGCCTTGAATGAGTCGAATGCTTGCCTGACAGCCTTTGCCATGTTCGGTGGCGAATGCGGTAGCTTCGGCGACAGCTTGGACGGCGGTTGCGGCCTGAAATTGCTTTTTTGGCAGTACTTGCCCGAATTCGAACGAAGTGACGAAGAAGCCCCGCTCCAGCTTTGCCGGATACAGGGTAACTGTGAAATCGCGCAGTTTAAGATTAGCCATGATATTTTGTTTCCAGTTTGATTAAAGGGTGTCAACGATGTGGCCTGCTTCTCTGGCGGCATCAGCAAATGCGCTCATTTTAGTTTTTGTGCTAAAGTAACGATCACGCTCTAGCCCAAGGCCAGTGCGGTTATTGCGGAAATTTTCCAGATCCGCCCGACTCACAGCCCCAAGCTCGGGCGAGCCCATACCCAGGTCGGCCAGGCCGTGAAAATTACCATCCTCGTCCAATTCAGAGAGCAGCCATGTGGCCGAACCCATTGGATTGAAGATTTTGACCACTGGGGCGTGGTCTTGATCGCGGTTACGGCCATTGGTCAATAGCTTTTGTTCGAGTGCTTTGGTTAAAAGTTTCATCAGCGTATTCCTTGAATGAGTGAAAGGGCAAAACCTGACTTTCCCGTCCGGCTTCACCCTTCCCCCTTACGCCTCACACTCTTGCCCTACCCTGCCGCTGGAAGATTGAATGCTTCCGGCAGGTCATTGGTTTCATTCGTGTTGGCTTCGGCAATCGGTTGATCGTGATTGACCGGATAAGCCATGCCCTCCGGCAACCACCGGACAGCTACTGCGGCTTGCTCCGGGGTTACGCCTGGACTGCGGTTGCCGTTGAAGTTGGCTTCCAGCGCGTCAGCCAGCACACCCTTCTTTTCACCAGAGTGGTTCTTGGCCCATTTCTCGCCCAATACATCGGCGGCGATTTCCAGGGCGCGGGGCTTGGTGACACGTTCGAAGAAGTTTTCGGCGTTTGGTCGCCAGTGCGCTGCCGTGTCGATATTCAGCCTGCGACCGATAATCTCGTGCAGATCATTACCGCCAATCCCGCCCAAACGGCCTTGCATTGTCAGTGCTGTGCAATGAGCGAACAGGCTTTGCTTATCTTCCATCGACATGGCGGAAAGAGCTTTAAATCCGGGAACGGGTGCCAGTTCCAGCCAGCTAATGTCGATCTCCTTTGAGAGTTCCGCACCTGTAGTGTCGAAGCGTTCTGACCAGTTGTATGGCAGTGTCGTTTGGAAATTAATATCCAGCGGCTTGCCGGACATATAACCCACCTTCAACGTGGCATGGGCGATGGTGAACAGCATCATGTCAAACGCACAGTCAAAATCCTGCGCCAGATGCTTCTGGGCGATTTCCAGCCGGGTGTTGCCAAGGTCTTCCAGCAGCTTCGCGCTGTATTTAGCTGTTTCTTTGGCAGGAGCATCCGGGTCGGCCTGTTGATCTTCGGGCAACACCAGGCCGCGCCGGACTTGCAGGGTGCCATCATGGTTGACCGAGATCATGCAGCCAGCTCGTGCCAGGTCCTCCGGATCGTATGCCTTCAGGCTATTTTCGAGGGCTTCATATTTCGCTTCAAGCTCGACGACTTTTTCCTCGTCCTCAGGGCTGAGACCATCCTCATTGTCCATAGCCTCGTAAAGCTCAATTCCGTCCTGAAGCCGCTTCAGTTCAGCTTCCTGCTCCGATGTCGGCCCGATGTTTTGCGGATAGACGTTCTGGCATTCCTGAGCGGCCTCGTACGGCATATCCGGGGATACCTGCGACCATTTCCAGCCCTCCCTGGCTTGCAATTCCTGACCTGCTTCGGCCAGTTTCTTCTGAACCAGATCCATAACCAAAGCCCGGTTATCCAGATAAGTTGCGCCTTTACCTTCGCTGAACAGATCGCGCGTGGTGGTTCCACCTTCGGCTTCATAGGCTTCCATGCCGATAAACTGAACGAATTTGGAATTGGCGGCGATTTTCTCATCAGTCAGCAAGCGGCGCACATGATGAGCATGGACATAACCGCCGCTGATATCGTTCCACACCGCCATTTGCTGGCCCTGATCTTCGGTGACGGCGAAGGCCATCAGGGTATCGAGATTAATATCCTCGTTCCGGTATGCCTCGCGGATTTCAGAGGCTACCCGGCCCAGCCGCAAGCGTTGGCGCACTAGCGTTTCAGTGTTGCCAAAACGGTTGGCGATTTCAGCAACGCTCAATCCCTGATCTGCCAATGCTGCAAAGGCTTCAAACTGGTCGAGCGCGTGCATGGACAGGCGAACGATGTTCTCAGCCAGCGATACTTCCTGCGGATCGCCATCGTGAACCAGACAAGCGACAGGATGATCGGTGTCAAGTTCGCCATCACGGGCAAGGCTCTGCAAGGCCATCAATCGACGACCTCCCGCCAGGACTTCATGACGACCGTCTTCGGTGGGCCGGACAACCAGGTTTTCCAAAAGCCCATGCGCAAAAATTGAGGCAGCAAGCTCGGCCTGCTCAGCAGCGGTCGGCGGGGTTTTTCGGACATTTAGCGGGGAAATGTCGAGATCCTTCAGCGGAATATTGATGTTCATCGTTAAAGCTCCAGTGAGCGGCGGGTGAAGCCTTTCCTCCCCCTGAGAACCACTCACCCGAACCTCTTCCCGCCTCTGCCTCTGGCCGCTATTCCAGTGATTTCTTCTAGAAACTGTGGGGGTTGGCCCTTTTTGGGAATGATGAAAGCATGATTGATCCGGCGCTCAAGCGCGACGTATTGACCGTAAGGATCTGGATTAAGTTGGGCGGCGATGCGCAGGTCGGCACGACTAGCCATGATGCAGAACATGCACGACAGACGTGACATACCCGCTCCATAAGCCCAGTGTGGCTGCTGTCCGGCCTGTTCGATCTCGGCAAACACTTCGGCTTCGGTCATCTCGAAGATCGGCAACCAATCGAACCAAGCTCTGCCAGCTTTACTATTTCGCACCGACTTCTTGAACGGCGCGGCTTTGGCCCGGCGTGTGCTTTCCTCGGCGCGAAGTCCCATGCAGTTGACGATCAAGCCATTAAAGCGCGGGTTGGTTTTCAAAAAGTGGCGAATTTCCCGCTCAATCGGCCCACGCTTGAGATCGGATGTGCATTGCCTATACATCGGGCTGGGCCACATGCCGCGATTTTCGACCATCTGAAGGAAGGTTTTCACCGATGTTGTCTTGATCGGCACCAGCGGCGCGACCGTGGCGACAACATGATCCCAGGTTCCGGCCCAATCAGCGCCGGGCAGATCGGCATGGATCACTAAAAGCTGATCGACTGGCACAAGAGCACGAAGGCGCAAGAACATGACCTGGCTGTCCTTGCCGCCCGAATGATTGACGACGAACAGCGCCCCTTGCACGATAAGTTCGCAAATCGGCGGGTATTCTGAAACTCCAAAGAAATTGAATTGCATGACGGCACCCGGCGTTGTTGGAGGTTATGGAAAAACGGATGCGGAGAAGACTTTTCCTCCTCCAAGCAACTGCTCGACCGAACCTCTACCGCCTCTACCTTTGGCCGCCGGGTGACTAGCGGCTAGGTAGTCGCTAGGGAAAAGTAGGAACTTCTTGAGCTAAAACCATTCAACGGCTATCAGGAAGTGAGCAATTTTCATATATATGAGGAAACCAACATGAACAAATCCGAACTGATTGCCGCCATCGCTGACAAATCCGGGTTAACCCAATCCGATGCGGGCAAGGCCCTGACTGCTTTTTGTGACAGCGTGACCGAATCTTTGACCAAAGGCGACGATGTGCAGATCACTGGCTTTGGTGGATTTTCCGTCTCCGAGCGCGCCGCCCGCACCGGCCGTAATCCGCAAACAGGTGAAACCATCCAGATCGCCGCCAGCAAAGCACCGAAATTCAAGTCCGGCAAAGGACTCAAGGACGCCGTAAACGGGTAAGATAACAGATCAGGGGTTTAGTAATCGATCCAGACGCCTTGCTCAACGACCATTTATCAGAGAGCGCCAGACACAACAGCAGTCAATACATGTTATTGAGGGAACCCTTTTCTTGAGCTAAAAATGATAACAGGAGGAGGGTTATGACCAATTTTTCATTTATTCACGCAGCGGATATTCATCTCGACAGTCCACTTGTAGGCCTGTCGGCTTATGAAGGTGCTCCTCTTGAGTTATTGCGGGATGCGCCAAGAGCTGCATTTCGTAATTTGGTCGATGAAGCCATTCGCGAGCAAGTCAATTTCATGGTGATTGCGG
>PJEL010005670.1_pt1 | contig 10055 bp, 9 predicted proteins | sample 1853271 | NCBI WGS metagenome assembly PJEL01 (sample SAMN08108733, study PRJNA415343) | Invertebrate metagenome, whole genome shotgun sequencing project. | host: Globobulimina | place: Sweden: Gullmar Fjord | collected 2015-08 | reverse complement strand
GAAGGATATAACGCATGTTCACCTGTTGGAGCAACTCCGCCTGTGACCACCCAGTAATTATCATAGAGTTGACCACCACGTGAAACACTTGTACTACTCCACAATACAGGCGATAGAGTCTGTGAATAAGCTGAGAGATCAGTTACATCTCTTAAAGACCCGTTGACTGTTTCAGAGGCCGGCATGGTTGAGCCGGGATGGCCAAACCGTACTTTATGTAAAAATTCCTGTGGATTATCATTTGCTAAAATTCGTAAATAGTATGCAGATACAATTTCTTCTATCGGCAGAACAGGTAGATTAGTCATTTTGTCTGCACTGAAGCCAAGATAAGGAACCATAACGCCGACCCCAGCATTAATTCCTCGTGCAATATCAACCACATCGGCAATAACTGCTGAAGCCGTTGCCTCTGAACCAGCACCTGCACCGTAATAGAGGGTTTGACCTACAGCATCACCATCAACGAGCACTGAATTCATTACTCCGTCAACTTTAGCAATCAACTGTCGCTCTGGAACCAACGTTGGGTGAACGCGCAACTCAAAACCATCACTATGTAACCGGGTTATGCCTAAGTGTTTAATTCGATATCCTAGTTCCTCAGCATATACGACATCTTCTGTCGATAGCTGACTAATGCCTTCTGTATAAGCCGAATCAAACTGTAACGGCACTCCAAACGCAGCAGATGCCATAATCGTTAGTTTATGAGCAGCATCTATACCTTCAACGTCGAAGGTTGGGTCTGCTTCAGCATAACCCAGCGCCTGTGCTTCTTGTAGCACATCAGAAAAATCACGCCCCTTATCCTTCATCTCTGTCAGGATAAAATTACCTGTTCCATTAATAATTCCAGCTAACCAGTTAATTTTGTTAGCTGCCATCCCTTCTCTAAGGGCTTTAATTATCGGAATGCCACCCGCAACTGCAGCTTCATAAGCCACAGTGACATTTTTTTCAGCAGCGGCTGCAAAAATCTCATTACCATGAACCGCAATAAGTGCTTTGTTAGCAGTGACGACATGCTTTCCGTTATCAATCGCTTTGAGCACAAGCTCTTTTGCTAAATCATTGCCACCAATAAGCTCGACAACAACATCTACATCAGGATTGGATACGACGTCAAATACATCGGTAGTGAAATCGATACCAGTAAGGTCGCAGTTATCTTTTAGGCGACGTGAACCCACCTGAACAACCTCAATAGGACAACCAGCTCGCCCTGCAATAGATTCTGCATTGCGTTTTATAACGTTTATCGCACCACTTGCTACAGTACCCAGACCACATATACCTAATTTTACTGGTTTCAAACCTATTTCCCCACCCGAATCCACTTCAAAAAACATACCAAGCCCTACGCTCAGTAAAGCGATTTATATATAGGCGAGCATCTTATAACGTTTCGATAAAGAAAAAAACTCAACGACGACTTCTTTGACAGGAAGAATATGAAGAATCAACAGCATTTCACAACCATTAGACAAAATAGCAACATAACCAGATAAAAAATGATGAAAGTAACGAGATGATAAGTAAGAACAATAACTACAGATTTTGAGGGTTTTTATCTTGAAGGTAGAGTCATTAAGCATGTAGGCCGAACACTCGTCCGACCCACTGAGACTTTAATAATTTATTGCGGTTATAAATTGCTTATTGCGGTTATAAATTGCTTATAGTACACCCAATTGTTTTCCGAGCGCTTCTGCTGGTACATAACCTGGTAAAAGCTTCCCGTTATCCAGTACGATAGCCGGCGTGCCATTTACACCAACCTGCTGCCCTAATGCCAAATGCTTAGAAATTGGGTTTTCACACTGCTTAGCGGGTATTACAACGCCGTTCTTTGCATTAGTCATAGCTTTTAGCGGATCTACTGAACACCAAGCTGATACCAACTTATTATAAGAATTTGATCCTACTCCGGCACGAGGAAAGCCCAAATAATCCACACGAACCCCCATCGCATTTAACTTTGGAACTTCCTTATGCAATTTCCGGCAATAACCACAATCTATATCAGTGAATACCGTAATAGTTGCCTTAGTCTCCCCTTTGGGTACGAAAGATATTTTATCCCCAACAGGAATATTCGCCATTAATTTAGCACGATCAACTTCTCGCTTTTGCTCTGATATATTCGTGATACGGTGCCCTTCTAGCTGATAAATCTCTCCAGCTACTATATATTTACCATCTGCCGATACTAAAAGAGGCTGATCATTACTTGAAGAAATTTCATAAAGCCCAGCCACTACAGACTTTTTGATAACAGTAATATTTAATGCTGGCAACGCTGCACCCAACTGAGATCTAATCTGCTGATCAATTTTTTCACTCACATCATCCTCTGCATAAGCAATAAACGAAACACCTAGCAGAAACATTCCCATTACTCTAAAAAGCATTTGACCACCCTAAATAAATTAAGCACTCATACGAGAGTGAAATACGGCTCACCATCACACAGTTAAACCTTCAATCGTTTTCGACAACCATATAACCACGAAAGTTCCAGCCTTTTCTATTACTATTGTGTAATAGTGACGCTAACAGCTCGGCATTCATTAACGATAGAGCACAAAAAAAGGTAGCTTAAAGCTACCTTTTTTTGAAAACTAACAATATCTGATCACTTAGCCAAGCTTTTCTTTAATACGAGCAGCCTTACCACTAAGATCACGAAGATAGTAAAGCTTCGCTTGACGAACATCACCACGACGCTTAACTGTAACGCTATCAATAAGCTTACTAAACGCCTGGAATGTTCTCTCAACGCCAACACCGTAAGAAATTTTACGTACAGTGAAGGACGAGTTTAAACCGCGATTGCGCTTAGCAATAACAACACCTTCATATGCCTGAAGACGCTCACGATCACCCTCTTTAACTTTAACCTGAACAACAATAGTGTCGCCCGGGCCGAATTCTGTCATTTCTTTAGTCATTTGCTCAGATTCAATCTGAGTAATGATATTATTCTTACTGCTCATCGTTTGCTCCTAAGAAAAAGCTGTTAAATCCGGTCGAGCTAGCCGGAAGCACCCTGCTCGCGGACAAACTCTTCTAACAAACCCTTTTCTTCTTCTGAAAGCGTTTTATCTTTCAGTAGATCCGGGCGTCGTTGCCATGTTCTACCCAGTGACTGTTTTAATCGCCACCGCCTAATCTGTTCATGATGCCCCCCCATCAGCACGTCCGGCACTCTCTCGCCCTGAATCACTTCGGGTCTCGTATAGTGCGGACAATCAAGTAGACCGTCGTAAAACGAATCTTGCTCTGCCGATTGGTCATGCCCCAGTACACCAGGGATTAAACGGGCTACAGCATCGATTACTGTTATGGCAGCAATTTCACCACCACTTAACACGAAGTCGCCTAAAGACCACTCCTCATCGATTTCTGCTTTTATCAAACGTTCATCCACACCCTCATAACGCCCTGCAACCAAAATTATTTTTTTAATTGCAGCCAGGTGTTCAACTCCAGCCTGATCCAACCTTTTACCTTGAGGTGATAAATATACCACCTTTACACCATCACCCGCCGCTTTTTTCGCTGCAGAGATAGCATCTTGCAAAGGCTGAACTTTCATTAACATCCCAGGACCGCCGCCATAAGGCCTATCATCGACAGTACGATGTCGGTCATGAGCAAAATCTCTTGGGTTCCAGCTATGAAACTCCATGATCCGGTTCTTAAATGCTCGGCCTGTTACACCATAGTCGGTGACAGATCGAAACATCTCTGGAAACAGAGTAACTGCTCCAATCCACACGGCTTAAAACTCCGGATCCCAATCTACCGTGATGGTTTTTTCTTCAATATCGATGTCTACTACTACTTGTCCAGGTAGATAAGGAATCAGGCGCTCTTTATTAGCATCACCACGATTACCTTTCACCACCATCACATCATTCGATCCGGTCTCGATAAGGTGACTCACCTTACCCAAATCCTGTCCCTCAACAGTTTTCACTGAAAGGTCTTCTAATTGATGCCAGTAGTACTCGCCATCTGCAAGCTTAGGTAACTCATCAGTTGCAACCACGATAAGTGATCCACAATACTGTTGAGCTAACTCTCTATCGTTACAACCTTCAATACAAGCAACCAAACCCTTACCGTGCTTCTTGCCTGTAGATAGATCAACAACTTTAGTTACGCCATCTTTCTTTAAAGTCCAACGACGATATTGAAGTATGTTCTCTATAGGGTCCGCAAAAGAATAAATCTTTACCCAACCCTTAACGCCATAAACTGAAGTTATTTTACCAAGAACCGTTTCATTTTTATTGCCACGATTCATAATATTTCCACGCCTATGACACTACTCTGAACGTTATTCAATAGATTTTAAGCCTTAACTTCTTTAAGAAGCTTAGCTACACGCTCTGAAGTCGTAGCACCTTGGCCCAACCAAAAATCAACGCGTTCACTATCTACACGAAGACGTTCTTCTTGACCGCGAGCGATAGGATTAAAAAATCCTACTCGTTCGATATAACGACCATCGCGAGCATTGCGACTATCAGAAACTGACAAATGATAAAACGGGCGTTTTTTAGAGCCGCCACGAGCTAAACGGATTGTAACCATTTCGCTAGGTATCCTGTTAATGCTGTTAACAACCATGCAACAAATACATGGCATTCGAAAGGGCGCATATTCTAGTCAAAAACAAACCAATTTAAAACCCATAATTTGCTTTTTTATTAAAAAACGCCCCACATTTATAAAGTTTCGCTCAAATTCAAGCAAAACTAATATCATTAAAGAGTGATTTTACTCAAACTGAAGGCCTACATTCGACCACCAGGCGGAAATCCACCACCTGGAGGCATCATACCCTTCATTCCTCGCATCATGTTCGCCATACCACCCTTTTTCGTGAATTTCTTCATCATTTTTTGCATTTGTTTATGCTGCTTCAGAAGTCTGTTCACATCTTGTATTTGAGTACCTGAGCCTGAAGCAATTCGACGCTTACGAGGATTATTAATCACATCAGGATAGCGCCGTTCATGCGGTGTCATAGAGCAGATCATTGCTTCCATCTGGCCTAGTGACTTATCATTAACATGTTGCTGCGCTGCCTGGGCCATCTGTCCCATTCCTGGTAACTTATCGAGAAGATTACCCACTCCGCCCATGTTTTTCATCTGCAACAATTGATCTCGAAAGTCTTCCAGATCAAAACTCTTACCTTTTTTAATTTTTTTAGTGAGCTTGTCCGCTTTTTTCTTATCGAGATTACGCTCCGCTTCTTCGATAAGCGATAAAACATCACCCATACCAAGAATTCGGGAAGCAACTCGATCAGGGTAAAAAGGTTCAAGCGCATCAGTTTTCTCACCAACACCCATAAATTTAATAGGCTTGCCCGTAATCGCACGAACAGATAACGCGGCGCCACCACGCGCATCACCATCAGTTTTAGTGAGCACTACACCCGTTAGCGGCAATGCATCATTAAAAGCTTTAGCTGTATTAGCTGCATCCTGCCCGGTCATTGAATCAACAACAAATAATGTTTCAACGGGCGTTATTGCGGCATGAAGGCTCTTAATCTCACCCATCATTTGATCATCGATATGCAATCTACCCGCAGTATCAACAATAACAACATCCATAAACTGTTTCTTTGCCGCATCGATAGCAGAGGTTGCAATATCGACAGGATCTTGATCAGAACTGCTTGAAAAGAACTCCACTCCAACTTCGACCGCTAACATCTCCAATTGCTTTATCGCCGCTGGACGATAGATGTCAGCACTAACCACCATTACTTTTTTCTTTTCTCGCTCTTTCAAAAAACGAGCAAGCTTTGCAACAGTTGTTGTTTTACCTGCACCCTGCAGTCCAGCCATCATAATCACTGCTGGAGGCTGAGCCGATAGATCAAGTGCTTCACAGGTATCCCCCATAACGCGAACAAGCTCAGCATCAACAATGCGAACAAATTCTTGCCCTGGACTCAGACTTCTCATTACCTCCTGACCAACCGAACGCAACTTAACAGCCTCGACAAACTCTTTAACAACAGGAAGAGCCACATCTGCCTCAAGCAGAGCCATTCTCACTTCCCTGAGAGTATCCTTAATATTTTCTTCAGTTAGCTTGGCTTGGCCTGTAATTTTTTTGAGGCTACCAGAGAGTCGGTCGGTTAAATTTTCAAACATGCTAGGTCTCGTTATTTCCAAAATGTTACGATCGAAGCATTATAGCTGAGAGTTCCAAACAAAACGAGACAGTACGTTAATGAGACTGCACTTAAATGTGATAGGACTTAAACGAGATAGCATTTTTAACTGGCATTTTAAAAAGCTTTGACATGAAACAGTACACAGACACACAGATGACTGGTAATCTATAACCCGTTTCAGTAGCTAATAAACACCTAACGGATCTATATGAACATACTTTTCTTCGGGCTCATTTCAATTGCCTTATATACACTAGGAACAATTTACCAAGCACTAACTTACTCCCGTAAACTGCCCTCAAAGCCGTTTTTCGCCTTACTAATAGGCCTTGTTGCTGCAGCTGCTCACAGTACAATGACTTACGGATTAGTGTCCACAGGAGCCGGACTAGATCTCAGCTTCTTTAATGCATCATCACTATTTGCCAGCCTTATTGTCGCAGTACTTCTTGTTATAAGCGTACAAAGACCCACACAAAACTTGTTTTTGGTTGCCTACCCCATTGCAATAGCCACTATCGTTTGCGCCTTAGTATTCGACGCAAACCCAGAACAACTTACCTATAGCAACTCAGGAATACTATCTCACATTATTTTATCTGTATTAGCGTACAGCGTATTTACATTAGCAGCAGGTCAGGCACTTCTTTTATATTTACAGAACAAACAACTAAGAACGAACCACACCAGCCTACTGATAAGAAACCTCCCTCCATTACAGACCATGGAGTCACTACTATTCGAAATGATCTGGACAGGACTAACACTTCTAACTCTTGGAATAATCAGCGGCGCAATTTTTATCGACAACCTATTCGCCCAGCACCTTGCCCATAAAACCATTTTATCCCTAATCGCATGGTCTATCTTTGCCGCGCTGCTCATAGGAAGACAAATAAAAGGCTGGAGAGGCATTACTGCAAGTAAATGGACCCTCTGGGGTTGTCTATTTTTAATGCTTAGCTATTTTGGTAGCAAATTAGTTCTTGAAATAATCTTGAAATAATATCGTAAACCACAGCACTCAAAATAGTGATAGCTTGACAGTCCGAGCCATCGCATTTAGTCTTCGATTTTAAATTTACAAGGGCGTACCAACCTTGAACCAAAGCTCAACCGAGTTATTATTCTTTATTCTGTTATTACTCCTCATCCTTTCGGCTTTTTTTTCAAGCGCTGAAACCGGAATGATGTCGCTAAACCGATATCGACTAAAACATTTAACCCGAAACGGTCACAAGGGTGCCCAAAGGGCCAATAAATTGCTTCAACGAACCGATCAACTGATTGGCGTAATCCTTATTGGCAACAATTTTGTTAATATCTTTGCCTCATCCATTGCCACCATAATTGCACTCAGGTTATGGGGTGATGCAGGTATTGCAATTGCGACAGCACTTCTCACCTTTGTCATTCTTATTTTCGCTGAAGTAACACCAAAAACACTCGCCTCGCTATACCCGGAAAAAATCGCATTTCCTGCATCATATATACTAACCCCATTACTAAAATTACTTTACCCCTTAGTATGGAGCGTCAACCTTATAACAAATAATTTACTTAAATTATTAGGTATAAGCCAAAATAGCGATAACAGCGATAACCTTAGTCGCGAGGAATTAAGAACGTTAGTTAATGAAGCAGGCGCTCTTATCCCTAAAAAACACCAAGACATGCTAGTAGGCATACTTGACCTTGAAAAGGTAACCGTTAATGACATCATGATTCCAAGAAATGACATTGTAGGCATAGATATTAACGATAATTTCTCCGATATCATTCTACAACTCCAATCCAGCCAACATACTCGCCTCCCCCTTTATAAGGGCGACATCAACAACATCATTGGGTTACTTCACCTTCGCAACGTAGCTCGCGTCTTATCACAAGAAGAACCTAACAAAGCAACCCTTCTTCAAGAGTGTCGCGAACCCTACTGCATCCCTGAAAGCACGCCCCTGCACACTCAGCTCATCAACTTCCAGAAAGAGAAAAGACGCATAGGAATAGTTGTTGATGAATATGGCGACATAATAGGCATTGCAACAATGGAGGATATACTCGAAGAAATCGTTGGCGAGTTTACTACTGACTTTTCATCTAGTAGTGCCGACATAACACCACAAGACGATGGCAGCTTTATTATTGACGGATCAACTACCATAAGATCAATCAACAAAACTCTATCTTGGAACTTCCCCATTAACGGCCCTAAAACCCTCAATGGATTAATCACTGAAGCTCTGGAGTCAATACCTGATACAAGCGTCTGCTTAAAACTGTACGACCACAGAGTAGAAATCAGACAAATTAAAGACAACGTTGTCAAAACAGCAAGAATCTCACCCCCCATTAAATAAATAACTCACCACCAGAGCCTCATCGAATTGAACTCAGTTTGCAAAAAAATGAAAAAACTATCGAATCACTGCTGCTTTGTGTTTTTTTGTTACGTTTTATTGCTATACTTGCCATAGGTTTGATTTTTAAATTACACTCTGCTATGAGTTAGAATTAGCTTCACAGAAGCAGAGATAGATGATAAACGACAAAAAAAACAGCAGACGTTAGAAACTGTGAGCTCGGCAAGGTAATCAGGTTGAGAGTCGTCCATGAGGAGCACTTAATGAACAACCAATCTGGCATTAGTTACATTAAAGACCACAAAATGTCGGGATTAGCGCATGCTGTTCATAAGGATATGATTATTATACAGGATACGGCTATATCCTCACTCATGGACCTACTTCAGGGCATGTTCGACGGTATTGATGACTCTTTTTTTGAACTTGCTAACGGTGCTCGTAGCAATAATGAACAAAATCGCTTTTTTGAAGCGATGAGAGAAATACGCATTAAGCGTAAGGGAATTGAAAGCCATTTCCAACAAGCTCTTGCTGCACTTTTCCGAAATCCTCCAAAACTCAAGCACTCAGACACCCAGGATTCACTAGACGGCATCACCGCAGAAAGCCTCTCACTTGTTCAAGACGAAGCGCTTGAAGAAGACGTCGCGACTCAGTCCATGATAACAAAGGCTAGGGCAAACTTTCAGGGACACCTTCTTCAAATTCAATCACGAGTATCATCACTCTACAATATCGCCAGTGAAGATGATCCGGTGAACCCACTTGACCCTGAATATATTTGCACTGCATTCACTCAAGCTTGCTCAAATATTGAAATTGATATCCGTGAAAAACTAATTGTTTATAAGCAATTTGATCGCTTTGTTATGTCTAATCTTGGCGACGTATACGAACAAGCCAATAAGAAGCTGATCGATGCAGGTATTCTCCCTAATCTCAAAAACAAAGGGAAAAAAAGTCGAGTCACACCCAAAAGCACAAATTCATCATCCGCTTTTGATACAAGTGAGAGCGCCCATCTAACCGCCTCAGAAAGAGCGGCTAACGGTGTTGAACTTTTTTCACAACTCCAATCTTTAATGGCAAACGTACGCCAACAAACCGGCACAGGATTTTCAGCACCTTCTGGCAGTAACGTTCAGTTTGTTGCCGACAACGACTTAATGCTAATGCTCTCGACGCTTCAAGAGCAAACACCTCAGCAAACAATTGATGACACAACACCAACTGTCATCAACATACGCGAGGCTTTAGAGTCACTTCTTGAGCAAGAAAACAGAGCATCAGGAAAAAAGTCCAGTCTTAATCAAATGGATGAAGACCTGATCAATTTAGTATCAATGCTTTTTGAATTTATTTTGGACGACTACAACCTATCCGCTCCAATTCAAGTACTTATTAGTCGCCTTCAGATACCTATTCTTAAAGTAGTCATTAAAGACAAATCATTCTTTGGAAAAAACAGTCACCCCGCC
>PJEL010005669.1_pt1 | contig 10056 bp, 9 predicted proteins | sample 1853271 | NCBI WGS metagenome assembly PJEL01 (sample SAMN08108733, study PRJNA415343) | Invertebrate metagenome, whole genome shotgun sequencing project. | host: Globobulimina | place: Sweden: Gullmar Fjord | collected 2015-08 | reverse complement strand
TCAAATGTGCGTCCACCTAGCCTCTAGGGGACGCCTGCGATGGTACCCTACTTTTGTAACATCCTAAGCTGTAACATCCTCTATACTAAAAGTCATTTTGCTCTGGCAAAACCGACATAGTGTACCACAACCTACAGTGGTGCACTAACAGGGTTGCTTTACGACGGTCAGGTCTTTTATAATGATTCTGGTTTACACTGTTGGCTAATTATGGCGCTTTAGGACTGGGTTGATCCATTTAACCGGCGTTACTGGTAAGAGAGAAAAGACTTAGGGTTTATGGTTAGGGTTAGGGTCTTAGGGTTAGGGTTGTTGGGTTAGGGTCTGAAGTTTAGGGATTTAAAGGTTTAGGGTTTCAGGGGCTAGGTTTTGAGTTTTGGTTTAATTCTATGGTCATGCTGTATTACTCTGTTGAATATTATGTCGGGTTTTGGATTGGGTTGATCTGATGAACTGATCCTATTAGTAAGCGAGTGAAGCCGTAGGGTTAGGGTTGGGTTATTAATGGCTTAACTCTAGTCATTCTTTGTTACTCTGTCGAATGTTATTGTGGTTTAGGACTGGGTTGGTGTATTGAGCTGACGTTCCTGATAAGCAAGCACATACATGACATGATTTGTGTTTTCTGTGTTTTCTGTGTTTCTGCTGAAGGCTGGGGATGTGGTGTATTAGTACAGTTTGGTTAGTATTAAGTTGTTGAGTGTGTTAATGGATCTCTGGTGCAAAATAGCGTGTGAAGTGTACTGGTGTGGAATGTAGTCGAAGTAAGTGGTTTGCTATGCTTAGTATTGTTTCACAATGTACAGACATTGGGATGCGGGGTGTCCATATATATCTGGTTTGATAATTATTGCTCTGCAATCATCATTATGAAGGAATATACTTCTTGAATAGGTTCTGCTCGTTGTTTTTCCTAGTGTAAGTGGCTGTGTTAAGAGGACACTCTGAGATGTTCACCTCCTATACTTGATAAAGTGCACCATTATATGACTAAAATATTCTTTTTACCGTTGTCCGATCTGCCCCTAACACTGTTATTTCTGCCGTTTTTATGGACAGTCATTCTCCGTGGCCCCTTGTAGTCGGGTCCATGGCTGCTCTTCCTCCCCCGCCAAGTAGCGGTCCTAGTTGGTTGGGAGAGTATACCCCCCCCCCAAAGCAAGTCAAGCCTACAAAACTCCCATCGAGGAGCAAAAGGGGCTCAAGAGAACTCCAATCCTCTGCCCGCCGCCCTTCTTTTCAGAGAAAAGAATCTGTTGGAGGCATCAATGTGTGGGCCCCCCCAAATACTTCCCCAGAACCTGAGCCAGTGCACGTATCGCCCGCGATGAATGAGACGGATCCACCTATTCCCAAGGCTGTGGGTGCACCAGGAGGGCAGCGTGGTGAGTGTTGTCAATAACAGCAGCTGACAAGTAGCATTACAATTCTGGTTATGTGGTTATGAGAATATAATAGAATACTTTTGTCTTTTAGTTGTGGCTGGAATTGAGACTTGTGTGTAGATTTCTATGCCTTGTTATGTAGCATCATAAGTAGGCGGCAGCAACCATGTGATAAGTAGTACCACTCGTCATGATGTGTGAAAGCCTCTTTGTCTGGCTGTCCTCTACTATCTGATGACAAACCATTTTGATATCCTCTGCAATTTGCAGAAGACGATCTGAAGCCAGTTGAAGCATGTACATCTATGGATCACACTCCTCATTTTGATGGCTTACGTGAAGAGGGGGGGACACCACCACCTGCTCATCAGGAGGGAATGGAATTGACAACTGGGGAACATCTTCACAGATCAGGGCAGCAATCAACTCAACAAATGTTCTTCCCATCCTTGGAATCAATACAGACTGAAGCGGGTAACTCTTCTTTACCGCCCTCAGAGGGTTCCGTATTGCAGCGTAGTAGGGATTACTCGTCTCTGCAGGAGGGACAAACTCATCTGCAGGTAGGTGTGGCGACATGTGGGCTGCACTGTAGAAAACCAGCCACAAAAGTCATTTCAATTATGGGAGTGGGTACAATTTTAGCTCCCCCTCTTCTGACCCTTTCCTTTTTTTTAAGTCCCTTCTTTGTAATTTTTTCTTCACACCATTCACTATGATTTTCAACCTTTGCAACAGTCTCAGCCTTGCCGTGAGTTAGGACAACAGAATGCTACTTCTACATCTCCGGCAGGGGAACAGAAAGCTCAAGAAGACCTTCTGTGGCAGGAAGAGGTATGCATCACACGATGCTAATGGTCCTACTGGTGTCAACCATGAAATTAACTGTAGTTACTACATTGACAGCACGTGGAGTTGAAGGCAGAATTTGCTTCCTTCTATCAAATCGACAGCCCTACAGTATCTGACTCGTTAGATCCATGGTACACTGATTCTCCAAGGAATAATCCACGACTGTTAATGCATCGTGGCAGGTACTTATTGCCCTGAGCTACCCCCATCACAATAACGTTTCTGACGCTTTTAGAAGTTAATATACTCAAAAATGAATAACCTAGACGATTTTGTGTTGACCTAATCGTTTTGTAGCAGCCTGGTTTAGCTCCGGCCTGCTAACTCACAGTGTTTGCGCAGCTTCCACAGTTACCAATCTGGTGAAGAGTTTAGACGCAGGATTTCTTCTAGCACATTATCTCTACAGTCACCCCAGGCACTTTCGGAGTCACTGCAATCAATACAGGCGTCTACGGAGGAGTTGCCGGATATAAAGATGGCAGAACATTCAGGTAGAGATAGAGCTTAATGTGAAATAAGTGGAAGATGGTAAAATGGTATAGCGGTTCATGAAGTGCTCTTACATACCCCCGTCATCCCACCCCACCAGGCTGCCCTCAGTGTGGACCATTCTGGTCAGAAGAGGTAAATATCATATATTACATTGCTTACTGAAATGCATATGTTACGCAACACCTTTGTACGTAATATTCATAACATCTTCTTGCCTATTTATGACAGCTAGAGGCACTCTATTCTCTTTTAAGGGGAGTTTACAAGGATATGGCAATACTGCATCGGGCTGAAACGGAGAAGAAAGAGGCTTTTGTTCAGGAAAATCGAATGCTACGAACCCACCTGATGGAGGTACCCCTGATTCTGATTCTTAATTCATTCCTTCACCCACTGACCCGAGGATGCAGGGCGCTAGTGCTGTATCATATCAAGAAGTACTAATCGAGCTCTAATCTGTTCCTTCCTTCCCTGATGGTCTGTTACTTACTCAGGCTGTAGGACATGCGAAGCTGCTGCAGGTGAGAGTGTTGTTCTTGCCGTGCTTGTGGTTGATGAACTTCATTCTCACAGTCCCACCTCTCAGCATGAGTTATCAGAAACTGCGTCCATTCTTCAATCGGAGCGATCATTGGCAAAATGTCAGAACAAATGGTTGGAGGAGAGGAAAGAGAAGGATGCAGGCAGCCTTGATGCCTCAAACCTATGTGAGCTGGTGAGTTATAGACCATTTCAGCTTTAGGTAGCTAATTCGGATAGAAATAGAAATAGAAGGAGAATAATATACCTTGACTTGCCCTCACAAACCCTCTCCGAATCATTCATTCAGTAAATGGTTCTGTGTTTGTGCTTTCTTGAACCTGACCTGACATGGTTATAATACCCTGGAATATACGTCGTGTGTATTCTACTCTAGGTTGAAGAACAAGCACAGGAAATTCTAGCTGCCCAGTCAACTATGAGGGAATTGTATGATCTGTTAGAAAGCAAATTGAGTGAAACTCCTGTGAAACAGAATTGAGAGGTGTCCAACTTAAAGTGCACACAGCAGGTGGGTTGCACTTGCAAGACTGTCCCCTTTCCGTACCACTGCCTTGCAAAAATAAAGATGATGGGCGGTGGCTCAATGGAAGTAGCTACTTCTGAGGATGTTACACATTCTTGCAATCAGGAATTTAAGATTAAATTAACTGTATAGGTCAGAATAGTTGTTAGGATATTGGAGGCAAGTACCCAATGAAGACGTGTGTAGATGTAGCAAAAAGAAAAAACCCCTCTACGGGTAAAAAGAGCCGTTGAATATTATGAGAGGGAGTTAAATGCTGCAGTGTTGAATGAACAGGCATGGCACAAAAATCAATAGTAGGGATCAGAATTAGCCAGCCACTTGGGCAATTATCTTCTAATATAGAGGGCTATCTAGATCTTTCCGCAGCTCTACTTTGTGCCCCCCATAAATAGGATTAGGCATACACTAACAACAACAAGAATATGCTATCATAGCAGACTCTCTTACACTCCTATGAAAGTGTACGCAGGCAGAGTGCGGTTTAGAGTTAAGCAAAAGTTCCAAAAGCAGTGGAATCAGTTCCAGGAACTGATTCCATGGGCAGTCCAGGGTCGATATCCAGTTCCCCACCACTGATTGCGGCAAAGCCATAGACAGATGCAGTTACAAGCATCAGAGTGCCGGTGATGATCTGTTTATCGTATAATATCAGGGTTAGTGGTTTTGGCCAGCACTGCGAGGACACAATGCGTGAATGCAATGTGAATGAGTGATGTTTTTTCCTCCTCTCAAAATAACAGATAGCCTCTCTCTCTCTCTCTCTCACACACACACACACACACATACCTGAAAGCCTTTTGTCCAAAACAAAAATACAGAAAGGACAACATAAGCTACCCCTCTCACCACTGGCTTGTGGAAATAGAGGTTGTGATTCAAAATATCCCTGCATTCATTCGCACTGGATTAGTCCCAGCAGAGCGAGTGTATAGTACATGAGGCATATATGCCATCTTCAAAAGCAGATACAATTGCCATACTTCAGATCATTGCAAGCTCCAATGAAGCCGTACACCCACGGCAATTCAATGACTGCCAATGCAGCACTCAGACAGATGGAATAAGTAGCAGAAATCCAATGAAGGAGCAAAAAATCCACCACTGCCATGCCCAAAGCTGTCACCGTTGCAACTTTACCAAATTTCAGGGCATAATTTGCCCAATCTGTATTCTGATAATAGTAGAAAGGAGAGTAATGATGAAATGTTAACGGGGATCTGGCCAAACCAATAATGTTTCATGCCAGGAGGTTTAGGAGAGGGATATGATTACTTGAAATGCTTCGATGGAGAACTCCACCATATTGTTTTGAAAGACGGATGCTGGTAAAACCACCTGTTATGTAAAGTATGTAAAAGCAGGTGATAGAGAAATGTTAGTCCTGAATTCAGTATTAAAGTGGCGGTAGTTACACAAAACCAAACGTGCTTTCGCACATTCATCTATCCCATGAAAATGAAAGAAGTGCATTCAGATGACAATGGCAGCAATACCAACACCAAACAACAGATAGTAGACACAATTTTATTATTTCGCACATCTTCATACATACCAGTTATCAATCAATCTCTTCAACTAGGCGCCTCTTCCCTTCTTGTTCTTTAAGCCTTCTGCTATCTTATACTCACCGAATTGCAACGATTCACCTGTTGAGTATATTGTACGGGATTATAACTCTCTCTCTCTCTTTCGTGTTATCACGCACACACGATTCGTATACGCATATCTCTGGGGCTGTATTGTTACCGGTAGCATCATGTATTTCTGTATTATTCCCTTAACAATGACGAAAGAAGAGACTATATTCACACCAAAACCTCCACTACCATTTCAAAACAAGTGCTAATGGTACGCAAGCGTAAACTAAACGTTGTTTCAAGGGTTCAAGGGTTAGGGTTAGGGTTAGGGCTGCGGTTTCGCGCGAGGGGACTCTAAAGGTTGCACACCTATATGATGTACACCAAATTAGGTGTAAATCAGACAGCCATTCATTCGACTCTATTCACCACTCCGTAGTGAATAATAAAGTGTCACTCTTCAGGATTCTTAAGGAAGGATTGTAACATAGTGAACACCACTATTTTTTTGACTGCTACACTACTTGTTACTCGTGTAGTGGTTGGTTGGCAGTTGGAGGAAGAGCCTCGTGTTGTCGATCCAGATAGAGAACCGCGAAAAATACTTGTGTGTATACATATATATAGGTGTACCGTTAATGCTGGTGCATTTTCCGGGGCAGTGCCACCGTATCTCACTAGCTACGTGTCTCCAGTGTGCAGATATCATGCAGGTATGTGCAGATATCTTGTAAGTGTGCAGATGTAAATGTATGTAGGTTTCATGTAGCATTGAGTAGGGCGACCGGATTTTGGAGAGTCTCAGGAATCCAACAGTCCCACTTAGAGGTCCAGGGGGCCAGTAGTTAGCGAGGAACGATAGGTCCCTTTTAGGCTATATAATTGGTGATTCGGTGTTGGGGTCCCAACGGTGAGCTGACTCACCGTTGGGACCAATATGCATGTAGCTGACCCACCGTTGGGGTATACATGTAGTTGACCCATCGTTGGGGGCCAGCGTGTAGTTGACCCATCGTTGGGGTTTGCAGGTGGATGACCCATGGATGGGGCCAACATATAGGTGACCCCAACGATGGGTCAGCTACCTGCATACCCCAACGGTGGGTCAGCTACATGCATGTTGGTCCCAACAGTGAGTCAGCTCACCGTTGGGACCCCAACACCGAATCACCAATTATATAGCCTAAAAGGTGCCTATCGTTCCTCGCAAACTACTGGTCCCCTGGACCTCTAAGTGGGACTGTTGGATTCCTGAGACTCTCCGAAATCTGGATATGATAAGACTAGAGTATAAATATCTACACAATAATATATATGCACAACTCTACACTAAATTGAATAAAGTCCCGCCGGTTAAGACGTTAGCTTGGCACTACTCTCTCACACGCCACAGCAGAGTAATATGGGTTGGAAATTCGGGTAGAGTCCTGTGAGTGATTAGCGAGATCTTTACAGAGAATTTAAACACTCCTTGCAAGCTCTAACCCTAATTCTAACCCCGTAAACCCTAACCTTAAATTCGAACCCTAAACGCTTAACCCTAAACTCTAACCCTAACCCTCAGATTGTAATAAAAAATGAAAGAGACTATCATGAATAGAAATGATAACTTCTACTATGAACAATTTAGAAAAGAATCATCAGTAGAATCAGACGATATGGTCACAAGCCAACATTTAGATATAAACAATGAGGTTTCGTCGCAGCAGCATCTGTCGAAGAGATCAGACAAGAACGAAAATCTAATGTGAGTACTACACTTACTGTGGTTGAAGTTTGTGCAAAATATAGTATCATCATGGCAAGTTGTTGACTTCAATAATATACCACCTCATCATGATTTTGTTTCTTTGTGACGACCAGGTGGATGGGATATGTGGGTCTTGGAATCTCCAACAATGGCGTATATGTAAGCTGCTGTTGGTTAAGTAGTAAAACGTTGATGACTTGCTTGCGATGGGTTTAGAGGCCAGGTTTTTTCACATTATCCAGCTTTAAAAATTGAACGACGCTCTTGAATGAACGTGTCCATGAAAACAGGTGATCATATTAGCCGTTGCAAAGAGGCTGAGTGAGGGCGGGGTAAGCTTTAAATATTACTCGGATGGTTGTTGCATACTATTAAGCAAGCATCCTGTACTCACTCGATGATTCCAAACTACTACACTATCGAGTGATGAGCCGAGTGTATCTCATCGCTCACCCCCTTCCCCCGTCTTGCCTTATTTAGGTCGGACTTGTTTATTTTGCTAATGTAAGTTGTGCCACGTTGATGACTTGGTGTGACTAGCTACGATGACATGATTTAATTGAACAATTTTAATCCACGCATGTGCTGCTGTGTGTCACATCGTGTGCTGATGACCCCATCGTTTAAAATTGTTCACTACTATTAGATCTTTCCTGGACTTGTCATTAAGCTACTTCTTCCATATGTGGCACACTTGTTCTCCTTCAATACGAGGATGATTACTGTCGCTATAGTAATAGCTGGATCCCTCGTATTGATAAGTTATGGAGGTGGGTAACCCATCTTGTCATTGTAATAAGCTATACCCTAAGCCGCTCGGCCCTGCCCTATTCTGTGCTACCCAACAATCGTTTCCAATCCTCGCGTAAATGATCTGCTCTACTACCAGCTGCTACACACTCTGTGTTCTTATTGCTACTTAATAATATCTATGTAGATACATTGTCCCTTGAGCTCCTTGGTGTAGCAGGCATCTCGTTTGCGGTACCCCCTTTCCAGTCTGGTCTCTATGTCCCACTCATTGGCTGGCCTAATATTTTTTCTCTAGACTAATGCGGGAGAGGCGACCATACTGGCAATGACAAGCAAGTATGGTGGAGAAAGGTCCATAGCTGCGGTGCGTGTTATTGTGTAGATAGTGGAATTATGATCCCTGAGGGATAGTTAGTTATTTAGGAGAGTTCTGACAACTTGGGGAGTCCAGACCAATAGGATGCATACAAGAACAACTAGCTGTAGATCTGTTGTCACATTGAATGGAACAACTCGAGTGTGTACAAACTCGATCCAAACCCCACAATGTTTGTGGCTTGCTTGCTTGCATACTCCTTTTTTGTTAGTTAGTTATTTAGTTCTTTGGAGAATTGTGTGTTGCTGACAGGCATAACGACGCTATCTCTTTCTGTTTTCCAAAGTGGGGTTGTGGCACTGGATTGGCTGGCCTGTTTGGTTTTTTTGGGTTTTCCTATTCGGAGAAGTTTTAGGTTTTTCTACATCCCAAATACTCCTAGCGGCTCAGTCCATATGCGGTAAGAGAGCGCCTACGAAGCAGCAGATTTGACTACCCTATCTCCAAACCATATGTGGTACGCTGTTTGCTACAGCATCTCTGAGAACGTACCAGTTCAAAACCTCATATGTGATATCTATTGCCACTTCTCCTCTCTGATCAGCCGTGAACGGTAGAAATTCTGTTTGTGTTGCTAGGTCCACACCTCCACCTTGTTTCCATCCCATACCTTGTAAACTGATACCCACTCCCCCCCACCTTGATGAATAACTAGTTCTGTTTATTGGGAGCTACATCCTGATACCATTCGCAAAGAGTGATTTATCATAGTAAGCTAAGCAACTCACCATCCACAGCTCCAACGGTTCTGTTGGCTTACCTAACCCTATTGCATCTGCACACTCAAACTTAATTTTTACTTATGCTGAGAGTCGCAGATGATGATTGTGTATGGTGTGTCATTACATTGTATGTTGTGTAATTACGTAGAAGAAGTGTTTAGGATTCTGAGCTGGTGCTCTTGGCCTAATATCACGTTTGATCTTTCCCCCATTCTCTTCTATCCTCATCAGCAAGGACTATTGTTTGACTGTTATTTGCCCTTTTGCAAGCAACAAGAATGAAACGGTTAACGACTCTCCGAAGAGTGATGATGGCTTTGAGCTAATGTTACAGGACGGCGACAAAAGAGTAAGCCGTTGGATCTTGCATCTCAGAAATTGCTACTAACCACCAATGACTGGAGGAGGTATAATGGGTAGTCCCGGCTTCATGAAAAATTGCAGCTATTTTTTAACCTCTCTCAAGTTCATTTCTTGTACATATGTACATCATAGTCATACGAGTTGAAAAAACGGTTGTATTTGCTATCTATCAAACATGCATTTATCAATCCCTCTACTCAGAGCATCGATTCATTTGATGAAGTGACATCAAAAAGGACAAGTGCTTATGAAACATTAAAGTTTGTGTGCTCTGCTTGAGTTGTGTGTGTGATGACACGAAACCCAACTGCTAATGACATGGCGATTCTTAGGTTATTGATGTCATTATGGCGAATAGCATTTGCACTTTCTGTGAGTGGTGAATATGTTGCTGCCTGCCTGTTCACTGACTTGCACAACCCCACATGTCTTTTAACCCCATACACCTCTTATGATGTATATACATTCTAATGATCACTTATGGCTGGAATGGATCATTCTCCTTGTACTTCATGGAACACTTAGTTTGTTTACTTCAGCGAGTGAGCGCATACCTGTGTGAAAACAGAATAGTAGCGGCATTGTATTATTGCGCAATTGAATATAGAATAGTCATATGTTCATGCCTGTGATGATGACTCGATCTTTTCAAATCCAGGTATACTATGATGACTGGTGTATGGAGTAGCATGGGCATCCATGTAAATGAGGAAG
>PJEL010005668.1_pt1 | contig 10056 bp, 8 predicted proteins | sample 1853271 | NCBI WGS metagenome assembly PJEL01 (sample SAMN08108733, study PRJNA415343) | Invertebrate metagenome, whole genome shotgun sequencing project. | host: Globobulimina | place: Sweden: Gullmar Fjord | collected 2015-08 | reverse complement strand
TAATAATGATAAAAACAACAACTTTTATGAATAAATCAACATTATGCTTGGCTTTTACTGGACTAGTTTTGACGTTGTCTGGTTGTCAAAGTGTACCAAATAACCCTTCAGGTTTTAAAGTAGGTTTAGATGAGGCTATAGAAGAAACAGCCGCATTGCATGCGCCAAAGCCTTTGGTATCTGTGCCTAATTCGGTACAAAAAGAGCTGATGCAGCAAAATATGCTACAAGCCAAAGAAGGCTTATTATCAGAAAAGAGATTACAGGTTTCTGCAAAGGGCGTTGATGCGAAAGATTTTTTTAACGCGATTGTTAATGGCTCAAATTATAGTGTTGCTATGCACCCTGATGTTGCTGGCCAAATATCCTTAAATTTAACTGATGTCACGCTTACTGAAGTTTTAGATGTTGTTGAAGAAATATATGGCTTTGAAATTGTTAAAAAAGGCCGCATTATTCAAGTTTACCCCTCCGGTATTCGCACCGAAACAATCGCGCTAAATTATTTGTTTTTAAAACGTTTTGGCTCATCAAGTACTAGCATTAATTCGGGAGGTGTTTCCGAAAATGATCCTAATAGCGGTGGGAACAATAACGGTAATAATAGTAGTGGTAACAATAGTAATAACAGCAATAATAACAGCGGTGGTAATCAAAATAGCCAAAATGCTAGCAGTGGCATTAATATATATACTGAAAATGAATCAGATTTCTGGACTGAATTAAAAGAAACGTTAACCTTGTTTGTCGGTAATGAAGATGGACGAGGAGTTATAGTATCTCCTTTAGCAGGACTTGTTACGGTTAGTGGTTTGCCTGCTGAAATTAATGCAGTGAAAAAATTTATCAATGATACGGAAAGTCATTTACATCGCCAGGTCATTATTGAAGCAAAAATAATGGAAGTGACACTAAATGATGATTACCAGCAAGGTGTTCGCTGGGATGAAGTTATGGGTAGTATAGGTGATACAAACTTTACTTTTGAAACATCTGGACAAGTAACGGGTAATCCCATTTCATCAGCAATAGGTGGAGCAACATCGTTAAGTTTTTCGGGGCCGGATTTTAGTGGCGTGATTAATTTACTGCAAACCCAAGGTAATGTGCAGGTATTATCTAGTCCAAGAATTACCGCGACTAATAATCAAAAAGCAGTGATTAAAGTAGGGGAAGATGAATACTTTGTTACAGAGGTTTCAAGTACCACTACAACAGGAACAGCAACCACCACCACACCAGAAGTTACATTAACGCCTTTCTTTTCAGGTATAGCCTTAGATGTTACTCCACAAATCGATGAAGATGGCACGGTTATTTTGCATGTTCACCCATCAGTAACGTTAACTGACGAGCAAAATAAAACGATTACGCTTGGTAATGATCAACTTATTTTACCATTGGCGCAAAGTAGTGTTAGAGAGTCCGATACTATTATCCGAGCAAAGTCAGGTGAGATTGTTGTTATTGGTGGCTTAATTGAAACCTATACCATTGATAAAGAGTCTAAGACCCCGATACTAGGTGACATTCCTTATCTAGGAGAGTTATTTAAAAGCAAAAGTGAAACGTCTCAAAAACGAGAATTAATTATATTACTTAAACCTATGGTTGTTGGTGAAGAGACATGGAAAACTCAACTAGAAGATGCTCGAGAATTATTGCAAAAATGGTATCCAGAAAATGATAGCAATTGCGCAGGCTCTAATGGCGAAAACTGTAATTAATCAACAGTTTTGCTTCGTACGCGTTTAATTTAGATGTAGTTAAGTCATAGATTACTGAGCAAAGTTATGTACCTTTATCATTTTGGGTTAACCGAATTACCTTTTACATTAACGCCGAATACTAGCTTTTTTTTAGGTGTTAAGCCGCATAATGAAGCGTTAGCGGTATTAATGACGGCTTTAAAAACAGGTGAAGGTTTCATTAAAGTTGTAGGTGAAGTAGGCATGGGGAAAACCCTACTTTGCCGTAAGCTATTGAATGAAATACCAGAACACTTTGTTACCGCTTATATTCCAAACCCTTATTTGAATCCTGACGAATTAAGACGCGCTGTTGCATTAGAGTTAGGTGTTAAACAAGCACAACGTATGTCTTCGCAGTTACTTACTCAACGCATTCAAAATCGTCTTCTAGAGTTACATGGACAAGGGCATTCTGTGGTGTTGATTCTTGATGAGGCACAAGCACTGCCAGATGAAAGTTTAGAAGCATTAAGGCTATTTACTAATTTAGAAACTGAAACACGTAAACTTCTTCAAGTTGTGTTATTTGCTCAGCCAGAATTAGATCTTAGGTTAAAAGAGAATAAATTTCGTCAACTATGCCAGCGTATAACTTTTTCATATCGTTTACGCGCTATGAATGAGGTAGAGGTCACTCATTATATTCAACATCGTATGCAAGTTGCTGGATATAAAGGTGCAACATTATTTTCAGAAAAACTCTGTAAAAAAATCACCAAGGTCAGTCGAGGAGTCCCTAGATTGATTAATATTCTATGCCATAAAATGTTAATGCTAAGTTATGGACAAGGTCAATATCAAATGACTACTCAACAACTTAAAGCGGCTATTGAAGATACGGAGTCAATTACCATATCAAGAGCTATGCCTATCATGATTGCTATCCTGTCCGTTGTTATATTTTTTATCAGTCTTAGTTATTATTTATGGGAAACTAAATAGTGAGTGTTATAAATCAAATGTTGAAAGATCTCGATGATCGTGCACCTGACTCAGGCAGTGCCGCTAACCTGTTAATGGCATCGCAGAGCAACCCATCTTATGTCAAGTTAGCTGGTATCGTCGTGTTGATTTTACTTTGTAATATTGTAGGTTTGTATGTGTGGTTTTTGCTTGACGAAAATAAAGAGTTAAAAGCTGAAGCAGTAAAAATGACGGCAGAAGTGAAGAACGCGTCTAAAGCGATTAATAGCGACTCAAAACTAAATGATACAGGCTTAAATAACAACGTAAACATAGCGAAAGAAAATAGAAGTGGCAATGCCATCGTGGATGATAACGTTGTCAATGTAGCAACTCATACCAGCGTTACTCAAAAAGACATATCGGTTGAGCAAGGAGTTAGTACAACAGAGCCATTGTTAAAAACTGAGTTAATAGCAACAGCAAAAATCACACCGAAAATAGACAAATCTTCTCAAGGTCAATTACCCAATACCGCTATTATTACTGAAAACAAAGATATTGCAGTTGCTAAAGCTAAAGGTAAAGGTGTAGAGGGTAAAATAGAAGAAAAACTATCGGTCTTAGAGCGATTAAATGCTTCATCAGCAACAATGTCCGTATCACGAAGGCAGATTAGTGCATCAGAGCTTGTTCAGCAAAAGCTCACTCAAGCTGAAAAGGCAATATCGCGTAACGATGTTGCTAAAGCGGAAAAATTATTTGAAGATGTGTTAATCATTGATGCCTCACAAGTACAAGCGCGTAAAAAATTAGCTGCTTTATGGTTTGGTCGACAGGCATTACAAGAGGCAAGTAACCTCTTATCACAAGGGATTTCACTAGCGCCTCAAGATAGTGAATTGCGTAAAATGCAAGCTAAAATTTATCTAAGCCAATCTAAAACTTCATTGGCTTACCAAGCATTAAGACCACTAGCTTCGTTGGAAGATGTCGAGTATCAGATACAGCTTGCTAGTATTGCGCAACAAGCCTTAGAGCATCAAGGTGCAATTGCCGCCTATAAATTACTGATTAAAATGAAACCTGATATTGGCCGATGGAATTTAGGCTTAGCTATTGTTTATGATCAGAGTAGTCAATTTGTTTTAGCGGTTACTCAATATCAGCTGGCAATTAGCCAAGGTGATTTGTCACCCGATTCAGTAACTTTTGCACAACAGCGTATACAAGCGTTAGGAGAATAGATAGATGGCAGCCCCTAAATTAAAAATGCGCTTAGGCGATTTGTTAGTTCATGAGAGCATCATTACTAATGAACAGCTTATGGAAGCACTTAATAGCCAAAAAAATTCAGGACGCAAGCTTGGTGATACATTAATTGAGCTTCAGCATCTATCAGAACGACAGTTATTGCAATTTTTAGCTCAACAGTTAGAAGTACCATTTTTAGATATCAGCCAACGTAAAATCCCCACGAGTGTCGCGTCTTTATTACCTGAAGTTCATGCTCGTCGTTTACGTGCTTTAATTATTGAAGATCGCGGTGAATCAGTACTGTTGGGGATGAGTGATCCTGCTGATTTAAGTGGCTTAGATCAACTTGAGCACATGTTGTCACCCAAGCGTATTGAGGTAGCTGTTGTGATGGAATCTCAGCTGTTCTCTGCATTTGATAGCTTGTATCGACGAACAGCGGATATAGAGTCATTTGCTAGCCAACTTGAAGAAGAGTACGAGCAATCATCTGCGTTTGATGTTTCAAGTAGTTTTGTTGATGAAACTGGTGATGCTACGGTTGGTAAATTACTGCAATCTGTATTTGAAGATGCGGTTCAAATGCGTGCGTCTGATATTCATATTGAACCAGATGAAAAGCAATTACGGATTCGTCAGCGTATTGATGGGGTATTACAAGAGAGTATTTTAAAAGAAAACAAAATTGCCTCAGCAATGGTACTACGCTTAAAGTTAATGGCTGGTTTAGATATATCAGAGAAACGTATTCCGCAAGATGGTCGTTTTAATATCCAAATATCAGGTCATAGTATTGATGTACGTATGTCTACTATGCCAGTGCAATATGGTGAATCAGTTGTAATGCGTTTGCTTGATCAATCAGCAGGTTTACTTTCGTTTGAACAAACGGGTATGCCAGCCGATTTAATTAAACGCATACGTCATCAAATATCACGTCCTCATGGAATGGTCTTAGTTACGGGTCCAACGGGTAGTGGTAAAACGACAACACTTTATGCAGCACTTAGCGAATTGAATGAAGCAAGTAAAAAAATCATTACCGTTGAAGACCCTGTTGAGTATCGTCTGCCGCGCGTTAACCAAGTACAAGTTATTCCAAAAATAGGCTTAACTTTTTCCAGCGTTTTACGAACCGCACTGCGCCAAGATCCTGATATTATGATGGTCGGTGAAATGCGTGATCAAGAAACAGTAGAGATAGGCTTACGTGGTGCGTTAACAGGTCATTTAGTGTTATCTACACTCCATACTAACGATGCCATTACCAGTGCATTACGTTTAATCGATATGGGCGCCGCTGGCTTTTTAGTGGGTAGCTCTTTGCGTGCTGTTATCGCACAGCGTTTAGTTCGAAGAGTCTGTGATTCTTGCACTGAAACTTACGAACCTGACTCCCAAGAACTATTATGGCTAACTCACTTAGCCGGCGAGAAAGCTAAGTCTGCGCACTATAAACAGGGTAAAGGTTGCCAATCTTGTCAATACACAGGTTATAAAGGTCGTATCGGTGTTTTCGAGCTACTTGAAATGAATGATGCCATGATGTCAGCACTGAAGCGTGATGATAGCGAAGGGTTTTCACAGCTAGCCAAAGCAAACCCAAGTTTTAAACCTTTAGCGCATGCTGCATTTGATTATGCTATTGAAGGGGTAACTACTGTAGAAGAAGTGCTACGCTTAGTTGAAACTGTTGATATTAATGCTTAATAAAATAAGCCAAGGTAGCTATTTAAATGGCAACATTTGATTATACAGGCCGTAATGGGCAGGGAACACAAACTAGTGGCTCTATTGACGCAGCAAACTCTGCTGCGGTAGCTGAACAGCTTTTTAAACGTGGTATCACCCCGATTGCCATTGTTGCTTCAAAAGGTGAAACTGGCGGTAGCGCAGGTAGTCAAGATGTCTTTGAATTACTCGGCTTCAATCATGTTTCTTTAGATGAACTCATTATATTTTGTCGACAAATGTATGCCCTAATGCGCTCAGGTGTTCCCATTTTACGTGCCATCAATGGCATGGCTGAGTCGAGTACCTCGTCAAGCTTGAAAAAAGCATTAGCTGATATCGCTCGCCAGTTAGAAGGGGGGTATGCTTTATCTTCCTCCTTTAACCAGCATCCTGATATTTTTAGCTCCTTATTTATCTCTTTAATTCATGTAGGAGAAAATACAGGACAATTAGACGAATCGTTTTTAAAGTTAACTAATTATTTAGAACGAGAACAACAAACACGCAAGCGCATTAAAACTGCACTTCGTTATCCCTCAATGGTAGTTATTGCATTATCAGCGGCTATCATCATTTTGAATATTTTTGTTATTCCAACCTTCGCTAACATGTTTGCCAAATTAGGGGCCGATTTACCTTTAGCAACACGATTTCTCATTACCAGCTCTAACTTATTTTTGAATTATTGGCCTTATATGTTAATTACAGCTGTATTCGTATTTTTTGGAGTTAAAAAGTACCTTAAAACAGATAAAGGTAGGTTTCAGTGGGATAAGCGCAAAGTTAAATTACCTATCATTGGAAGTATCATTGAACGCTCTATTTTAGCGCGTTTCTCTCACAGTTTTGGTATTGTACTTAAAGCAGGTGTTCCAATGACTACGGGGTTGAATCTAGTCGCTGATGCTGTTGATAATAGTTATATGCAAGAAAAAATCATCGCCATGAGAGTCTCTATTGAAAGCGGTGAAAGCTTATTAAGATCTGCCATTGCTAGTACACTTTTTACACCACTGGTTTTGCAAATGGTGGCAGTAGGTGAAGAAACGGGGCGCGTGGATGACTTACTCAAAGAAGTGGGTGATTATTATGAACGTGAAGTTGATTACGACCTAAGTACTCTGACCGCGCGAATTGAACCTTTATTACTAGTTGTTGTTGCCGCAATGGTATTGGTACTGGCATTAGGAATTTTTACCCCTATGTGGGATATGGCTTCAGCAATGCAAGGTAAGTAATAATGTGTATAATCTGCTGTTTTTATCGGCTATGTTGTAGTCAATGTGATCGTCAGTTTTACTTGATGTTATCTCAAGAAAAAAATGAGTGTTCATAATTTATGAGAACAGCACAAAGCTCAGAAAAAAGAGAAAAATCAACTGCAGAGTTTATTATTGTCATTGTCTTGCTTGGTTTTTTAATGAAATTGTTTATTGGCTATTATTTCAGCCAAGAAAAAAACATTACGAATACGGGTTTTAAAACGCTTGCACAAAATTTTAAAAATACGGTTGTTGTTGTTCATGCACAGTGGTTAATGGATAAACAGCCTTCAGTGGTCAACTTAGCCTCTTTAGGTGTTGATGATAAATTAGCCATTACGGTTAACAACAAAGGTTGGCTTGATACAAAAAAGACCGTTCAATTTAAAAACAGTAGCACCGCATGTGAAACTATTTGGCAATTGGCAATGAACACGCCAATGTCATTAATGAAATTTTCTATAGCGGCTATTGAAATATATGATGACAACTTGAGTTATTACCATACATGCCGATACATACTATCAACAGGTGAGTATTTTGAATACAGTAGTGCGACCGGAAATGTGACTCAAATATCGAAAAACAGTCAGTAGTTGTTAATATGGTTAACAAGAGAGTTAATTGATGCTAACAAGTTGATTTAAATTGTAATCTGTACTACTAATATATAATTAAATAAGTGACTTAAATTGTAAATCATTGCTACAATGATTTATAGATAATGACTATTAGGCATGTGATATACGTATATATACAGCAATAAGTATGTCTGATTTAGCTAAAAATTTTAATGTTTTGTGAGGTGAACATATGAATACAAATATTTCTCTAAGTCGCTTGCCTAACAAGCAACAAAAACAACAAAAACAGAAAGTGAAACAACGTGGCTTTACTTTAATAGAATTAGTTATCGTGGTCGTTATATTAGGTTTATTAGCTGTAACCGCAATTCCAAAGTTCATTGACTTAACAGAACAAGCACAACAAGCGAATATTGAAGGTATGGCGGGTGGTTTTGCTACAGGTATATCTTTAGTGAGGGCACAGTGGGAGGCCGAAGGACGACCAGAAGATGCGAGTAGCCGAAATGCAGTCTCTTACGATGGAACTTTAGTCTTACTAACTAACGAAGATAATACATCAACACCTATTATTAGACCTGGCTACGTGGTTGGCTTAACAGATGGCTCAGGTTTAGGCACAGGTTTTGACATAACAAATTGTGTAGAAATTTGGCAAAATATTTTACAGCAACCACCAGCGCTTACCTCAAATATTACTACGTTAAATAATGACAGCAGCTTCAATTACTTTGTTGGTAAATCAGGTGCTGATGGAAACTCATTATGCCACTATTATTTAAAAGATACGTTAATTAGAGATGGCGCGGGTTTATATTTAGATCCATCAAATGTTACGACAGTAGGTAATAGTTTTACCTATCAACCAGCCAATAGCTCGGTAACGGTATTTGTCAATTAGGGAATAATCTTAACGAAGGGACTTAGCTAAGTTCGAACATCAAAACTCATTTTTATTTTAATACAGAAGTAGGTAGACACTATGAACACAATGAAGAAACAGAAAGGCTTTACGTTAATTGAATTAGTCGTCGTTATTGTTATTTTAGGTATTTTAGCCGTAACTGCAGCACCTAAGTTTATTAATTTACAAGCCGATGCACGAACAGCAACACTTGAAGGTGTGAAAGCGTCTATGCAAAGTGCAGCAACATTAATTCATAGCAAATCGTTAATTGCTGGTAATGAAACGATAGCGAGTGCGGCGACTACCTTAGTTGTTGTAAATGGCGAGAATACGCAAATAGACTTTGGCTACCCTCTAGCTGATTATGCCGGGGATGCTGATGCAGGTAACACTGGAGATTGGTCAGATTTAATTGAAGTAGCTCAAGATTTCACTTCTGTTGTTATTGATGGCTTCTTTATTGTTCATCCAAATGATGTTACCGCACCTACTACTGGTAATATTGACCCTGTTTCTACTGCTACCAATAACTGTTATGCATATTATACACAAGCTAGTGAAGCTGCAGGTGTCATAACTTTACCAACTTATACTGTTGTTGATTGTTTATAATCACGAGCATTTTGATAATTATATAGGGAGAGCTTAGCTCTCCTTTTTTGTCTAAAAATATTGATTTATGATTAAAAATGAAGGTTTTACTACGATAGAGTTAGTTACCGTTATTATTATAGTGGCGATTCTGGCTGTTAATGTTTTACCAAAATTTGATGGTACTAGTTCATATCAAGCACACACTCACCGTGCCCAACTTATTTCTGCCCTTCGGCTTACTCAACAGCGTGCAATGCAGCAAACTGATACTGCTAATTACTGTCATCAACTTATATTAGAAGCCGACAGGTATGGAATCGATAATAGAACGGATTGCAGTAAACAAGATATTTATCGTACTGATTGGGTTCCAGATTTAACCGGCCATATCGTAGAGCAGGGTAACAACATTACGTTTTCAATTGGCGGCTCTAGCTCAAAAAAAATAGTTAGTTTTGATGATTTAGGCAAACCTAGAGCTAATAGTAGCTGTGCTCTAGGTTGCACTATTACTATTGATAGCCCTGCAAGTACTTTAACGATTATTATCGAATCAGAGGGCTATATTCATGCTAGTTAGTCAGCATATATCAGCTAACAAATCCTCGGGTTTTACGTTAGTCGAAGTGATTATTGGTATTGTGGTGTTGTCTATTGCCTTAGCCATTGTTTCATCATTAATTTTACCGACCGACAAAAAAAGCGCTGATAATATTTTGCAAATTAAAGCGGCTGAATTAGGGCAAGGTTTATTAAATGATATTAGCAGCAGAGCTTTTGACCATCATTCAGATATGTCCGGAGGACGTATTCGCTGTGATGAAACAGTAAATGGTATAACCATTGCGTGTACTGCAGCCGGCGCTTTGGGTTTTGAATCAGCTGCAGGTGAAACGGCTACCGATAGCAGTACTTACAATGATGTTGATGACTTTGACGGTTATAGTGAAAGAAAAGACGCACAAGGCGATGATTTAGACGCCAGTTATAACAGCTTTACTTTGTCTGTTGAGGTTAGTTATGCCGGAACGGAGTTAGGGTTCGCTAATAATAACTTAGCAAAG
>PJEL010005667.1_pt1 | contig 10057 bp, 11 predicted proteins | sample 1853271 | NCBI WGS metagenome assembly PJEL01 (sample SAMN08108733, study PRJNA415343) | Invertebrate metagenome, whole genome shotgun sequencing project. | host: Globobulimina | place: Sweden: Gullmar Fjord | collected 2015-08 | reverse complement strand
CAGTTATGACATTTAGTAAAGGTAGTATTGCAAAAGGTTCAAAAAGTAAAGATGACATATGGGAATTAAATAGATTCTGTTCTGATTATAATTACCATATACCTGGTATTGCTAGCAAACTATTATCATATTTTAAACTAAATTATAAGTGGAAAGAAATATTTAGTTATGCTGATATACGTTGGTCTAATGGAAATTTATATAAACAATTAGATTTTAATCTAGAATCACAAACAAAACCAAATTACTGGTATATAAAGAATTCAATGTTAAAAAGAATTCATAGATTTAATTTAAGAAAAACTAAAGATGATCCTATTGATATACCTGAATGGATATTAAGACAAAATGAGGGATATTTTAGAATATGGGATTGTGGAAGTTACAAATACACAGTAAAACATATTTAAAAGGAGGAATAGTTATGAGTGCACCTTTATGTCAAGGTTGTGAGAGCAGAGGTGGTTTGCCACATATGAAAGAAACTGCAAGACAAAACTTCAAAAGTGGAGTCCAAGATGAAGTTATAACATATAAATGTCCTGTCTGTGGTTACACAGAAGAAGTTACAGTTGTTTATGATGATGCCTTAGGAGCATTCCAACCAGATGCCCTTGCACAAGCTTAATAAAATTATAACTGCTAAGATATTTATAGTCTTAGCAGTTATAGCATAGATGGAGTGTGATATGAATGCAGCTAGAACCGCCCTAGACAGATGGCAATATTCAGATGGAGATGAAGAATTCATGACTTCACAAATTCCTCCTCATGATGAATTTAAACCATCGTATTATCAAATGCCAGATATATTTGGAGAGCAAGCTTCTGAAGATGAAATACCAACAGATACGAAAGCATCAGAACCTCAAGAAACCCCTCCAGTAGAACCTACCGCAGCTGCAGATCCATCAATGGGAGCAGATCCTGCTGCTATGGGTGGTGACCCTGCTGCTATGGGTGGAGATATAGGACCTCCAGAAGGACCATCAACTCCAATTGAAGTTGGTCGTTTATATGAATTAAAAAAAATACATGCACGATTAGTTTCAGTACAATCTTTTTTATCTGATAGTACTGATCCTCAGTTAGGCGAACTTAGAAAATACGTAAATCAAAGCATCGAATTATTCCGCACACTGATTTCAAATATTCAATTGTTTAAAGATCAACTAGATGATATAATTGTTATGTTTTATAGTTTTTTAGATACTATATTTACAATGTTATCTAAATATTATAAAACTAATGGTGGAGGTTCAGCTAGATTTGTGAGAACCTGGGGAAAATAAAAAATGCGTATATGTGAATATGGTTGCAAAAGAGAAGCTACTTTTTTATTAAAGTTTAAAACAACTGATGACAAATGGTGCTGTGAAGATAGATATACAAAATGTCCTGGTAATAGAAAAAAGTATGGAAGTCCTGGAAGTGAAAATCCAATGTTTGGTAAAAAACATTCTGAAAATACTAAGAAAAAAATAGCTCAATCAAAAATTGGACATACTCCATGGAATAAAGATTTGAAAAATTGCCATAATGAAGAAGCTCTAAAAAAGATTAGTGAAAAAGGAAAAGGAAAAATTCCATGGAATAAAGGAAAAACTGGAGTATATACTGATGAAACTTTAGAACAAATGAGTAAACAGAGGAAAGGAAGAATCCCTTGGAATAAAGGGAATATTAGTTTGTCAGGAAAATCTAAAGTAAAATCAAAAGTCGAACCCATCACTATATTTATTGATGGTATTGTAGAATGTGAATATGGTTGCGGAAAAGAAGCTAAACACCAGTTTAAAAACGGAAAGTGGTGTTGTTCTGATCACGTTAATAAATGCATAAAACTAAAATCAGTTAATGATAATAGAATTAGAAAATTTTCTGATGAAGTTAGAAAAAAAATAAGTGAAAGTCATAAGGGTAATAATTATTGGTTAGGTAAAAAACATAGTGAAGAATCTAAAAGAAAGATAGGTGATAAAAGTAGAGGTAGAAAACATAGTGAAGAATCTAAAAGAAAAATTCGTATGAATAATAGAAGTGAAGAAAGAAAAATAGATATCGAAACCATAAGAAAAAAATATCCTACATTTTCAAAAATAGAAGAAATTAGATATAACCCAGATAAACCAGAAGATAAAGAAATACAAGTTCATTGTAAAAATCATAAATGCCCTAATTCAAAAGAACGCAATGGATGGTTTACATCAACAGGCGGTAAATTATCAGGTCGAATATTTGCAATAGAAAAAGAAAATGGCAATGATGGAGCTTACCTATATTGTTCAGATGAGTGTAAAAAAGAATGTCCTTTATATGGTTTAAATCCAATACATATCATTAACCAAGATAATAGCAAAGAATATTATACAGTTGAAGAATATACTACTTGGAGAAATGAAGTATTAAAGAGAGCTAATAATATATGCGAATACTGTGGACAACCAGTAGAACATATTCATCATATTAAACCACAAAAATTAGAACCATTTTTTAGTTTAGATCCTGATTATGGTTTAGCCTGTTGTGAAACTTGCCATTATAAATATGGACATAAAAATGAATGTTCTACTAGTCAGTTAGCACAAATTATATGTATATAAAAGGAGTAAAATAATATGAGCGCATATATCCAGGAGTCAGCTATTTTTAATGAAGCTGAAATTGTAAAACAAACTCCAAAAAAAGCAATATTTAGAAATATAATCCAAACTGCAGATGAACAAAATCAAAATAGAAGAATTTATCCAAAGTCTGTTTTATCTGAAGGAATAGACGGATGTAGGTCAAGAATGAAAAGAAGAGCATTCCTGGGAGAATTAGATCACCCCTGTAGCACGTCGGACCAACAGTTTAATATAAGCAGGCAAAGTTCTGTCAGTCTAGAAGGAGTTTCTCATATAATTAGAGATTGTGAATTTAGAGGAAACCATCTATATGGTGAAATGGAAACTAGTAGCACACCAAAAGGTAACATCTTATTTGGTCTACTAAGAGATAAATCAGGAATAGGATTTTCTATGCGGGGAATGGCAGAAATTGAAAGAATGGCAGATCATAATCTAGTTAAAGGACCTTTAACAATTATTACATTTGATGCTGTATCCCAACCTTCACATAAATCAGCTGTTGTTGATTTTAATGAAATGAGATTCGAATCTAGTATGTTAACAGAACAAGCTGGTTTAATATGCTGTGGTGATAAATGTTATCTTCCAGATTATTTTGATAAATTAGTTGAAACTAAAATGATTAATTTCTTTGATACATGGATATAAGGAAGGATAAATTAATATGTCAGAATTTACAGATAGAGTATTAAAAAATATTGAATTAAAAGAACAAGAAATGTTATTAGAACTTGAAGAAATAACAAATGAATTCCCTGATATATTTAATGAATCTATATGGGACGCCTTTAAAGATACAGAATCTGAAAAAGAAACTGAAGCTTATAAAAAAGGGAAGATGGTAGGTGCTGCAGGAGGTGTTGTAGTTACTGCTAGTTTAATGGCTGCATATAAATTATATAAAAACTGGAAGAAGAAAAAAGAAGAAGCTGAAACACCTGAACAAAAAGCAATGGCACAAAAGAAAATGGACCAAACTAAAGAAAAGATTAAAAAAATAAAAGCAAAAGGAAAATAATAACACATGAGAATAATCAGTGAATCTAGCGAACAGTTAACGAGAATAAAAGAACGAAAAGATTTAATTCCAGATGTTATAGATAGGATATTTTCTATTTATAAAGAAGATCCGAATTTTTTCATTGATTCTAATGTATATAATATTGATGAAAAAATTGGAATATTAAAGAATCAACTATCTAAACAAAATAATTTATTAGAACAAGCAAAAAAAATGGAAAAAGATCTACTATCTAAAATTAAATTATTAGAAGATGATAGTTATGGAATTAAAGTTAGAGTATTAGAAAGTTTGGGGAGTGAAATATGAGAATTATTGAAACTGATATTCCGGATATTTCAAAATCAAATATTAATAGTGTTAAAATAAATCTTGCTGATAATATTATTAAAAATATACAACCATTATTTGATGAATTATTTCAAGAAAAAGTTTCATCTATATCTTTAATACAAACTGAATTAGAAACAATAAGAAAATCAGTAATAGAAAAAAAGAAATCATTAGAAAATCTTTTTTCAGTTCAAAAGAGAAAACAAAAAATAAAAAAGTTATTAGATAGAATTGAAAACATGGTAAAAACTGGTATTGTATCCCAAGGGAATATGAAATCAGAAACTGTTGTTTTATTACGAGTAGTTGATAATCTTCCAAATGATAAAATAGATTATCATTTAAAAAATGCAATGAACATTATAACAAAACGGGGTTGGTAATAAATAATGGAAACATTAGATTTTTATCTACAATATATTTTTGAAGCAGAAGCTAAAACTGGCACTATTCTTAATATGCAAAAATCAAAATGTCAATATCTAAGAAGATTATTTGATGCTAGTAGAAGAGATTTGGGAAATAACGACGCTAAAACTATAAGATTAAAATCTAAAGTTGATTCCTGTGAAAAACAAACTGATACTATGACTAAGAGTATTGAAACTAAAGGAGACACTGCAAAAATAAGTACTAATGTAGGACAAGGTATTGGTAAGACTGCTAATCAAGCAAAACGTCATAAACAATTAGCAATTCAAGCTCGAGCTCAAGCTGATGTTAATAAAGCTGCTTCAATGGCTAAACAACAATACCATAGTATAGTAGGTCAAGCAGCTGTTGATTGTTCTAGTGTGACTAATAAAACTGCTTGCATGAGAAAATTCAAAATACAAGCAGTTCAATCAGCAAGATCTGAATTAGCTAGGGGTATGGCAGCATGTAATAATACAAAAGATCCTTCTAAATGTATGAAGCGTCTTAGAAAGAAAATGGATAAATATACATCTAAATTAAAAAGATTAACTACGTAATATATATTTATAATTACCACAATCCCATATTCTATAATACCCTTCTTTTTGTCTTAAAAGCCATTCAGGTATATCAACAGGATCATCTTTAGTTTTTCTTAAATTAAATCTATGAATTCTTTGCATTCCTTTTATATACCAATAATTTGGTTTAGTAATATGTTTTAAATCAAACCCTATCTTTTTATACAAATTACCATCAGACCATCTTCTATCAGCATAACTAAATATTTCTTTCCATTCGAAATTCTTTTTAAAATATGATAATATCTTACTAGCAATACCAGGAATGTGGTAATTATAATTAGAACAGAATCTATTTAATTCCCATATCCCATCAATTGGTCTACTACCTTTACTTACATTACCTTTACTGAAAGTCATAACTGATATTAATTCATTATTATAAAATGCTCCAAGTTTAATTGTAGAATAATCTTTGCCTTGTATATGAAACTTTTCTAAAAACTGATTTTTATTTTTAGAGTTAATTTCCTTAATAGTACATTTTCTACCATGAATTCTTTGTCTATTATTAATACTAACTATTGTTTTTATTCTTTCTTTTACTATATCTTTATTATAGATCCACTCATCTTCAAATATATGAATAAGTCGTATACCTTTTCTTTGACAACCAATTGTTTTATCTAAATGATAATTTTCATTAGATATCATTTGGTCTGAATGCCAATACAATCCATTAAATTCAATAGCTATATTCATAGATGGTATAAATATATCTAATTCTTTACCTTCTAAAATTTTTCTATTATTTCTTTCTATATTATCATTTGTAATACCTTCAAGAAATTCAGTAATTTCATTTTGTGGTTTAGAATTAGTATTTCTAGGATAACATTTCATACATAAATAACCTTGTTGAACCTCATTCCAGACTTGTTTGAATTCATAACCACATACCCTACATTTAAAAGAATACATACTATGAGCATCATACCATTCTTCTTTTATATCTAAATCAAAATAATCTAGTAAATTAGGAAGTTGTTTATTAATAAATTTATATTTTTTTGTCGTACTAATTAATTGTTTTATATCATCATTTTGTGCTGGGTTTTCTACTCCATATTTTCTTAAATTTGTAATTTTTGTTTTTTTATTAATTTCTTTAAATTCTTCTTCTGTTTTATCTTCCCATCTTTTAAATTTTACTAAATCTTTTATTGACTTATTTTTTAATGGATTATCAACTCCTAAATTATTTAACCATGAATCTTTTGTTTTATCCATTATATTAGTTAATTCTTCTTCTGTTTTACTTTCCCATCTATTTTGTTTTATTTTTTCTTTATATTGTTCTACTTTAGAAACATTATCTACACCATATTTTTTTATTACTGTATTTTCTCTTTTCTTAATTATATCCTTCCTTTGATTTGGCCATTCTACTCCATGTTTATCTATATGTTCTTCTTTCCATTGTTTCTTTATATCAAGATTATTAGCAGGAACCGCAGATCCATATTTTTTTATATTAGTTGCCATTCTTTTAGGTGCAGTTTCCTTAGATTTTTTACTGATTAATTCTTTTACTTCTGGTCTATTCATAGCAATTAATTGTGTTTCTTTATGTGTTCTCTTTTGTATGTTATTTCTCTTTAATCTTAAATTAATTGTTCCATGATTTAATCCAAATATTTTAGCTATTTGAGATACATTTAATAATTCTTTTGTGTATAATCTTATTATCTCACTTTCATTTATTTTTATTTCTGACATCCTTATAACTCCTTATTTTTATTATTAATTTATTTATATTATGTTCTTTGTAAAATATTTATTTTCACATTTAAAAGTAAGTTTAGTTCTATAACATTAGAAACAAACATAAAAATATAAATAATTCAATGTTATAATCTAATCTATATTCAAAATAAGAACAAAATTCAAATTCCTTTGATTCTAATATATCTGTAGTTAACTAATTACCAAGGAGGAAAAATAACATGAAGGAAATTCTTCAAGAAGCATTTAAAGCAACAAAAAAAATTGCTGGTGTAGATCCATCTAGACCAGGTAACTTGAAACAAGTTTTAGTTGATGATGCTGCATTTGAAACATATGTAACAGCTCTTGCAGAATCTATTGAAAACAAAAAAGATCGGGAAACATTTGTAACTTTATCAGAGAATACAAGAGTTAATCTATTAGAAAATTCAATGTTCCAGATCAACCCATACGAAACTCTTACCCTTCCCATTTTAAGAGTATTTTATCCTAAATTGGTTGCTAAGGAACTTATAACAGTTTCTCCAATGGATAAACCAGAAACTATTAAAGCATTTATTACCGCAGCATTTACCCCATCAAAAAGCTCATCTCAATATGCAGCCCCAGTAACAAGCACAGATATCTCAGGTGGACCTACCGTTGGTACTCCTGTTGCAGCTACTATGCCTGTTCCTAGTGGTTCATATGATGTTCTTGCTGTTGTTAGTTCAAATACAACTGAAGCTCATCTTGAAAGAGATTTTGAGATTACTGCTGTTTCTACTGATGGTACTGCATGGACTGAAGTATCAATTGTTCCTGCTGTTGAAGGTCATTTTTCTACAAGCGTAACTATTGGTGGTTCTAGTGATGTTGTTTCTGGTCAAGTAGATTACTTAAATGGAACTGTTGATATATCAAGTACTACTAGTCTTGTTACACAAGTTCGTTATAAAGTAACCTTCTCTCTAGAAGAAAATCAAATCAATCCTTCTGTACAATTAAGTGTTGATAAGGTTCGTCTATATGCAAAAGATCGTCAGATTAGCGCAAATTGGACCATTAATATGGAACAAGATATGCGCGCTCTTTTTGATCTTTCTATGCAAGCTGAAATTGTTAATATCCTTGGACAACAAATTGCCCTCGATATTGATAGAGAAATTGTTAATGCACTTATTACAGCAAATTCACGATTGAATGCTGCTAATCATATCGATGCGTTCTCAAGAGCAGCTCCTGGTGGGTATACCTGGGGTGATAAATATTGGCACGAAAATATAATTCCTGTACTAAATAAACTTTCAGCTCAGGTTTATACAGATACCAATATGGAAGCAGCAAATGTAATTGCAGCTAACCCTCTTGATGTAGCTATTTTAGAAGACCTCCAGGGCTTCAACTATACTGGCACTTCAAGTGTCGATGGTGATATGGGTTATAGGTCAGCTACAGTAGCTGGTGGAAAATGGAGAGTTCTTACTTCTTCTGTTATTCCTTCTGGTACTATGTTACTTGTTTATAAACCAGTTGAAGATTTAAAGAGTGTATACTTATATGCGCCGTATGTACCTGCAGTTTTGCATCCGTATCCTCTCGGAGCGACTCCATCTCTAACAATTCTAAGTCGTTACGCTACTGCACTCGTTCGTAGCAACGGTATAGCAGTTTGTAATATTACTTAATTGTAATATAAAAGTTTAACAAAAAAATAGGGTTATAGCTTAATTGCTATAACCCTATTTTTAATCTAATTTTTATCTATTATTTAATACTTCTTTTATTTTATCAATCAACTCTTGTTTTGTTGGAACTTTATCAACAAACCTTATAGTATCCCATCCAAATTCTTTTAATACTCTATCTCTTGTTTCATCATGTTCTTTATTATGCCAATATGAACCATCATACTCTATAGCCAATTTATGTTCAGGAATAGCAATATCAAGAAAATAATAATATTTTTCATATTCTAGTTTTACAGAAGGATATATTTCTTTCACTAAATCATATAACTTCATTTGTGGTTTTGTTGGACCACTAAATCCCATTTCTCTTGAAATTTTATATCCTTTAGCTCCTCCTTTTCTTCTTTGTTCTTTTAACTCGTTTGCTTTATTTTTACCATAAAGTTCCTCATAAGTTTTACCTGAGAGATGATGACCTTTTTCTTTATATAACTTAATTAAGGATTCTGATGTTTTCTTTTTAACTTCTAATATATGTTGAGGATTAGTAATATCATTACCATATTTCTTTTTAAGTGTTTTTATAATTCTTTTCCAACCCTCATCACTTTTCATTATATTATCAACGCCATATTTTCGTTGAATTTCATTTCTAGTTTTTTCTGCTAATTCTTTACTAGCAAAACCAACACCTCCATATCTCTCTTCACATGTAGCTACAATCCTTTCAGTAACTCCTTCAATTTGTCTTGGATTTTCAACACCATATTTATTTAAAATCTTTTGTTTGCGTCTTTCATTTGCTTGTAATTTAGTTCTACCATCTGGATTTTCTAACCCTTTTGATAAACATAAATCACAAGCTTGTATATTTGCAGTATTATTTCTAACTTCTAACTCACGTTTACAATGTATACATTTAATAGTTTTCATTTCATTATAAGTTAATAAAGATTTTTCCAACCCTTTTTTCCCACTAACTTTATTTTTATCTGCTCTAATTTTTGTCATTGTTGGACGATCAGGAAATTCAATTAAAACATCATTAATTGTTTTGCTATGTTCAGTTTTAAGATGTTTCCAATGTAAAAATTGAGATTCTTTTTCACAATAAGGACATTCAATAAAAGGTACATCAGCAATAACATGTTTACTCTTACTCATTTCTAAATTCTCCTTTCGATTATACAATTAATATTATTTATATATTTGTTCTCGATTTTAAAATTAACGACATATAAGTACTGGCACCTAAGAGGCTTAGATATTAATATTACTTATTATTTAAAACAAACTTCAAATTTCCACAATCCCAGATTCTATCATAACCTTGAGATTGCCTTAATATCCATTCAGATATATCTTTAGGTTCATCTTTAGTTTTTCTGAGATTAAATCTATGTATTCTTTGCATATTTTTTATATACCAATAATTAGGTTGTGTTTCATTAATAAAACTAAATTCAAGTTTCTTATATAAATTTCCATTAGACCAACGTATATCAGCATAACTAAATATTTCTTTCCATTTATAGTTCCTTTTAAAATGTGTTAATAATTTGCTAGCAATACCAGGTATATGGTAATTATAATCAGAACAGAATCTATTTAATTCCCATATGTCATCTTTACTTTTTGAACCTTTTGCAATACTACCTTTACTAAATGTCATAACTG
>PJEL010005666.1_pt1 | contig 10058 bp, 5 predicted proteins | sample 1853271 | NCBI WGS metagenome assembly PJEL01 (sample SAMN08108733, study PRJNA415343) | Invertebrate metagenome, whole genome shotgun sequencing project. | host: Globobulimina | place: Sweden: Gullmar Fjord | collected 2015-08 | reverse complement strand
TGAAACTTCAGAAAAAATTAATGAATTTTTACACAATTGGCTAATTAATCATATTCTGATTGAAGACATGGATTACACTACGGCTGTTTTTACTCATCAGCAAAAAACAGCGAAAAAGACACCTAAAAGTTTTGTTCAACAGCTCTCGTCAGGGCTTTCACATCGTATTAAATTAAGCCGCCGTGTTTTTCTTACCACTTTCATTCCTGTTATTGGCGTAGTTGCTTTATGCGCCGTTATTCTTGTCGAAAATTATCAACGTTATAATAATATGTCGTTAATGCTGGGTCTAAATAGCATTTTGTCTGAGGTCAATGCCTTAAGTCATTCACTGCAATCAGAGCGAGGCTTATCGAGCGGCTATGCAAGTTCTAATTACCAACGTTTTGGTCATGAATTACAAGAACGAAGGGTACTGACAGATAATGAAATCAATTCCTTTTTAAAAGTTATTGATGAAAAAATAGCGGCTTCGGTTAGACAAAATGTCATGCATTATGCTGATAATATCAGAAGTAACTTTAAGGCTTTATATTTGCACAGGCAAAGACTTGATGAAGGTCAAATGAGTTTTGAGCAAACCTACGTTTATTATACAAATTTGATCCGAGAGCTACTTTCCATTTCAGAACATTTGGTTCATATAGACATGGATGCGAAACTGGTTAACGATATTTCAGCTATTGGTTCAATGCTGTTATATAAAGAATTTGCTGGTCAGATACGTGCTGCAGGTATGCAAGTGATAGAAAGCGGTCAAATTGGCTTATATAAAAATATTGAAATGGGGATTTTAGTAGGCAAGCAGCTCAATATTTTGCATAGTTTTGCTGTGCGCTCAAGTGATGAGCAGAAAATTATTTGTCATCAATTGTGTGATGCCTCATTGCAACGACAAATTACCGAACAAGGTTTTATCACCGCAACCTCACAAGAGGATAGTGCTCAGCGTAGTCGCTACTGGTTTGATCATATGTCTATTCGTATTGATAAAATGCAAGGTGTAGCTCATCAACTGATAAGCGAATTTAATAAAAAAACCTTGCTTGAAACTCAAAGACTTCAGCGTGACTATTATACTATTTGGATTTTATTATCAATTGTTGTTGCTTTAACTTTGGTTTTTTCTGCTGCGTTAAACCAAAGCATAATAAGCCCCATCCGCAAAGTAACTGATGCTTTAAATCAAATGGCGAATGGCCATAAAAACATTCAGTTGAAAGAAGAAACCAGCACTGATGAAATTGGGGCAATGCACAAAGCCTATGAGAAACTACGCCGTAAAATATTACAGGCTGATATTTTTCAGGCACTAGTTTTTCGTCAACAAAAAATAATTGAATATAGAAAAAGTCAACAAGAACACTTTCAGCAACTAGCATTGACTGATGCACTTACTGGCGCGGTTAATCGTCATCATTTTAATGATGTATTAGCAAAAGAAGTTTCAAATGTAGACAAGGAAGACAAACCGCTATCAATTATGTTGCTTGATATTGATTTCTTTAAGAAAATTAATGATACCTACGGCCATGTTATCGGCGATGAAGTCTTAGTTATGTTTTATCAGGCCTGTAAAAAAGAAGCTAGAAATACTGATGTGGTTGCGCGAATAGGCGGCGAAGAGTTTGTAATTGTCATGCCTAATACGTCAATGTCTCATGCCCATGGTTTTGCTGAGCGCTTGCGAAAAAAAGTAGAGTCGTTAGAAATAATAGTTGATGAGAACATTGTTAAGTTAACGGTGAGCATTGGGGTTGCGCAGTGGGACAGCGCAATGTTTGGTAGCACAGAAGATTTTATTGTTCATGTTGATAAATCTCTTTACCATGCTAAAAATACGGGTCGTAACAATGTTGTAAAAGGGCATGCGCCTAGCTAATTAAAAAATTAGCCCGTAGCTGAAAGTAAAATTAAAGACCTATCGCCTCGAGTGTCTATTGGCTATTTGTACCATTAATCGTATTTAATCGACCATTTAACGCAATTTGCTACAGGCACTGTATTTATTCTCTTGTTGCTTGTAACAATTCATACTAATCTAGCAAACAAGCTCTATTTAATCGTATAAAAATTAATCATGTAGGGCGTATCGTTTCATAAACGCTCAACATTTGAATAAATCGCATGCAAAGGAAAATCAACATGAACAAAGTTCTTCCATCTATTTTGATGGTTGCAATGTCTGTCGCCTTAACGGGGTGTCTGCAATCAGAGAAACAAGATCCTAAGGTATCAATTAATAAAAATCCTTACCCAAGTGCCTATAAAGTTTTACCTCAGCAAACAACCCTACTAAAAAATGCCACCGTATTAACAGGTACAGGTGAACGTTTAGAGAATGCTGATGTACTTTTTATTGATGGAAAAATTAGCCAAGTAGGTAAAAACTTATCAAGTGCTGACGCTGTTATTGTTGACGCAAAAGGCAAATGGATCACACCGGGAATTATTGATGTGCATTCTCATTTAGGGGTTTACCCAAGTCCGAGTGTCGAGTCTCATTCTGATGGCAATGAAGCAACACAGCCTAACACCTCTGAAGTTTGGGCAGAACATAGTGTTTGGCCACAAGACCCAGGATTTCAAGCTGCTCGTGCAGGTGGTGTAACTACATTACAAATTCTTCCGGGTTCAGCAAATTTATTTGGCGGGCGTGGCGTAACCTTGCGCAATGTGCCGGGCCATACCATGCAATCAATGAAGTTTCCTGATGCGCCTTATGGCTTAAAAATGGCTTGTGGTGAAAACCCTAAACGTGTTTATGGCGGTAAAAAAGTTTCCCCATCAACCCGAATGGGCAACATGGCTGGCTACCGCATGGCTTGGGCTGAAGCGACAGAATATAAACGTGCCTGGGAAAAATATGATGCTGACTATGCTGCGGGTAAAAATGTAGCTGCGCCAGCGCGTGATATTGAACTTGATACCTTACGTGGCGTATTAGATGGCGAAATTTTAATTCATAACCATTGTTATAAAGCTGAAGAAATGGCGATGATGGTAGATTTAGGCAAAGAATTTAATTATCACTCAGGTACTTTCCACCACGGTATTGAAGCATATAAAATTGCCGATCTTCTAGCTGAAAATGGTAACTGTGTAGCAATGTGGCCAGATTGGTGGGGCTTTAAAATGGAAGCATATGACATGGTTTTAGAAAATGCAGCCATTGTTGATGCAGTTAAAAACTCATGTGCCGTTGTGCATTCAGATTCAGGCACAACTATTCAGCGTTTGAACCAAGAAGCCGGTAAAATTTTATATAACGCGAATGACAATGGCTTTGACTTAGATGAAGGCCATGCAATTAAGTGGATCACCTCAAATGCGGCACGCTCTCTTGGTATTCAAGACAAAACAGGTAGTTTGGAAAAAGGTAAAAATGCTGACGTAGTGGTTTGGAACTCAAACCCATTTAGTGTTTATGCACAAGCTGAACAAGTATTTGTTGATGGCGCGAAAGTATACGATCGTTTTGATGAAAAATATCAAGCGAAAAGTGACTTCATGCTAGGTCAGGAATAAGGATCAAACTATGAAACTATTTAAATCATCATTAATTGCACTTGCTTTGTCTTGTGCTACTTCAATTGTAAACGCAGAAAGTTTGGCTATCACCAATGCGACAGTACATACGGTTACCGAGCAAGGGGTTTTAACCAATGCCACCGTTATTATTGAAGATGGAAAAATTACTGCGATTAACCCTGCGAATATCTCAGCAGATCAAGTTATTGACGCAGAAGGAAAAATACTAACACCTGGCTTTATCGCGACCATGAATCAATTGGGTTTAGTGGAAGTTGGCGCGGTGTCACGTAGTCGTGATGCTGGTGATAAAAAAGCAGGCATTACCTTTGATGCAAGTCTGGCTTTTAACCCAAAATCTACGGTAATTCCATTTGCTCGCAAAGGTGGTATTACTTCAAATGTTGTCTTGCCACATGGCGGTGATGATATCTTCAAAGGACAAATATTTAGTGTAAATTTAAGCGGTCAGTTCGACAGCGTAATCAAAACTAATCATGGTGTTTTTGTTGATTTAGGTTCAAAAAGCAAAGGCTCTCGCGCTCATGATTTACAAATATTGTTCAACAAGCTTGAAGATGCGAGTAAAAAAATAGCTAAAGCTAAGAAAAAAGACAGCAAGAAAGATAGTAAAAAAGGCAGTGCAGCTGAACCTAAACGTGATGAAATAATCATTAATGATCTACTAGCGGGTAAAAAACCACTTTTAGCTTATGTTGATAGAGCAACTGACATTTTGGCCTTAGTGAAAATTAAAAAACAGTATAATTTGGAACTGGTATTGTTAGGTGCTGCTGATGCAGTACTGGTAGCTAAAACACTTGCTGATGAAAATATCGCCGTTATTATGGACCCGATGCGCAACTTACCAAATAGCTTTGATTCATTGCATAATGCATTAACCAATGTAGCAACATTGACCAAAGCAGGCGTTAACGTTGTTATTTCAAACGGTGGTGATACCCATAACTTATATCAGCTTAGATATGATGCTGGTAATGCTGTTGCCAATGGTTTATCTAAAAGCGCAGCTCTAGCCGCTGTTACGGCGATCCCTGCTGATATTTTCAACCTAAATGCGGGTAAAATTGCCGTAGGTAAAAATGCTGACTTGGTATTGTGGAGTGCAGATCCATTTGAATTGAGCACAAAAGTAGAGCAAATGTGGATTGGCGGTAAAGAGTATTCAACGCAAAGTCGTCAAGATGCTTTAAGAAACCGTTATACAACAGATTCAAAAATGCCACGCGCTTATACAAAATAGCAAAAGATAATTTAGTACTGTTATTGAGAATAGAAAGCTACCTTCGGGTAGCTTTTTTTTTGAATGAAGTAACGTTTTAATAAGCGGAACATTCATTGAGAAAAAGCTTTTATTGTTTAATACAACAAGCACTTAATTTATTATGTTTAGTACAAGATACACTCACAAAGTTAATTGAATAAATGGTTAAATAATTTCTCCATTTTTAGTGAAGCTATTTGATTTTTTAAAAAGCATTAGGTTTAAAGATGACAACCACCGAAGTTTCGAAAAATACATTTGGCTTAGTCCAATTAGTTGATGTTAATGAAAGCCATCAAAAGTTAGAGATTACCCACAATAATTGCAGTGCAAGTATTAGCTTATATGGTGGTCATGTTTTAACTTGGCAACCATTAGAGCAGCAACCTGTTTTTTGGCTAAGTGATAAAGCGACCTTTACCAGCGGCACTGCTATACGTGGTGGAATTCCTTTGTGTTGGCCTTGGTTTGGCTCTCATCAAAAAGGAGATGTTTCTGGTAATCATGGTTTTGCCAGACAATCACTATGGCAACTGGAAGATACTGAAATTAGTGAAGATACAGTTATTATCACTTTATTACTTTCTGGTGAGAACAAACATCAACTGTGGCCTGAAAAATTTATACTCAAGCAAGTATTAACTTTTGGAAAAGCGTTTGAGCAACAACTATTTATTAGCAATTTATCTGAGCATGAGGTGGAATATAGTGCTGCAATTCATAGCTATTTTCAGGTTAGTAATCCTCGTAATTGCACAGTACCAGTATTAGATAAAGCTAAGTTTGATGACAAAATTACCAAGGAGCTTAGCGTAAGTAAGCTGCTAAAAAATTGTAGCGGTCCAATAGATAGAATTTATTATAGTGCTGATACTGCCCGATTAATTGATACTAAATGGCAACGACAAATTGAGGTTTCTGCACTTAATACACAGCAATGGGTACTGTGGAATCCCGGCGCTGAAATTGCAAAGAACATGGCTGATATACATGAGCATGGTGAGAATGAATATGTATGCCTAGAAGCGGCCAATACTCAATGGCAAAAGGTGGCACCTAATCAAACGGTTATCATCGGCCAAAAAGTTGCTATTTTTCCTTTGATTGAAAATGTTTAATCTAAACGCAGGTGGCTTTTTAACAATTGGTGAGTAAAACTTGTTTTTAAATAAAAGCCTCGAGGTAAGGTTAAAAAGGGCTCACCTCGTTTATTAAATGCTTGAGTTTTTGCTTGGCTATTAGCGGCCTTGGGCCGTAATTGTAGTACTTGCCCTACCTTTCCTGTTATTTGTTCAACCTTGCCTAATACAATCATGTCGGTTAGTTCTTGCCAATCATTCGCCATTAACTGCTCTTCTTCAATTGAAGGTTGCCATAAAAATGGCGTACCGATTATGCGGTCTTCAATAGCAATTTCTCGCTCTGAAACAACAGGTACCCAGAGCACTTTTGCCAATTTGTTTTTAATGTGGCTTGTTGCCCATGTAGCCCCCGTTAACCCGGTAAGCGGTGCCACACAAACAAATGTTGTTTCTAATGGCTTACCCACTTGGTTAATAGGGAGTGATTTTAACTCAATCGCTAAATGTGGAAAATCGGGCTCAGGTCTTGACCCTGCTGATGCACCGAGGGCATGTTCAAGTAATAATCCTATCCAACCTTTCTCTCGGTTTAGGTTCTTAGGCACGGCAATATCATATTGCTTAGCAAGTTCGCCGAGGGTTAATCCGGCCAAAGCTTGTGCGCGAGTAATTAGCTCTGTTTCTGATGCAGGAATATTTGGCTTGGTCATGATGGTAAATTATTAGCATTTTTTCTTATTATCCTTAGCGTTAAAGCTGGTGGCAAGTGAAATATTTATTTGCTCATCAGCTAATATTGTGGAAGAATCAATAACATATTATTAAGAGTATCAGGAGTTCCTGTGATAGATGCCGAAGGCTATCGAGCTAATGTCGGCATAGTAATAATCAACGACAGGGGACAGGTATTTTGGGCTAGGCGTTATGGTCAGCATTCATGGCAATACCCGCAAGGGGGAGTTGATGAAGGTGAAACAGCAGAACAAACCATGTACAGGGAATTACATGAAGAAGTCGGGTTAAAACCTGAACATGTGAAAATTGTTGCTTCGACCAAACACTGGCTTAAATATAAATTACCAAAACGCTTAATCAGGCATGACAGTGCACCTGTGTGTATTGGACAAAAACAAAAATGGTTTTTGTTAAAGCTAACCGCTAATGAATCAGCGGTAGATTTATTGCATTCAGACCATCCAGAGTTTGATGATTGGCGATGGGTGAGTTATTGGTACCCTGTAAGGCAAGTTGTATCGTTTAAACGTGAAGTTTATCGTAAGGTGATGAAAGAGTTTGCTCCGATTGCTTTACCTTTTCACCAAAATGAAAAGCGACCGGATAAACGAAAGCGACGAGCTTGATTATTAACTGTGTTATACCAACCGGACTAATTTATTGATCACTTAGCGAGAATTAAAAGGTTTAGAGGCAAGGCATTGATTGAAGAGAATGGTTATTCCCTTTTCAAAATCAATAACGCCGCATGTAAGCCTTTACTTTTTATTAGGTACTCGCCCTTTGGGAGCTCAGTAGCAATCTGATAATTTCGCAAAATGAATGAAATATAGAATAACTATGTTTAACACATTTTGCTTATTCTAAGCTCGCTACTGAAGCTCTAAGTTGGTCAATTAATTAATCCGTTTGGTATTATATCGCAGCCGGTGTAAGTAGGAAGTTTTGAACTTCATCACTAACACCGCTGCATTTTCCTTTTCTGGTTAGTGAAATTTATACCCTTTCAAATAGCCATTTCACTATTCCTATTTTAATACTGTCGGCGATTGCTTTTTATAAATCGTTATTTAACTTAAATTTAATTAACTAAGTACTAGGGCCTGTTGATCTTTCGCGGTTAAATTTTGTTCGAGATAAAAGCGTTTTAATTACGACGAGTAGTGTGTAGCCTAGTCATTCTAAGCAAATACTACTCTCAGGTTATTTGCTCCTACATAACCTAAGTACCTACATCCGTGTAGGCAACAATGAGTAAAACGCTTTTAGCCGAATCCTTCGGACAGCGTTTGTTGGATATTTTTACGGCGTTATCGCCTTTTTATGTGGAGTAACCACATGGCAAAGGCTCTGTCTTGTATAAATACCCAACAAATAGCTGTAAAAATAATCTCAAAAGATCAACAGACCCTAAAAATAAGGAATGTTATGCTAACCATCTTACGCCGTATTGTTCTCGAGTTTAGCCAAGAGCCTGAACTCGAACGTGCATTATTTCGTATGGTTAACCAAGTTAAACACGCAATGAGCACTGACTGTTGCTCAGTATATCTGGCTGATCACCAGCTTCAGCATTTTGTTTTAATGGCATCTGATGGCTTAGCCCAAAACTCTTTAGGGCAAACCCGCATTGGCTTTTCTGAAGGGATAATTGGTTTAGTTGCTCAGCGTGAAGAGCCGATTAATATTGCCAATGCTCACATTCATCCGCAGTTTTATCATGTGCCCGAAGTTGAAGAAGATGAACTGAAAGCGTTTTTAGGCACACCGATTATTCATCAACGAAAAATTCTTGGCATCATCTCTATACAGCAAAAAGAAGCCCGATCATTTACCGAGGATGAAGAAGCATTTTTAGTTACGCTTTCAGCCCAGTTAGCAACGGCACTGGCAAATGCAGAAGCTCGGGGCATTATTGGCAAACAGCAGGAAAGTGGTTGGCTAAAACAGCTCATTGGTATTCCAGGAGCACCAGGTATTGCTCAAGGGCAAATGATTGTTAGTCAACCAAAAGCTGATTTACGTACGGTAACGTTGAAAAAGGCGGTAAATAAAACCGGACAAATAACTCGCTTTGAGCAAGCCATTACCTTAACTCGACAAGATTTCGAAGAGTTGGCGCTAAAGCTTAGTGACAGAATTGCAGATGACAGCTTAGATATTTTTGAAGTGTATAAGCAGCTACTTGATAGCGCACATTTAACTGATGAAGTTATTGGAAAGATTAATTTTGGCTGGTGTGCGGAGAGTGCCTTAAAACAAATTGTTGATAATTATGTGGTGCAATTTGAGTCTATCGAAGATGTTTATTTACGAGAGCGTGCCAGCGATATCAAAGATTTAGGTAATAGGTTGTTGATGAATTTGCAGCGGCCATTACGTGAGGATACTGTTCTTCCAGACGAGTTCATACTACTTGCTGAAGATGTTACTGCGTCGGTATTAGCTGAGTATCAACATTGTGGTTTAAAAGGTATTATTTCGTTATCTGGCTCTAATAATTCTCATGCTGCAATTTTAGCGCGTGCCATCGGTTTGCCTGCCATCATGGGCTTAGAACGTATACCGCTTGCTCAACTTCATACGCATGTTGCGATTATTGATGGTTATAGTGGTGAGCTGTATATTGATCCTAGTGAGTCTTTGCAGAAAGAATATCAACATTTAATTAATGAAGAGCACGCACTGGCTGATAAAGTGAAGCAAGTGCGTGACTTGCCAGCTATAACTAAAGATGGCCGAGCAATTGAACTTTTGCTTAATGCTGGCTTATCAACGGGCTTTGAGCATTCTAAAAATGCTGGTGGCGTGGGTATTGGCTTATACCGTACCGAAATCCCCTTTATGAACCGAAGCTGTTTTCCGTCAGAAAAAGAACAAACAACGTTGTATAAGCAAATATTGAGCTCATTTCCAAGTCAAACCGTTACTATGCGAACACTTGATGTCGGTGGTGATAAGTCTTTACCTTATTTTCCAATTACCGAAGACAACCCTTTCTTAGGCTGGCGTGGTATACGCATTACACTTGATCACCCTGAAATATTTTTGTTACAAATAAGGGCGATGATCCGTGCAAATTTTGGTCAAAATAATTTAGAAATTATGCTGCCGATGATTTCCAGCCTTTCAGAAGTTGATGACTCATTAAGATTGATCAATCAAGCCTATTTTGAATTGTCTAACGAATTTGGCGGTGAAGAGAAACTACCTAAACCACGTATTGGCATTATGATTGAAGTGCCATCAACTATCTTTATTTTAGAAGAGTTAGCTGCAAAAGTTGATTTTTTCTCCGTGGGAAGTAATGATTTAACGCAATACTTACTGGCGGTTGATCGTAATAATTCGCGCGTCGCTAATTTATATGACGCTTATCATCCTGCCGTGCTTCGAGCTTTAAATACTATTTCAAAAGAATCTTC
>PJEL010005665.1_pt1 | contig 10058 bp, 6 predicted proteins | sample 1853271 | NCBI WGS metagenome assembly PJEL01 (sample SAMN08108733, study PRJNA415343) | Invertebrate metagenome, whole genome shotgun sequencing project. | host: Globobulimina | place: Sweden: Gullmar Fjord | collected 2015-08 | reverse complement strand
GGCGGTCTGGTTCCGGGAGTTGGAATTTATACTTATATGATCCATCCATTGATCACTCATCTGGGGATGACCTGGCTGAAACGAGGGTTTGTAAAAGCTAAATTCCTCAAACCGGTTTATGAAGCCGAACAGATTATGGTACGGAGTAAAATCACATCTATGGACCCCTTGAGGGTTGAAATAGAAATTACCAATGCGGAAGGTGTTTTATGCGCAGTGGGGACCGCTGATCTACGGGAACCACCTGTGGAACCCAAAATAACGGACTATCCAACCCACCCGGTACCTGAGCCCGGCAACCGTTTTCCGGCACAGGCCGATGCTTTGAGTAGGGGGGCACAGTTGGGATCGATACCTGTAGAGTATCATCCGGATGATACTGAGGCCTATTTTTTCGAGAAACACAGGGATCAGATGGCGGAGTTGTTAGCTCCGGAAGCCATGCACCACCCGGCACTTCTGCTGCACCTGGCCAACCTCATGACGAAGAACAATATTAACCTGGGTCCGTGGATTCATACAGGCAGTGAAGTACAGCACTATAATCTGCCAACGCTGAACGCCAAAATGCAGTTGAATGGCAAAATCTCAGATGCCTATGAACGGCGGGGGCATGATTATGTGGTACTGGATCTGGCCGTTTTTACCGACACCGCTCTGCTCATCGCTACGATCAAACACACTGCCATTATTAAACCAAAGGGGGTATAATTTCTACAGGTTTTAATCCCCTGCAACGCATTGTTCAAGCATTCAGGACCTGAGCCGCCATGTTAAGCCGAAACTGGGTCGTCGTGTCATCGCGAAACTAAGTCGTCATGTTATCGCGGGCTCGGTCCGGGATCCAGTCAAATCTACATACCTACTTGATCCAGAAATTGATATCCTCTGATGTCAAAATATAAGCACCATTTTATTTTGAATCGAGATAAGCTCTCACCTCTCCTGTCGAAATTTAGTCCGCTACAAACAATAATTTTATTTCCTGGTTATCGAGCTCCTGATCCAATAATCAAAATACCAACAAATCAATTTTTTAGGCTTTTTTTATAAGTTTGACAAAATACGTCTAAATAAGTATGTTCATTACTATCATGCACATTGTGCATAGTAAAATATTTTCTGAACTTAAATTGTGGCTTAGTTCCATTCAACATGGCTTCCTGTACTAATAGGAAGAAAGACTTGTTGTTTCTTTCCATTTCCGTTTTATTTCAGAAAAGCCCAAGAATAAAAACAGATTCAACTATTGTATTAGAATGTCTTGAAAAACTAACTGACTCAATTTCCTTATCAAAAAAACTGTCTTGATTCAGATAGTTTTTGATTCCTGATGAATAGAATGGTTGATGAAATTGGAAGAGGAAAAAAGAGTCTCATCTTTTTTCTATTCATATATCTCTCCACTCCCTTTTTCAGTTTCGCCGCCGAAAATGAGGAATTGCCGCTGGATCCATCCATTCTTATCTACAGTTCGACTCATGGACCTGTCAGTTATGTGAAGGAATTCGAAGGCGTATTAACTGTTAACATCACAGCCTTTGAACAGATTACCCAGATCTGGTTGAATGGCGAACTCCATAGATCTCCCCAAACAAGTCGTGTTGCGCTGGATCTGCCTTTTAATTTGTCAGGGACCCCTTTTGTTTTCAAGATCCAGGCAATCACATCCAATGGTATAAACCAGAAGATTTTTACCATTCACCACGGTACCAAACCGAAGCCGAAGTCATCCCCTTTTCAACTGATTGGGATTTTTGGTGTCACCAGTACTGACAATTTGAATAATGAAACCCTGTCGAGTGATAAAGACTCTGCTCTGAAGGCAGCCCTGACCCTGGTCCCCAGCTACCGCATATCCTATAATACGAATACAGATATTCTGATTAAAGGAATTTGGCTGAGGGATAAATATACGAAAGATGAATTTGCAGGGAAGGAAATCGCCTTTTCTCGGTTGTCATCACAATGGATTATGAAAAAAACACAGCTGGGGGAAATAACAGCTGAACTAGGCGGAAGCGATATTCGGACTGACAACAGTAATATTCTGGTCAGCGAGGAGCATTCCAAAACGGAAATCTATCTATCCGGCAAAATAAAGCAAAAGCTCAGACCAAAGATGAATTGGAATATTGGACTGAGATTGAAAAGCAAAGACTCGATTCCTGAGCCTCTGAATGCGAACTATGATGCAGATGCGATTGAGCTTAAACTGAATGCAGGACTGAAAGGTGAAATCGTGGATATTAAAGTTGCGCTTAAATCGGGATACACCATTAATGAAGCCAAGGGGAAATATCTCGACTACTCAAGCTTAAACTTCAGTATCAAGGAGAGTATTACTATTGGCGACTGGACACCATCGCTGAAGCATTATCGTAAAGATAGAAACATGGCGAATCCAGACCCTGATAAAGACAATCTGACGCCTTATTATTCGACTCATACAGTTGTCTTGAAGTTGAAATACAATCTGGGCTCAAACCTTATTTTCAGCCTAGATGCAAAGGAAAAGAAACAATCGTCAAATATTGAAGACTATAATTATACACAAAACACGATGACGTTTGCCGCGACCTACATCTTTTAAAGGAAATTGACACCTTGGATTGATATCCCGTTGTCTTATTGGCGAACGATTCGATTGATGTTGGAATTTGTGACTGGAACATATCATGAAATCTCATAAAATATTGTTAGTCTTTCTGGCTTTATGCTTTTGCTCGTCCCAGCTGTTAGCTGAATCTTTGGGCACACTGTATCTGGAAAAAGGGAAGGTTAAATTGCATCGTAATTCAGTCGATATCGTCTACCAGGAACCCGGGAAAATGGTTCCTATTTTCAACCAGGATGAAATTCAGACAGGTGCCAACACGCGGGTCAAAATAAAATTTAGCAAGCGTGGCAATAAAATCGATCTATACCCACTAACCCTGTTTAAGTTTGATGACGTATCTAAGGGAAAAAATGAAGTGTCCATGTTAACCGGCAAAGCCCGGGTGCTAATACCAAAGAAATCCAAAGTCAGAAACAGAAGGAGAACGTTTCGTGTCAGAACTGCCAATGCCTTAATTGGCGTCAAGGGAACAGAATTTGTGGTGGGATGCGGAGATGGGGTTACCAGTGTTCTGGCATTGTCAGGAGTTGTGTCCCTCTCAAATATATCTGAACTGGATGTGGCGGTTGATCTGAAAATCAATCATACCTCACAGGTAAGTCAGGCCGCCAGACCGACCATTCCAATCATTGCCCCGGCAGAGATCAGGCAAACGATTATTTCAGGCGATACGACAGCGGGTTTTAAGGAAATTAAATTCGGGGAAGTGATTAGTACTATTCAAATTGAGAAACAGAAAAAAGCGTCCCAGCCAGATAAGTCCGATGAAGCATCAAGCATGGACACTCAAACAGATGATCCGGAGGAAGATACGGAAGATGTCGATGTTGATGAAGAGCTGGATGCGATTGAGGATTCGGTCGATGAAGTACAGGAAGAGACCGAAGAGCAACAAGGGGAACTCCAACAAATTGAAATTCAGATCACAAACTGATTAAGGATCGGCTCAAAAATTAAGTCAAGTGTTTCCCATAGGTGAAAAGGAAACACGTTGCTCGCACATTCTGTTTGCAAAATGTCCAGTGCTTTTGGGACTTTTGCAAACAGATTATGTGAAGTTATTTTTTAACGATCCCTAAATCCTCACGCGTTATCTGACAAGTGGTCTTTTAGAGAGAAGTGTCATGAAAATATTAAATCATCTGGTAATTATGCCGGTTCTCCTGCTGCTGGTACTCTCTTCATCCTGCCAACCACCGGAAAATAAATCTGTTGATGACTGGGCAACTACAACCTTTTTATTGAAATCTGCTTCCGGGAACAAAGTTACCTCAATAGCTTCGCAAAGCAGTATTAACACAGTCTTGATATCTGTCGTCTCGGATGATTATACTCTGGAAAATAACCAGTCGATTCCCTCTGAATACTATGATCAAAATCTTTTGAATTTAACTGATTATTCAGTTTCTCTGGCTGTCCCACTGGGCAGTCCTATACGACTCGTCCAGAATGTATACAGTGTGACGCGCACTTTGGACAATATTACCTCCAATGTATCCGCCTCTTCCGCTTTTGGAATGTCGGACGCTTTTGAGGTGTATAGCTCAGCAAAAAAAGTCACAGTTCAGATCGATCTGACCGACGGACTGTTGGTGACCAGTGTCACTCCGGATGAATCGTTAACTGATGTTGCTGTAGACAGCAGTATCTCGGTCACATTCAATAGTGAGATTGATACATCAACGATATCTACGAATACAGAGGACACGACCTGCTCCGGCACTATTCAGGTTTCGGATGATGATTTCAGTACCTGCATCCAGATGTCTGCTGATCCGGTGGCAGGAGCAAACAACCAGACTTTTACCGTTACACCCACTTCAACTCTGGTTGCCGGCACACTTCATGAGGTAAAAATCGTCGATACTGTCACGGATAACAATGAAAATTCTTTGGAAGCTGACTTTGTTTCCGAGTTTATGACGTTTGGTGATGCAAACGCAAAAGCTATTACCTCATTCATATTAGAAGCTGCCAATAACGGCAATCTTGGAGTTGATATAACCGGCATCATCGATGAAGAGGCATTAACAATCAGTTTGACCATACCTTATTTAGCAAGTCTGTCTTCACTGATTGCTTCATTTGTGACCACTGGCAGTTCTGTGTCGATCAGTAGTGTGGCTCAGACCAACGGTAGCACATCTAACGACTTTACCAGTTCCTTGATCTATCAGGTGACCGCCTCAAATGGTACGACACAGGAGTATGCGGTCTCAGTCACAGTCCCCGCTTTGGCTCATCAGGCCTATCTTAAAGCTCCCAATGCTTATGCTAATGACGCATTTGGCATTTCAGTGGCAATATCAGGCGATACCCTCGTCGCTGGTGCATATGATGAAGATAGCAACACCACAACAATTATTAATGGTGATGATCTGAGCGCGACGAATATCGCTGGCAGCTCAAATGGAGCGGCTTATGTATTTGTCCGAAATGACAGTACCTGGACGCACCAGGCCTACCTGAAAGCTCCTAATACTTCGAATGGTGATTGGTTCGGCTTCTACGTGGCCATAGATGGCGATACGATTGCAGTGAGTGCAACTGAAGAACTGAGCGATACGACAGCCATCATCCACGGCAGTGACCTGAGTGCAACTAACGTCAGCGCTGTTAAGAGCGGTTCTGTCTATGTCTTTGTCAGGGATGGGACCACATGGACTCATCAGGCCTATCTCAAAGCCCCCAATAACAGTATCACTAGTCGCGCGAGGTTTGGGGAATCCATTGCGATAGAGGGGGATACTATCGTGGTGGGGGCAAAAGATGAGGGAAGTGCATCAACTACGATTATCAATGGAGACGATCTGAGTTCAACAACCGCTACGACCAACGACTCAACCAACTTTAATGGGGCTGCTTATGTCTTCACTAGGGACGGTACAACCTGGACCCACCAGGCTTATTTAAAGGCCCCTAATCACTCAAACAGCGATTATTTTGGAAAATCAGTGGCGATTTCAGATGATACCATAGTAGTTGGCGCCTATGGTGAAGGTAGCAGTACTACTTCAATCATCAATGGCAGTGATCTGAGTGCTTCAGATGAAACACTGGCTGATGCAGGTGCGGCCTACGTTTTTATACGAAGTGGCACCACCTGGTCCCACCAGGCATATCTGAAGGCACCAAATACTTCAGCCAACGATAAATTTGGTCTGTCCGTAGCCATAGATGGTGATACCGCTGTTGCAGGAGCCATGGAAGAGCGTAGTTCAACCACTGCGATTATCAACGGTGCCGACCTGAGCAGTACCGACGACGGAGGAGGTTCTAACGGAGCAGCCTATGTTTTTGTGAGAAACGGCACTACCTGGACCCACCAGGCCTACCTCAAAGCACCGAACAACTCGAATACAGATCGTTTTGGACGGCTGGTTGCGATATCGGGTGACACGATTGTAACAGGATCGCTGGGCGAAGACAGTTCAACAACAAGCATTATCCTCGGTAGCGATTTGACCGCCACCAATGACGCTTTAAGTGGCAGTGGAGCGGCTTATATTTTTGTTCGTAACGGAGCTACCTGGTCTCATCAGGCTTATCTCAAAGCGCCCAACCCCGCAGCCAGTACTGATTTTGGGCATGCAATGGCGATAGATGGCGCAACGGTTGTAATTGGTTCACGCTTTGAAAAGAGCAACACCACGGCGATTATCCATGGCAGCGATCTGAGCGCTACAAATATAGCGTCATCCTCAGTTGGTGCCGCCTATGTTTTTGAATAGAGAATAAAATGAAATTTGATCTTAAATCTTTGATAATTGGCGTGTTGAGCCTATTGTTCATTATTTCAGCCGGGACTTCACTTTTTTTAGTCTCACGGTTGAATTCCCTTGAAGAAAGGAACCAGCAACTCATTCAGGTCATAGCCAGCACCCGTTCAGAGAAATTGGGCCAAAAGCGCGACCCTTATCTGACCAGTCAGGTAAAAAACACCATCAGTAAAAATTCAGGAAAGCTTCTGGCAGGATATCAAGATTATTTGGAACGACAGTCAGAAAACAACCAGGAAAATCCGAGAGACGGCGATATTACCCTGGATTGGCAGATCGATGGTAACGGGAAGGTTATATCTCCAGCAGTGGTGCGTTCATCTTTCAAAGACCTCGCCTTTCAAAAAGCCTTGGTGATGACAGTCAAAAGCTGGTCATTTCCTCCACCCCCCCTGGGCATGAACAAATATGTGGAACACACTTTCAGGTTTCAGGATAAAGAGTCAGCCGGGAAAAAGTAAATGACTGAAGAAGTGACCCCACCGGCTTGATTTAATTCCGGTGGGGACGTTGAAAGTTAGACTAGGGGAGTGTCAATTATGCATAAAGGTCAGCTGCGACCTTATCCAGACCGAGTTCCACCAGTTTTTCTTTGGTCGGTCTTCCGGTTAGTGGATCCCAACCACGATGCTCATAGTACTCCTTCAGCATCAGATCCATGCCAACTTCCACGCCTGCTGTCGCCCCTTCTTCATGGGGTTGCATGCAGACATCGGGCAGGCTGTCATGAGCCTGGGTCACCCCAAACTTGTTGCTGATAGCCCGCTTGATAGCGATGGAACGATCTCCGGCGGCCAGCAACTGCGCGGGGTCGTAATCCCAACCAGTGATGGCATTGATCATGTCGCAGATCTGGGTCACCGAAATCGGCGAGAATTTGCACATCGTCAGTGAATCGTACAGATCCTTCAGACTCTGATACTTGGCGGCATAAACCGCTTTGTTCTCCGGTGACAGTCGGTCCCCTGGCAGAATTTCCAGCTCCATGATGAAGGCCCCCAACTCCACATTGTAAAAATCTCCTTTCAGATGGCAGGCACCCCGGGGGCCGGTGGCGTACGAAAGAGCCAACCCCTGAAAAGCGCGTCCATCGTGCATCGGCATCTCCAGTCCCTTGACCTGGGCAGCTTCACTGTCTTCTCGTCCCAACTCCCGAGCCATAGCCAGAGTTCCCTTGGAGAGCAATACACCGATCCCTTCCTGGCTGATGATCATCTCTACCAGCTTGACAACGGCTTCTCCGTCTCCCCACTTCAATTCCATGCCAGCCTGCTCTTTGGTCAGAACACCCTTGTCAAAGAGATAAAAAGCGTAGGCAATGGAGACACCGGCAGAAATGGTGTCAATGCCGTGGACGTTACAAAGATGGTTCGCGCGGATGATCGTGTCCCAGTCATGATTCATCACAAGCGGGCCAAAACCGATAGCGGTTTCATATTCGGGTCCATCCACCTGTGGTGTTTCTGCAGAGAAATTGTTAACCTCACGACCGCAACCTGTCGGGCAGCCTTTGCATGAGTATGTAGTCACTGCGTAGTTCTGACGCAGGGATTCTCCGGTCACCTTGCTGGCCTCAAAGACGTTCTTGGTGAAGTACTGGGCCGGTGTATCGCCCAGGGTCATCCCCATGTCAGAATAGAAGAGGGTCCCATATTCCCGGAACGCGATGGAAGTCAACCCCCCCCGGATGTCATGCACCGCGGTTTTGGCCAGTTCCCTGAGTTTCGGCTTGTCGGCTGTGGCCACTTTCTGGCTACCACCGACGACAACTGCTTTCAGGTTTTTTGAGCCCATAATGGCGCCCATTCCGGTGCGGCCGGCGGTGCGTCCCTCATCGTTCATGATACCGGCATAAACAATCTGCTTTTCTCCGGATGATCCGATACAGGCCACGCTCAGGGCTTTATCATTCAGTTCGGTTTTGATCAGATCCTGGGTCTCATAGCTGTCTTTGCCCCACAGGTGACCCGCTGCCTTGATCTCTACATGACCGTCATTCATCAACAGATAGACCGGTTGATCGGCCTTTCCGGTAATAATGATGCCGTCATAACCGGAATCTTTCAATCGAAAGGGAAATTTGCCGCCACTGGTGGCCTCGCCCCAGTACCCGGTTTGGGGTGAAATTCCGCAGACCGCATAGCGGCTGACCATGGGTACGGAAGAGCCGGTAAATGGTCCTACAGCAAAAATCAGTGGACTTTCGGGGCTTAAAGGGTCTAAGCCTGGCTGAACCCGATCGTAAATCAATGCGGCTCCCAGCGTTGCCCCGCCAAGGTATTTCTTATAGTACGCTTCGGAAATAGGCAGATCACTGGTGGTTTTTGTGTTCAGATCCACTTCCAAAATTCGACCATGATAACCATTCATATGTTGTCTCCTTTAAAAGTCAATATCCTTTCCGTGATAGGCATAGTCCCAGATTTTTTCACACTGTTTTGCCGTGATTGGTCTGGGGCTGAAAATGGTATCAATATCTTCCAATGTATATTGGACCATCCGCGTCATATCTTTCTGCATGGCCTCTTCTGAAATACCCAGGTCTTTGAGATTCAGAGGGATATCCAACTCCTTGTAAAGAGATCTGACTTTACTAATGATATTGGAGAGACTCTCATCGGAATTTTGTCCCTGGATATCCAGAGCCTTGGCAATTTTAGTATAACGATCCGTCGTCCGGCGATAAAACTGGAGAGCATATGGAATGAAAATACCGACGGCAATACCGTGGTGGATATCGAAAATCGAACCCAGGGTATGCCCGAAGCTGTGGGTCAGAGCTGCCCCGGCGTGCCCAAAAGCGATGCCGGCCATACTGGCGGCCATCAGCATTCGATGCCTGGCTTCTCGATCTCGCCCATTTGCAAAGGCCCGGGGAAGATATTTGAAGGTGTATTCAATCGCGCCCAGGCCCATACCGTCGGTCATCTCTCCAGCTCCAACGGCCACAATTGAGTCCATGGCGTGGGCCAGAACATCCAGACCGGTTCCAGCCGTCAATTTGGGTGGCATGGACATGGTATATTCTGGATTCAATATGGCAAAATCGGGCATTAACTCACCACTGGCAATAGGGATTTTTCTGTCAAATTCGTGATCGTGAAGAACTGCCGCTCCGGTACACTCGGAACCCGTGCCGGCCGTGGTGGGCACGGCCGCAAAGATTGCTTTCTGGCGCAGATTCAGCGGTTCCAGAGGACTATAATTCATCAGATCGATCAGGTCCGGTCTCTCATACATAATCCAGGCTCCCTTGGCGGCATCCATTACCGACCCACCACCCACAGCCATGATCAGATCCGGTTCAAAGGCAGTCATGGCTTCTGCACATACTTTGACGTTTTCCAGAGGGGCTTCGGGTTCGACTTTGGCCCAGACCTCTGATGTGAAACCACCGGTTGCCATGTAGGTTACAACCTTCGCAGCAAACTTTTGGGCAAAGGGGTCGCTAATGATAAAAACCCGCTTTTCTTTGCAACGATTGGTGAACAGGTCAATGGTGGTGGGTCCGATGCCGGGCCCGGTTGGAAATACATTTGGTCCCATCAGTATTGTCGGCGTGTTAAACACACCGGCAAGTCCCCTGATTCCTGAAGCCGTTGCCAGGGGAAGCAGTCCCTTGATACCGGGATCTTCAAACCAATAACCCATAAATTCTC
>PJEL010005664.1_pt1 | contig 10061 bp, 6 predicted proteins | sample 1853271 | NCBI WGS metagenome assembly PJEL01 (sample SAMN08108733, study PRJNA415343) | Invertebrate metagenome, whole genome shotgun sequencing project. | host: Globobulimina | place: Sweden: Gullmar Fjord | collected 2015-08 | reverse complement strand
CACCTTTTATATCTAAGGTTTCCGGCATCCACTGAAACCCTGAACCAAAAACAGCGATAGCGACCGCTAAAAACTGGAGACGCTTTTTAACTAAAGTTCGCATTAATTTCTTCCCTAAAATAATCAGTCATCTCAATAGTCACGCACTTTTCATTTTTATTACAGCAATCTCCAAACAAAATTAACTGGATATATAACCAGTGTTAAATTATTATTCAATCAAAGAAGACAAGCAAAGTTTACTTATGAAGCTGTTTATTGCAGAAAAGCCAAGTTTGGGCAGAGCGATCGCTGATGCCTTACCTAAGCCACACAAAAAGCAACAAGGCTATATCGAAGCAGGCAATGGCGATGTCGTGACATGGTGTATAGGCCATATTCTTGAGCAGGCCGATCCTGACAGCTATGACGAAAAATTCAAAAAATGGCAGTTAGAAACCTTACCTATTATTCCAGAAACTTGGCAACTTAAACCCAAATTCAAAACCAAGAGTCAATTAGCGGTTATTCGTAAACTCGTAAAACAGTGCAGCGAAATCGTTCATGCGGGAGATCCTGACCGAGAAGGCCAGTTGCTTGTTGATGAAGTCATCGATTACTTGAACGTCGCTCAGCACAAGCGCAACAGCATGCAACGCTTGTTGATTAGTGACTTAAACTTACCCGCGGTTAAACGCTCATTAGAGCAGTTACAACCGAATCGAAATTTCATTCCTTTGTCGGTATCAGCATTAGCAAGAAGCCGTGCCGACTGGCTTTATGGTATCAATTTAACTCGTGCCTATACCATTCAAGGCGGCAAAGTGGGTTATCAAGGTGTGTTATCTGTCGGCCGTGTTCAAACCCCTATTTTAGGTTTAGTGGTTAATCGTGATAAAGCGATTGAAGATTTTGTCTCTAAACCGTTTTATGAAGTATTGGCACACCTTGAAACCACGGATAAACAAGTATTTACCGCAAAATGGCAGCCAAGTGAGGCCTGTCAGCCTTATATGGATGAAGACGGTCGTGTATTGCTCAAAAGCTTAGCTGAAAATGTGGTGGCTAGAATAACTAATCAACCCGCTAAAATTGAAGCAATCAAAAAGCAGCAGAAAAAACTGAATGCCCCGTTGCCCTACAATTTATCGTCACTGCAAATTGATGCCGCCAAACAGTTTTCGATGAATGCAAAATTGGTCTTAGACGTTTGTCAGTCGTTATATGAAAAACACAAGCTCATTACTTACCCAAGATCAGATTGTCGATACCTGCCGAAAGAACAACTTGGATTAGCAAAATCGACGTTAAGCATGTTAGCCAGCGCTCCGCACCTATATGCAGACGCGGCAAAAAATGCCGATGCGTCAATCAAATCAAAAGCGTGGAACAACGCTAAAGTCAGTGCTCACCACGCCATTATCCCGACTGAAAAGTCACCCGCTAACATTTCGTTAAATAGTTTTGAAAAAAATATCTATGGACTAATTGTTCGTCAATATATTGCCCAGTTTTACCCAGCTTTTATTTATCAGCAAACCCATATTGTTTTAAATATCGCGGGTGGAAATTTTACAGCAACCGCTAAAGTGACAGAACAAGTAGGCTGGAAAGCCTTATTTGCAAGAAATGACCATAGTGACAAAGAGGCAGAGCCAACCCTGCCCGCACTTAAACAAACTGATCCACTAACTTGCATACAAGGTGAGTTGTTAGAAAAACAGACTCAAGCGCCAAAAGCTTTTACCGATGCCACTTTATTAGCGGCAATGACCGGAATTAACCGTTTTGTTACTGACCCCGCATTAAAAGCGATTTTGAAAGATACTGATGGCTTAGGTACTGAGGCAACACGCGCAGGCATTATCGAATTGTTATTTAGACGTGGCTTTTTAACTCGCCAAGGAAAACAAATTAATGCGACCCCAGCCGGTAGAGGTTTAATTGAAGCTCTACCACAGATGTGCACTAGGCCAGATATGACAGCGCAATGGGAGGCAACACTAAATAATATTGCCGAGCAGCAGGCGAGTTATAACAGCTTTATGCAACCGCTTGAGCAAACATTATCAGAGCTAATACAAATAGCGTCAGCAAACTTACCACACTCCTTAAAAGGCATCAAAGCGACAGTAAAACCGGCATTTAAAAAACGCAGAAGAACGAAAAAGAAAGTCGCTTAAGAAAAGGTAAAATCAACTCAAACCACCACTCGATCATTAGTAAATAGCCCTATTATTATAAAGCGTAAAATATGTCAGTTAGCTTTACACCTATCTAAAAATCACAAAAAACGAATACATTTAAATCATGATAAACAATGACTTAAAAATGCGGCGTGATTTGTGCACATCAGTATTTGAAATGACAATTACTTACATTAAGGTATAAGCATGAAAAATAAAATATTATTAGCTGTAGCACTTCTTAGTAGTTCTTCAATGGTAATGGCCGGTCTCCCTACTCAAATACCAGAACCTAGCATGATACCTTTATTAGCTATTGGTGTGGCGGCTATAATTATTAACAAATTACGTAAAAAATAATAACATTGGCTTTTAGTCGATTTGAATTATTCGCTTTATTTATTAGTATATTTTTATTGTTAGAGTTTTTTTTTCCTAGAAAAAACTCTAACAATAATTCGGATAATTGGCTCGTGAATTTCGGACAATATATTATTGTTATGATATTTAGGCCATTAGCTGCACCGATATTATTGCTTTTTAGCGATATTATTAATTATCAGCCATTCACTTTATGGGATTCACTTCCAACCACCTTCACAGTACTACTCTCTATTTTATTGATTGATCTTTTTGCTTACTGGCAGCATAGAGTTTTTCATTATTTTACTTTGCTTTGGCGCTGTCACTTAGTGCATCATTCAGATACTGAAATGAATGTATCGACGAACTTCAGACATCACCCTTTTGAATTCCTGGCAACGAGTGTTTTGACTACACTTTTTCTATATTTGTTAAAACTTCCAGAACTGACATTGGCTATATACTTTTTCCTTTCTACAGCTATTTCGCTATGGCATCATAGCGATATTAAACACATGGCACGGTTAGAAAAGCTTTTACAGCCAATTTTAATAACACCTGAAATTCACAGACTCCACCACTCCTCTAATACAAAAGAGCGCAACAGTAACTATGGAATGATTTTTTCATTTTGGGACAAGTTATTTTCAAGTTATACCGCACCGAATAACGCTGAGAATGATATTGAATTTGGGCTTGAATATTTTCGTGAAGACAGAGATAAAACTTTGATAAATGTTTTATTGCAGCCCATGCGCTACAGTAAAAAATAACATTATTGTTATAGTGTAAAATAATAGTTAACCTCAACTCGGGTTAATGAATGTTGTGAAATTCAATAAAGCATCATAATTTCAATGAATTAGATTTTTAATATAAATACATTACTGTTATTACTTCTCAGCTTGCTGATTTAGCATAAAACCACCAATACTAGGTACGTGCAAGCCGAGCTTCAACCTGTTCAAAATATCGTAATTACACTGTATTTTGCCATATTTAAAAATTCACGAAACATTGCTCAAATTTCAAACTACCCATTTCAAATTGTCGTTGACTAAGGTATAACAGCGCGATGAAAGTACCAAAAAGAATACAGCCACTTGTTGAAGATGGTTTAGTTGATGAAGTTATTTGCCAATTAATGAGTGGCAAAGAGGCCACTGTATATATAGTTCGCAGTGGCGAAGATATCATGTGTGCTAAGGTATACAAAGAAGCTAACAAGCGTAGCTTTAAAAAAGCAGCGCAATATCAAGAAGGTCGTAAAAGTCGCAACAGTCGACGCGCTCGCGCCATGGAAAAAGGGTCAAAATACGGTAGAGGTCAGCAAGAGGAAGCGTGGCAAAATGCCGAAGTCAACGCACTTAACCTTTTAGCCGAAGCTGGCGTGCGAGTACCACAAGCATATGGTTGCTATGAAGGCGTATTGCTTATGGAATTAATAACTGATGATGATGGTGATGTTGCTCCACGATTAAATGACGTCTCTATGTCTGCTGAACAAGCCATAGAAGACTTAGAAGAAGTGATCGTTTATGTTCAGCGAATGTTATGCGCGGGTGTGATTCATGGTGACTTATCTGAGTTTAATGTTTTAGTCGACTCCTATGGCCCGGTGATCATTGATTTACCACAAGCAGTAGATGCTTCAGCCAATAACAATGCTAAATCAATGCTAATTCGTGATGTTGAAAATATGACAATTTATTACGGTCAATTTGCCCCAGAATTACTAGAACGGAAATATGCTAACGAAATGTGGGCGCTTTATGAAAAAAGTGAATTAACCCCAGAAACTGAATTAACTGGTGAGTTTGTAGAGCAAAAAACTAACGCCGACGTTGATAGCGTATTAGAAGAAATTGAAGCAGCTTTTGAAGAATATGAAGCAAATATTGAACGTATTAAACAAGCTGAAAATGGTGAACTTTAATCAATTAAGTCACTCAGCATCGACTTTTATAAAGCTAGATTTTATGCTTAATTTGGCTTTGATTTAATAGTTTCATATTAGAGTTACCAACGGCGGCAATTGCCAAAAAACAGTCATTTACTTATCTTTGACTTGATACTAAAAGTGGTCTGTTTAGCAATACATAGCGGTCTTATATCTTATTAATCAAAACGACAACTATTTCAATTAGACAACTATTTCAATTAAAAGTGACGTCCCGAATATTAGTGACGCTTAATATTCGCTTTCTACGAATTCATTTAAATGCTTCCGATTCAACTTAAACAATTATTAATTTTTAAAAGGATGAAATTAAAGCCCTAAAAACCAATCATAGTCTTTTCTTTTTCCTAACTTTTGAGATAAATACAAACCAAACTCTATCAGTGAAGATTTTTCTTCGTAATCATTGATAACACCTTTTAGCTCTTTTAATGCTTCAGCGCTCTTGCCAAGCTCATCCAGTGCGAGAATATAGGTATAGGCGTATTGTGGATTAGATGGCGTAAGTATCATCGATTTTTGAAAGAATGATAAGGCTCTATCTAATTTGCGTTCACGTACTAAATAGAGACCAAACGCATAAGTTAGATCTCCTGATTTCGGTATAGTTTTCATTCCTTGTTGTAATACTGAAGACTCTAATGCTGAGCGCTGTTGACCTCTGTATATATTGGCTAAATTTATGTAGCTTGCTTCAAAGTATGGATCGATGGAAATCGCTTTTTTGAATGCTATTTCGGTTTGTGCCACTTCTTTTCTTTCAAAATGTAAAACCCCTTGATTTAACATTCCTTCCGCGCGCCAACTATTAATATCATTAGAGTATTTAAGTTCTTTAAAGGCAGAATTAAACGCCGCTTGGTCAATTTGTATGACACTAGTGTCGATTAAGTTTCTAGCTGCAGCAATGCGGACAGATTTTAATTTATCCTTTAACAATGGCGTTAATAATTTCACCTTATCGTTTGGCGGTAATAAATTTGCAGCCTGCGCTGCACTGATCCTAATTAACGGCTCTTGATGCGTTGTATATCGGCGTAACACAGCTGTCGTTAACACTTTTGTTGTCAAGCCAATTTGTTGTAACGCGGTCGCTCTACTAATAACAGCTAATGTGTCATCGGATAAAATGGCTAAGTGTTGTTCCAATGGGATACTTTCACCATGATTCAATTTAGTAAGCGCTAGTTTCGTTGCTGAAGCACTTTCAGCTTTACCATACGCAGATTCTAATGCCGAAACTGCCCATTCATTTGTTTTATCATCATGGCACTTAGTGCAAGCATTCGGCGTATTAAACGTTAACGATAGATCTGGTCTTGGTATTTTAAAACTATGATCGGCTCGATCATCTGCTCCCATATACATAGTGGAAGGCATATGACAATTTATGCATTGTGCACCACTACTTTCTTGTTCGTGCAGATGATGCTCTTTAGTATCAAATGTTTCGTTTGCGTGGCATTGCAAACATAAACCATTGCCCTGAACCTTTATTTTCATGGTGTGTTTGTCATGGCAATCAATACAATTTACGCCTGCCGCATACATTTTACTTTGTAAGAAAGACCCATAAACATAGACTTCTTCTTTAATTTGCCCATCGGGATAATATAAAGGTGGAGTAATAAGTGTTGGTATGAATTGATCTAGAAAAGGCTTTTCAGCACTAAAGCCATCAGTTAATGGAGAACGTAAAGAGTGGCAAGAAAAACAAGTGTCCATAAAGCGATTATCACGTTTTTCACCTTGCCAACTCGCCGTGTTATCACCTGTTTTTCTTAACCAATGTCCTGTTGATTCAGCATTAGATATTTTTGAATGAGTATTATTTTTATCAGATTTTTGTTTAGGGTCCTCAATGCTATTGTGGTCATTCATTTTTCCATGACATGACTGACAACCCACATTGATATTGTCCCATGTTGTCGAGAACGTATTTTTATCGCTATTGTACTGACGCTTTAATCCGTCTGAATGACAGTCAGCACACATACCATTCCAGTTTTGTAGTGGTTGTTGCCAATGTAAGCGATCTTGAGGCGTTATTTCTTCATCGCTGTAGATGTGATACCAACGCTGGCCACCTTGAGCATTCGTTCTTGAATCCCAAGCGAAGGGTAAAACTTGCAGTCTTCCTTTTTCTGTCTCTACAAGATATTGCTGTAGTGGGAAATGTCCAAACGTATATTGGATAAGATAAATATTAGTATTATCACCATAAGATATTTTTACGTAATAACTAGCATCTTCTCTGTAGAACAATGCTTTTTGTCCATAATGTTCAACGGTTTGATTATTAAAATCACCTAATACACTTTTGCTAGTAGCCGTTGCCATCGCTTTGGCATGATCTGATTTTTTCCAATCATCAACGCTTGATTGATGGCATGCGACACAATTTTCATAATTCGTTAAACCAGGATTTATAGTGACAGCTTCTGTTTTTACGTATTCTTGATTTTTTCCATAACTATTTAGTGAAAAAAATACCGAGAAAACAATAATAAAATAACAATAAAACTTCACAGCAAAGCACATCCTTTGGGTTTTAGAAGATTTTAAGTGGTTTACGCTTAAACTCAATGAACTTAACGAAAATAGATTAGAATTACTAATGCTATAACTTGTAAATTAGGAATATTCAATAGATAGACTATAGATTCAATTCCAACGACACACCTAGGATTGTAGCCGTATCAATAGCTGGAAATGAAGAGTTTACTACTTGCGCATCTAACATAACGTGAATCGCAGGAGTGAGTTCAATGTTATAGAATAGCTCCCAAGCCGACCAAGAATCTTGAAGCCCTAAGCTTTCTATAAGATTGACCTTTGACAAGCTGTAATAAGCATATCCGAAACCCATTGCATCATTTTCTCGGCCAGGAATTATTCCCTTCGCACTAAGACCACCAGAGAAGCTATAATCCAAAGGACTGGTATCTGTGTCGGCAGCTTGGGCGCGGAAAAACATCCCGACCCCTTGTAAATCCTGTCGCCCGTCATTGAAATCAATAGGTTGGCTCGCCTCCTCTTTGGTCCAGAGATATTGCCAGACCGAGCTACTAAAAAACCAAGTATCATTCTCAGTATTAGCCTCTATAAATCCGTCATTATTAGTTAAATTGTCATTTAAATTAGTGTAATCACGATCCCAGGCAAATCCTGGAATTACAGCTATGCCGCCCGGCAAACCATCGAGTTGATATTGATAGGAGACAATAGTCATCGCGAACAGGCCTTCGTCGAAATCATTTAAACCTGAGCTGTTAGATGTATCTGTATTGGTACCAACCATGCCTGTAATGGTAAGATTTGGACTAGGCATGTATAAGGCCACCGCTCCCGTTGTTACATTGGGAGCACCCATCACAGGTGACAGAGCTGTGTTAAGGTTTTGATTCCAGTATTGAGTTCTTCCTGCGCCACTCGCAAACTCGTTAGGTGAGTCAAGCGTATCGTACTTACCGAAACCCACAGCAAACGTTTCGCTTAAAAATTGCGTGTAATTGAACACAGGAACCCAAAGAGTAATATTTTCATCCGGACTTGAGGCCGTTAGGTAAGTCGCATCTGTATTGGCTGGAATTAACGACCCACTGATACCGTTGATAGATTTCCCGTAACGCGATCTCGCTCGTATTGTCAGTAAGCCCCCTGGAATAAGACCCATTCGATCAAAATCGAGGTTAACATTGTAATTAAGACTGCCTCTGTATTCAGAGTCTTCATCTCTACCACCATCAGTAACCCCTTGGAAATACTGATGGTAATCAATATCGAAGGATACTCCGTTGTTCGCCCATTCAGTTCGCTTTCCGTCAAAATCACCTAAAAGGTAAGAACGTTTGGAAAAATCACCTGTGTACTCAAGCACAGGTAATATGCCGCTGCCACCTTCAGCCATCGCTGTTGGTGCTGTTAAAAGCTGTGCACTCATCACAAGTAGTGGTACCACTACTGCGTTTTTTGCAAGTGTAAATTTATTTGTTAGCATGACCATACATCTTCATATTTTTTGCGCCCACTATTGTAGGCAAATATTAAAGCCACATCAGGTATCTTTTCCGATGTGGCTTCGTCTTATTTAAACAGCCTTATTTTTTCTTTTTAGCAGGCACGTATGGATCAGGCGTGCCCGGCTTGATAGGTGGCTCTTCGGCCAGCGACTTCAGATGTGCTGTCAGAATAGGCCCATGCCCCCAACGTTGCCATAAAGCAGCTCCTGTTGCTTTAGTGACTGGATATTGCTCTTTGGGATCGGTATAAAGGTTATAAAAAATAGGTATTGGGAACACGTTCAGTTTCCCAGTACCCATATCTCCTTCCATCTCCTTAAACATCATCTTATAGTTATGCCACTTTACGCCGAAAATATCGTTACCAACATAAACGACAAAGCCGTCTCGACCGGACGCCTCTTGTTTCCCCAGGAAGAAATCCGCCATGTCTTTACTGTCGATGATACGATCTGTCGGCACCTTACCACCGGCAATGTTTGCGAAGGTCGCGAACAGATCAAACTGGTGAACGATCTCGTTAGAGACTTTGCCTGCCGGAACTTTATCAGGCCAGCGGACAATAAACGGCACCCGTAACGAGCCTTCCTTACCCGTGAAATAAGAGCCACTCCATGGGCCGCTCCATCCCGCGTAACCGGGGGTCATCTCGCCGCCGTTATCCGAGGTAAAAATAAAAATAGTATTATCGGCAATGCCTAACTCATTGACCTTATCCAGTAACTCTCCGGTATAGGCATCGATCTGCATGAGCACATCGCCCCATGCGCCATTACCACTCTTGCCTTGAAACTCTTTGCTCGGCAACACCGGCATATGCGTCTGGGTGTAGGGTAAATACAAAAAGAACGGTTTGCCGGTTTTGGCCTGGCGCGTCATGTAATTTTTGGCAAGGTCGGTGACTTCACGGTCGAACTCGAGTCTTGCTGGCAGGTCGTAGAGCTTGACCTCTTTTGGCTGTTCACCTTTTTTGGCTGAATAAATGTGCTCTTGCTTGATGAATGACTCTTCGCCGCTTTTCTTTGCCAATTCTCGAAACTTCTGGAACATTTCATCCGCTACCCAAAGGCTCTCGTCGGTCGAATTGGGGATGCCATACCACTCATCGAAACCCTGATCGGTGGGATAGCGTCCCTCCGTCTGGCCGAGGTGCCACTTGCCGAACATGGCGGTGGCATAACCGGCATCGCCCAGCATCTCCGGCATGGTGTATTCCCACTGGGTCAAGCCATATTTCGGGGATGAGAGCGGCACAGAACCGTTGCCCGTGCGTATGGCATAGCGCCCTGTCATCAGCGCTGCACGGCTGGGCGTGCACTGTGCTTCAACATTGAAATTCAACAGCCGCATTCCTTCACTGGCCAGCTTATCGATACGCGGCGTGCCGCCCCCCCGGAGAATACCCCCGCCGTAAACACCGAGCTCGCCATAGCCGAAGTTATCCATATTAATGAGCACTATATTAGGTTTTTTAGCTTGCACTGCACCTGCCAGTAATGACAGTACCCCGCCAACCAAAACTAGCGATTTCCATCGTTTTTTAATCATTTT
>PJEL010005663.1_pt1 | contig 10061 bp, 3 predicted proteins | sample 1853271 | NCBI WGS metagenome assembly PJEL01 (sample SAMN08108733, study PRJNA415343) | Invertebrate metagenome, whole genome shotgun sequencing project. | host: Globobulimina | place: Sweden: Gullmar Fjord | collected 2015-08 | reverse complement strand
TCCCTTCCTTTGCCCTTTCCAAACCTACCACTTATAATACGATATAATATCCTCTCCCTCACATCTCTGTGCCTACATGGTGTATCAGGAATGCCTTGTAAATGATGACACTCAAGGACTCGAGAAGCGAAGAAGGTTTCCAATAACACCTCAGCATAAGATTCAGACAACATTGCCACTGCCACTTTACCAGCAGCTGATCAAAGCACAGGCACAGCTTGCCCTGCTGGAGAAGCAGAAGGACAAGCTTGTCAAGCACATGGACAACAACCAATTGTCGGGGAAGCTAGGAGGATGGACACCGCCTTCCAGTGAAGGAACAGCTACCACTTTGTCACCTTTATCACGTAAGCAACGAAGCCAACGGTGGGGGGCAGGAGGGGAGGTGGAAGGTAAACCGACACAGGACCTCAAAGAAAGTAATAGCCATGGTACCAGAAGATGTCGAGCTTTAAACCAGCCTGTATCAGGAGACAAGGAAGGTGGATTTAAGATAAAGATTCCAGCCCTCCTTCTGAACGGGACTGGGATTAGCAAAAGTGGTGGTTGCGGGGAAAGCGATGTAGTAGACCGGAAGAAGGACTGTGTTCCAGAGGTGTATACTGCTGGAGATGCAACGGGCGCCGCTACTTTGGGGATGAAACCACTGGACTGGAATATGCCCCTATCTGCAGACCTGAGGGTGGTTTTAGGGAGACACACAATTCCTAATGACGGCATTCGTTTGGGACCTTCTCTTAGTCTCGCAAATCTCAAAGATATGCCTGTCGTGAGCCGCTTGCTATCACCCCTAAACATGGCCACTTCAGAGGTATTGGCTCGACACGTACGAAGCCTTCAGCTGGATTTCTTGACTCGCCATCTTCGCCCTCTTTTGCATCGCATCATGCATCATCCCGCGAATATAGCTGGTGTTTTCAATACGCCAGTTGACCCAGAGGCCCTTCGTATACCGGACTACAGGGATCGGATATCGTGTCCAATGGACCTTGGAACGGTGAAAGAGAGACTTCAGTCTCTGGGCTATACCACTCCGGAAGCATTTGCATTAGATGTTCGCCTGGTATTTGTGAATGCCAAGGCATTCAATCCCCCAACTCATTCCATTTACCAGAATGCAAGGGCAGTTCTGGAGGAGTTTGAGATGGAGTTTGCAAAACTGGGTACCCGGCAAACCAAGTGGGCCCAGAAACGTTTTGAGCACAGCTGCCAATTATGCCATGGGCATACATGCTCCGCTTGTGGAGACAAGTGCTTGAGGCTGGAATGCCCAATTCTGATGTGCTGCGGACCTTGCAACTCTCGCATCAAACGTGGAGGGATTTTTTATATCACCCCAGATGCATCCCGTTTGTGGTGCCAGAAGTGCTTTCAGGGTCTTCCGCAGCACTTACCAGTGGAGGGATGTGATGGGGCTAATGAATTGAGATGGAGTAGCTGGGATTTGATGAAAGATGTCAATAATAGAGAGAAGATCGCCATAGAGAACGGCGTCCCTTTGACTTCTACTACAGGTCCTCGTGTTTCCGTGGTTTCCCTCACCACCACCATTTCAGATGCCCCCACTTCAATGGAAGTCAGTTCAGCGGGGGGGGGAGGGGATACTGGAAGCTGCTGCGATGATGTGTCATTGACTTTGGAGCACCAGATGTCACCCCCGGCCGCCTCTGCCTCTGGAAAACCCCACAAAACTGAATTGCTTCGAAGGAGGTTTGATTATGAAGTCAGTGAGCCGTGGGTACAATGTGATCGGTGTGAATCGTGGCTCCACCAGGTGTGTGCCCTCTTTAATGCAAGGGCTAACGTGGGAGAAGCAACGCTGGTGTGCCCTGTTTGCAGAGTGCAGGATGTTGCACAGGCATTGAATGCCAGAACTGTTTCTGGAAAAGAAGAGGTGGAGGAAGGAAAGGCTTTAGAGAGCCGAAATTCTTCAAAAGAATCATCAGCCGTGAGTAGCAGTCATCTGCCGCCCCCTGGGAGGTCGTCTTCAGTTGAAGAAGGCAAGGAGGTAGTCAGAGGAAACGGGAAAGCAGCGCCGGACGATACCACCGCTGCCCCCTCTTCCCCAACACCCACTGTCAAATCAACGCAGCAGTTCAATAATGGGAATGGTTTGGGGGAGCAGTTGGAATATAGTGTCTACTCTGCTTCATCCCTGCCTCATTTCCCCCTTAGCAGGTACCTGGAGAAGCGTGTAGCTGCTCGTCTCAAAGGTCTTGGCTTTTGCGATGTTGCACCGTCCATCAGTATTCGAATTATTAGCAGCGTTAATGAGTCTTGTGAGGTCCCAAGTGTAGTTCGCCGTATATTCAAGACGAGCAGCGGTGAAGGTAGTGGTGGTAGTGAGCTACCTGCAGAGATACCGTACAGGAGCAAAGCTATCTGCATGTTCCAGAAATTGGATGGAGTTGATGTTTGCCTCTTTACAATGTATGCTCAGGAGTATGGTGCTGGTGAGGCCATACCCGAGGATAACAGACGCAAAGTGTACATTGCATACCTAGATAGCATTGAGTACTTCCGGCCCAGGTTGGCTAGGACTGAGGTTTACCATGAAATATTAATATCATATTTGGACTGGTCACGACGGAGGGGGTTCACACATGCACACATATGGTCATGCCCTCCTCAGAGGGGCAACAACTTCATATTTTGGTGTCACCCTGCTCACCAACGGACCCCAACGAGGGAGCGACTTGTTGACTGGTACCAGACGATGCTGAAGAAGTGTGAACAGATTGGTATTGTCACCTCAATATCGGATCTTCACAGTGTATATTTTCAGGGCATAGCACGGATGCTGCTTCGCTTTAGGCATTCCTCCCCTTCAGGGGACTTGTCAGGGCATGAAACAGCAACCGCGGCTGTACTTAAGCAGCAACAATCATCACATCCTGAGCAGCAGGTGGAAAGGGCCCCCCTCTTTGAGGAGGGGGGGGGTGATGCGGCTGTTGGAAGAGGAGGAGGAGCTGGCGGAGGAGAAGAACCTAATACTACCTCCTCCTCTTGCCCCCCCCACCCACCAGAACCAGTTTCTTCTGCTCTCAGGTTTCCACCTTCCCCACCAATATTTGATGGTGACTACTGGACGGACGAGATGGTCCGTCTTCAGCGTCTCGTGGAGCAGAAAAGAGATGCTGACTTTGTTGCAGAGCAGCTGAGTGCCAAACATCTGTGCTCTGCAGCATTGGGTGATCTCTCACGTCTTCCTAACTACAAGGCGTTCTCTGAGCTGGTTGATCCTGTTGCCCACAAGTGCCCTGATTATGCAAGTGTTATTCGGGAGCCCATGGACTTGGGGACGGTGAGGGCAAAGTTGAATGCGGGAAAGTATGACACCGTTGAAGATTTTGCCATCGATGTCCGCTTAACCTTTTCCAACAGCATGAAATACAACCCATCAATGCACTTTCTTCACTCAGCGGCGCGTACGTTGTCCAACCACTTTGAACGCAGCATGAAAAAGCTCTTCAAGCTGACAAAGGCAAGGCTTAGTTTAAATGGTGCAACATCCTCTGCTAATCCGGTGAACAGTCTGAAGGAAATATCCTTAACCGAGAGCATTGAGGAAGTAGAACTTGCTGGAACTCGGGAGAGTAAGGATGGCAGTGGTGGTATGATGTTATCAGTTGAGCCGGGGACTCAATGCTTGTCTGCATCAAGTCTTTGCATCTCCTTATCTTGCTCTAGTTCGATAAGCGAACCACTTGCAACAATTCATGGTAGGCATCCCTCCAATACTGGCTTTCATGCTCTTCCACGTTCTACTAGTTTTTCCGGTGACATGGGCAGTAATGCACTTCGAAAAGGGCTCAACGGTGATGCGGATGATGGAAGCATTATGTCAGAAGACTGTGATGAAGAGCAACTGTGCCTATCAAGGAAGTGTTCCACTTCATCGCTTTTGGTACCCGAGGATGGCAAGGAAGTGGCATCACCGGCATCACCACCACCACTACTCCCTCGTTGGTCTTCTTCACTGCCAACTGCTGACCCTGCTTCCTCATCAGGCGAGGCGGCTAGAACCAATAGTACTGCTGCGGGTGGGAACGAGGGTGATCCTCGTTTCGGCAGCAGCGTTCATTTATCATCAAACTGCCTTGGAGGAGGAGGAGGAGAAGGACCAGTGCAGGAGGCTGTGCGCGGTAACAAGATGAAGTGGTTGCTAATGCAACTGTGTAAATCCGTTGATCGAATGAAACGGGACCTCTTTGTTGTTGAGCTGGCAGCACCAGATGCGGATCTAGCGGACACTGAATGGGAAGCAGCAGTGGAAGTCTTCTCAGTTAACGACGGTGGTTGCCATGGTGGTGGTAGTAGTAGTCATTGTAGCAGCCTTGTCCCTGATGTGGACGTTGACCCGGATCCGAAGAACATAAGTGCCCTGGCTGATAGTAGGCACACCCTTCTGGAAATGTGCCAGTTCAGACACTACCAGTTTGACACGTTGCGTCGGGCGAAACACAGCAGTGCCATGCTTTTATATCACCTTCACCGGCCCCAAGCACATAGCCTCAACCCTTTTTGCAGCCACTGTGGGAAAGCGATTCGAATGGTCCGATTTCACTGCAGCAAGTGTTCATTTGATTCATGCCAGGAGTGCCAGGAGGTTCTGATGTGTCGATGTCAGGAGGAACATGACCTGGTTCCCTACCAAGTGACATTTGTAGTGAACATGATGAGCGAGGATGCTGCTCAGCAGCAGAAGTTGTCCTTGCCTTTAGATATGGCTGCTGACGTGGTGAAAGAAGGTTATTAACGTGGTGGTTAAGAATTGGGAGAAGTTGAGTTGGTGATTGATTGATATTTTTGCCAGCCAGCAGCAGCCTATGATGGAAGAGGAGCACCACGGATTTTGCTTTTGGGCTCGCTTGGTCGCTCCCACGGTGATGGCTTCTTCCTCTCTGCTTCTGCTATAGTATTTGAGAGGTTTGTTTTGCAAGCTTCAGCTCGTGCACCTAATTCAGCAGCAGCAGCAGCAGCAGCTCTCGAACTACAGCTGAGACTATTACTACAGTGTATGCTTACGTTGCTGACCAACCATACGTTGTGTGGTGCTGCACCCATTGAGCTTGGAACTGGAACCAGATGACTGAATGGAAAGTTTGCCAGTTGTGGTACTACCTATGTGCCCAGCGAGACTCGACTCTTTATTGTGACCATGCCCTGTCTATTATAAAGATTGATTTCGATGGTATTTGAATGAATTGTACCTTTGCTTTTTATGTATATTCAGTACCTTCGAGCGCGGCTGGCTGGTGGATCTTTTATCATGGCATTGCTACTGCTTTTAAGAATACAGTGGTGGCTGGCTGGCTTGTGTAGGAGTGACAAAATGAACTAACTACTGTGCTTTTTTAGAGGAAGTTAAGTTGTAAATTGTACGAAAGAAGCAGCCGTCAGTCTGTTTGCATTGAGAATCCAGCAGTAGAACATATACCAAACCCAAATTCGCTTTTATCGCCACAGAATGTGAAATCTCCTAAGCTATTTTTTTTGGCCTTGTAGCATCATCAACTTGTAGTTTCCTTGAGTCTGTTTACCGACCAACCTGGTAGGAATCGTGTGCAGTACTTCTTCGCGTTGTTGTGAAGGCAACCATAACCTTAGTGTCAAAGGAGATTTTCACCCGTTCAAGTTTTGAATATACACTTGCTAATATCCCTACAAATTTTGATTTAATAGTAACATTATAGGTTCTTCTTTTATTATCTGCAAATCATTTTAGTTCCTTCCACTTGCATTGCGATTAGTTGATGAGATGAACAATGCCATTGCTGTGGGATGACCTGAATAGCACAGAATACAATGAAGTTGTAACTGCTCTGGAAATGAGCATTGGGTGGCGGTGGTGGCCTGTGTATCCAGCAGCGTACTTGGTGCGACTCAACACACCTGCTGCTTTCTCCGATTGAGACAAGACTACACATCACGGTAGAGGAAACTGTGTGCTGCAAGGCAGCAGCCAGCCAATTGAATCGAATCGAATCGAATCGAATCGATCTCATTGTATTGTATAACAATGAATGATTGATTGAGCGTTTTCTTCGAAGTTCACGTGGTCTGTACATATATATAAATATGCATTCTTGTTATTGTACAGCACTGTAGAGTTATCTGTCATAGTCAATGTGGTTAGTATAAATGGGACACATGTACTGCCCCTGTCCCATTTGAATATTCACAATTTGTTTCAGCACCACACACGTATTGAAGTTTGGATCGTTTGGATCGTGTTAACCCAAAAAAACAGTACCAATGTCCAATGCTGTTTTACAGTTGGTTGATACGTATAAACATGTTGTTGCACCACATGCTAACTACATGCCGCCCGCCGTTTAATATTGTGTCTATTGTATCTACCTGAATAGGATAGGAACAACAACCCGTGCTGCATTGCCAATGTTATTGCTCGATCGTCATGATTTTCCATCAAACCCAACTCTTACTATTCGCCAGATATCCCGATGCGTGTCTGTCTAAGAGCTCGCTCACTTGCTTCCGCACCAAATGACCACCACCTTTACAGCAGCCTACCGGCCCAAAGAGAGCAGCACTTAATGAAAATTGGCAATTAAATGCCACCACTACAGTCTCTTTAATTACATCAAGACATAATAATGGTAGGGGCCTAGAACCAGTAGCAGCTCCTATAGATGCGGGGTCATACCAAAGGGCCATTCAGGAGGAAACTGTTTTGCAACGTTTTCAGGGAATGCCAACATGAAATTTCCCCTTAGGCCACGCCTGTAACTTTTCGTCTGGTGGGATTCATAAGATGGGGTATGTTCTAAAACAAAACGGTTCTCGATAAAGGTTGGGTTCATTATGAGCTTCCCACTTTCCGTTTTACCAATGAGAACTTTCTTGCCACCATGTTTGTGCCAAAATTTGGGTATATAGGAAACAGGATCCCCATCGCAGACGATTCTGAATGCACAAGGAACTAGCTCATTAAACGTGTTTGCAAATCGTATATTTCCAACCCTTGGCTGGCCGAAGGTGTACACTTGTAACGAAACGAACAATTTCCATCCATTGAAAAAGTCCCAATCATCAGATTGGGACTTTGGGGGCATGTCGAAGAAATGTGACCCAGATTCTTTAAAGGCGCTATGTGATGATTGAGAAATAATACCAAATTTATGTTTTCCTCTTTCCATGAAATCGCCGTTGTTGGCACCAGCAGCATGCAAATCTATTGCTATGGTCCACAAAACTTGTTTCCAGTTGACGGCATTGACCTTGCTAAGTGTGTGGACCTGAAGATCTAATGCACAGTGGGTAGCCAGAGAACCACCCATGCTGTGTCCTCCAACGTAAAGTTTTGGACGCATACCTTTTAGGATCATATCAAGAAGTATCCTTCGAACCCCAGCGTGTACGCGCGTTCGCATGCTTTCATAGGCTCTCCAGAAGCCACAATGAACGTGGCCGAATAAGAGTTTGTTCAGTCCGTGGACCTTGTCCAATCCAACCGCATGGGCAGCATTATTCATCAATGTACCTGCAGCATTTTTCCGCCGAACACTACCAATACCTTCATCACTGTCTGCAGCCTTCAACACGGCATTAATGTATTCCATCACTTCCTCATGTTCCCAATCATGTTCCCAATCGGCCGTTGAGTTTGAGTTATACTTGGCATCGAGAATTGAGGGGAACCACTCAGGCCACTCACTCAAAGGAAGCAAAATACTATCATCTATTAACTCCTCCTCTCCAGCTATTTGCAAGATGTCAAGGTTAAATTCTTTCTGTCTCATGTTTAGATTGGTGCTCCAATGTTTAGAGTTAACAGTTCCTCGAAATACAATCGCAATTATGTTTAAAAATTCGTTTTTATAGATTATAGCATGGATGTCGAGATTCTCATCAATAATGTGTTGCGCCCTTGTAAACGCGAGCTTTTCAAAACGTTCGTCTTCCAAGTCCTCTTTTGATCGTCGTAATGGTTCATCATATGGTTCGTCATAGTACACTAACTCGGAAAGTTCAAGCATCCAACAGGCCGTTTCAACGCAGAATATAGGTACTTTATTTATACGTTTTTCTTCATCTTCTACGTCTAATTGGAAATTTCTTGTGGAGTTCTGGCGAACGAACTTCGCGAGATGTGCCTGTCCTTCAACATACACATACTCGATACCTATTCTTTCACGAAACTTTTCTGAGATGATACGGCTTCCAAAATTTATGGGAAGGAAAAAGATCAAAAATGCCATTATACCGCATGTCACGATGACTATGCCTCGTAACCACCACGTCGTAGTTGAATTCGCCCATATGCGGAACAAAATATTAAAGTAATTAACGTGAAAAGCGCTCCCCTTGAATCGAAAAACGGGGTATTGAGTGGTGAAAATATACACACTTGTGATCACGAAAAGCAACATCCCTACCATACATTGAAAATAAAATAGGCCGCAGATGAGATGCTGGTATCTGAATTCGAGGTAAGGCAGCTCACGGAAGGCTCGCCTCGTTCGACATAGGCAGCCTACAAACCATCCAGCATACACAATCACCCAAATGGTGTGCAATGTCAAGACGATTGTCAAAAACAGGGCAAACTCCCCGCTCCACTGATCAGCGTTTACCACATCGTTTGACAAGTGAATTCTAAACATCAACCTGGTACCATTAGAGTACAAACTAAATTTGAAGCACACATCAAGTAAAAAATAGATCACCCCCCATGCGACCTTTCGAACATAAAATCGACGATGTTGTTGAAATACAATTTTCTTCAGTCCCATTCCATCCGTAAAACACAGGAGAATCACTAGAAAAACTGTTACACTCAAAGATGTAACAGTGTGTCCGATTAGAGACACTAGTACGGTTCACCCATCTGGTATTAGCCAAAAAAACATGTACACTATCTGTGAGAGGGCAATGTATGCTATGTAACGCTGTTCAGGAAGTGATTCAGCAAAGTGCTTAAATTTCCACCCAAAACACTCGACACAAAAGACACCAAAGAAAGCTACAGTGATGATCAAGAGGAAGGTGAAATAACTGGCTAAGACGGTAACCAAATTCTCATTTTGAATCTCGTACAAAAATACTTTAGGCCCTAATAATGCAACGTAATCTTCATGAAATGTCACCCAGATGCGATAGTGTCGAACAATTGTCTGTTGAAATCCGACGTGATCGATGTGCATTAAACCAAACAGTTTGATACCTTTCCCTGACCATCCGAGATACCTTTTAATCTTATAGAACTTTTCAGCCGATCCATCTAACACAGTGTACCATCCTTCTGAACTTTGGCACTCCGCCCCATTTTCAGGGGTGAACGTATAATTCTCTTTCAGTCCAACATTACAAGACTCTACGAGAACGTCTCCATAGAGATCACTATCGGGTATTGTGTAATAGTCATCCGGATCGTTAAAATTCTCAATTAGTGCAATGTCTTCTTTACCTGTTCGCCCAACCATATTCGTTAAGCCTACATACATTGTCATACCATCGGTATCCAAGTACCAATACCCCGTGTCTGTTGAATTAACGCTAATTTCTTCTGTGCAAGACGAATGTTGAGGGACAATGTCAGACTGGGTTGTAGAAAGAGAAATGATTACCAGTAACAAACCACCAACACATAATGCATATGTGAAAATCATGGCACCCACAACATATTTAGAACGTAAGATCTCCATCAATATCAAGGGGTTTCGAGATTTGGTTAACTGAAGTGACCTCTCATTCAAGATTGCCTGCGACGCATCCTTCTTCAAACCAAAAGTAGGAAATTTTGCAAACCACCCACCCCTCATATTTGATGATGTCCTACCAACTTCCTTGTCCTTAAACGATTTTGATGAACCATCTGTAAAGGAAGAAAGCCAAGAATTATTTATATCGTTCATATTGCGGAGTTCATGACTTGTTGAAATTTGCGGCAATACATCAAGATCAGCATCATCAGAGGCCGACAATGATGACGTTGTAGACGTAGACTCTTTAGCATGATGTGCAGCGTCACAGTCCTTTTTACTAAAGGACCCCATGTGAGTAGTTGTAGTGAAGCAGGAAAAAATAGATGAGGT
>PJEL010005662.1_pt1 | contig 10061 bp, 8 predicted proteins | sample 1853271 | NCBI WGS metagenome assembly PJEL01 (sample SAMN08108733, study PRJNA415343) | Invertebrate metagenome, whole genome shotgun sequencing project. | host: Globobulimina | place: Sweden: Gullmar Fjord | collected 2015-08 | reverse complement strand
GCGATAATCGCTTTCATATAACCGGGTCTGGCTTGAGAAAGCTCTCCAAGAAGCGTCTTCTTCTCTTTCTCTTGTGCCATGTTGCTATCATAAAGCGCCACGGCCAGACGAATAAATGGATCGGCACTGGTTTCAAATGTCTTAGCATCCGCTTGCATCCAGGCAAGACGTTTGTCTTGATCCGTCAAGGAGGTAAGGGAGTAGAGCCCATCGAGTTTATCCGACAAGGTGACCGTTTTGTCATCGTCATTGAGCATGATATCGAAAGCGTTAACACGGTTGTCTTGCCCCATATAGGCGTTTAGGTCTTGTAGCCATAGGGTTTTGTCGACTGAGATATCGAAGCTGGAATCGATACGTTTAAGACGCGCCTTAAACATCTTCATGTCTCGCTCCTGATAACCCTCTTCACGTGCGCTATCTGGCTTAGCTTTCTCTTTCGACAGACGGTAGAGCTTATTTGCTGCGGCGAGCAGGGTACTGGACTGCGCATTTTCGAAGTAATGACGGCTCTGCATGCCTGTACGTTTTTTGTCTAACAAGGATTCAAGCTGGTCGAACTGGGCTTGATATGACTGGTAGGTCTTATCGGCCGCAAGCCACTTGAGGAAGTCATCTTCGCGGCTCTGTTTAATGCCGGTGATATCGGTGGCTCTGAACCCATCGAGTAGTCCGTTGTACTTCTTCATGCGGTTAGCCATAGAAGCTAGGGTACCCGCATATTTGATTGCAACCTCACCGTCGGTATTGCCCATGGCCTTGATGGTATCGATACGCAGTTGATAGCGTGAGGCGAGGGTTGGATATAGCCAGTCACTTGCAAATTGCAGTTCACTGGTTAAACGGTAACGGCTGGTTGAGCCCGGGTAGCCGGCAACAAAGACACCATCACCGGCATTTACACCATCGGCGTTAATTTTAAGGTAGCTTTTAGGTGTGAATGGAATATTATCTTCGGCGAAAGCGGCTGGCTGTCCATCTTTGCCCACATAGGCTCGCAGGAAGGTAAAGTCACCCGAATGACGAGGGTACTCATAGTTATCGACATCGCCGCCAAATGAGCCGACACTCTTAGGTGGCGCGTAGACTAAACGAACATCACGGATAATCAGCTGCTTAATGAGATAGTATTCGAGTCCATTATGAAAGCTGCGCACCGAACAGCGGTAGTTTTTATCGCTTTCACACGCTTTGATAAGAGACTTTCTATTAGATTGGATCTCTTCATAGCGCACCAAAGGGTCTTGGCTTAAGTTATGTGTCACCGATTTTGATACATCGGTAACCGCTTCGGTAATATAGAGTCGTTCGTTAGGACCCGCCGATGGTTCTGCATCTTTAGATTTTGCCAGGAAGCCATCGGCAATATAATTGTGCTCTTTTTTACTATTATATTGAATCGCTCGGTAAGCGCAGTGATGGTTTGTGACAACTAAGCCTTGGGGAGACACGAAACTGGCGGTACAATACCCCAGCCCTACAACGGCATTCATTGGGTACTGTGTGAGATCGGCAAGTTGTTTTGCTGGTATCTCAATGCCTCTCTCGCTAAGTTTTTCTGCGATAGAGGGCATTTGATAAGGTTGCCACTGGCCCTCATCTGCATGTGCGTCGATTGATGCCAATACGACACCAGATGACAGCACGAGTGCCGAGATCAATGCATTGCGCATGTTCGTTCCTTGTTTTTTTGTTATATGGGTAGGAACTCATGGGTTCCGTTTTTGTTTGAGCACGTTTTATACCATATTTTGCTTAACTGTTGGGAGTTTGGAGATTTAATGTCACAACAAGGTGCCTTCAAGGCCAAAAATAAGCCGAGAGATATCCAGATGGATGCACTCAAGCTACCACCGCATTCTTTAGAAGCGGAGCAGTCTGTACTGGGCGGCTTGATGTTGGATTCAGATGCATGGGATAGAGTGGCTGAAGCGGTTGTGGCTGAAGACTTCTACTCTCGATCTCATCGCATGATATTTCAAGCGATGGGGAGTTTAACCAGCGCCGGTCATCCGATCGATTTGATCACGGTTTCTGAGCAGTTGGAGGTCGAAGACCAGTTAGAGGAAGCCGGAGGCTTTGCCTACCTGGGCGAGATCGCGAAGAATACACCCAGTGCGGGTAATATTTTATCTTATGCTGAAATTGTTCGTGAACGTGCCGTCGTTCGTGAAATGATCAAGGTGGCCAATGAGATTGCCGATGCCGGTTTTAATCCTGAAGGTCGCAACTCCGGTGACCTGTTAGACCTAGCCGAAACCAAAGTCTTTAAGATTGCCGAGTCGCGTGCTAATGCCAACGAAGGTCCCGAAGGGATCAAGGCCATTCTTGAAAAGACGGTCGATAAGATTGAAGAACTTTATAACAACCCAACCGGTGGTGTAACCGGAGTATCGAGTGGATTTGGTGACCTGGATAAGATGACGGCGGGTTTCCAGTCCGGTGATTTGATTATCGTTGCGGCGCGTCCATCTATGGGTAAGACGACTTTTGCGATGAACTTGTGTGAACAAGCGGCGCTGAATGAAGATAAACCTGTACTCATTTTTAGTCTTGAGATGCCTTCAGAACAGATCATGATGCGTATGCTCGCCTCACTGGGCCGCGTCGATCAGACCAAAATTCGTACCGGTCAACTCGATGATGACGATTGGGCACGGGTTTCCTCGACCATGGGGATCATGCTCGAGCAAGGCAAGATGTATATAGATGATGGCTCGGGTTTGACGCCGACCGATGTTCGAAGCCGAGCACGCCGTATTGCACGTGAATATGGGGGCCTGTCGATGATCATGATCGATTACCTTCAGTTGATGCAGGTTCCGGCGCTGAAAGATAACCGTACCTTGGAGATCTCAGAGATCTCCCGCTCACTGAAGGCGCTGGCAAAAGAGCTTGAGATCCCGGTTGTTGCACTTTCTCAGCTTAACCGTTCATTGGAGCAACGCGCCGACAAGCGCCCGATAAACTCAGATCTTCGTGAGTCTGGTGCGATTGAGCAAGATGCGGATCTCATTATGTTTATCTACCGTGATGAGGTGTACAACGATGACTCAGATCAGAAGGGGACCGCCGAGATCATCATAGGTAAGCAACGTAACGGTCCTATCGGGCGGGTGCGTTTAACCTTCCAGGGGCAGTTCTCTCGTTTTGATAACTATGCCGGCCCACAGTTCGAAGATGACTAATTTCGTCTATTGTGTCGTTTACCGATAACGATACCGACGGATTGATTCACCAAAGGTTAAACTTGATTCACTTAGTTACCTCTTCATTGATAACTAAGTGAACTCATTATAGATTTGACACTCAAATTAGTATTATTACTTTAGTGCAGCATCGAGTCTTGTTACTAACAGATTAAGGTTATCGTTTGAAACCCTTTCCCCGTGCAGAGATCAGTAGTAAAGCACTGAAGAGTAATTTAGCCCGTCTTCGTGAAATTGCTCCAGGGAGCAAAGTTATGGCGGTTGTAAAAGCCAATGGCTATGGACACGGCTTGCTTAATGTTGCCCATTGTCTGGATAACGCCGATGGCTTCGGACTCGCGCGTCCGGAGGAGGCCTTAGCATTAAGGGAAGGTGGGGTTAAGTCAAAATTGATCTTGCTCGAAGGCTTCTTCAGCCAAGTCGACTTAACCACTCTGGTCGAACACGATATCGATACCGTTGTTCATAATGAAGTGCAGCTGGAGATGCTGGAAAGCTCGATACTGGCAAAGCCTGCAACCGTATGGTTGAAAATTGACTCGGGTATGCACAGATTAGGTTTCACTCCTGAGCAGTTTGATGCTGTTTATGCCCGGTTAGAGGCTTGCCCTCAAGTCGCTAAACCTATCAACCTGATGTCACATTTTGCTTGTGCCGATGAACCCGATAACCCATCGACAAAGGTTCAGATTAATCTCTTTAACGACCTTATAAAAGATTTGCCAGGTCAACGTAGTTTGGCAAACTCAGCCGGTACCCTGTATTGGCCTGAGAGCCAGGCAGATTGGATTCGTCCCGGCATCGCGCTATACGGCGTCTCGCCTGTGATGGGGGATCTGGGGGGCAATCATGGTTTGGTGCCTGCCATGGAGTTAGTGTCGCAACTTATTGCCGTACGTGATCATAAGGCTGGTGAGCCCGTAGGTTATGGCAGTTCCTGGTATGCAAAAGAAGACACTAAGTTAGGCGTCGTGGCTATTGGTTACGGCGATGGATATCCACGTAATGCACCCGAAGGTACGCCTGTATGGGTCAACGGGAGACGGGTGCCTATTGTCGGTCGTGTCTCCATGGATATGCTAACCGTCGATTTAGGCATTAACGCGACAGACCTGATTGGCGATGATGCGATTTTATGGGGAAAAGCATTACCCGTTGAAGAGGTGGCGGAGCATATAGGCACAATCGCCTATGAGCTAGTGACTAAATTAACCCCTCGAGTTGCCGTGTGCTTGGGCTAAGCACATAGATTTAATTCCTTTGTTGTATCGATTCATGGGCGGGACGCCTTGAGTCGACAGCCTTCTGTATCAGGAAGTGTTTTCGTTGAAGATTAACGTTTTATCTATAAATGCACTGTTATTCTGCAGTGCACTCAATTTGCCCTACGCCTTGGCCGATGAGGCTCAGGAAATTCAAGCAACCCAATCGAAACAAGCAAAGAATGCCAATGCTGACGGTATGCCACAAGTGCATCAAACCGGGATAGACAGGAGTAAAGATTACTCCCCCGAGTTTGTCGCCGTGCCATTTGTCTTCTCCACAGAAACCCTGAGTACGACAGTGGGAGGGGCTGGCGTCATTAAGCATGCCGGTCAGCCACAAGCCTCAGCGTTCGGTATTGGCCTCTACAGTAGTAATGAAAGTTGGATCACCTATTTAGGGCTCAATAACTATCAACTACCTAAGATGGATCAATGGCTATTTTCTGGCGAGTTTAATCGTGCCAGTTATAAGGAGGGGATCTACTTTGTTCCTGAGAATGCGAATAGATCGAACAAAGGTGTTAATAGCTCTGAGGCGATAGCAACCAATCGGGTGATAACGGTAGGAGATGAGTTTTACGCCAAGCTACACATTAAATATGTGCTGCCCTGGGGAAAGGGAGCGAAAGGAGCCGCGAGAAGCTTAATGCCCTCCCTAATAACGGATCCCCTGAGTTGGGATCCCAGAGAGTCAGGTGTTACCAGTTTACAGCTCACCCCCTTTATTCAAACTCAGGAACTCCTGGGATATGAAGATCTGCCGACTAAGACTCAGGGGCTAAAATTTAAGTTTGACTGGGACAATCGGGATAACGGAAAAAATAGTACCCGAGGAGGCCGCACAAGTCTGACGGTCAGCCGAGATTTTGGTGCGAGAGAGGGGGGAGCCGATGATAGGGAAAGTTGGACAATGTGGGAGTTTGAACAGAGTGCCTTCTTATCTATGGGGGAGAGTGACTGGTTCCAACAGCAAATCGTAGCTCTGAACTTTTACCTTGCCGATACACCGACCTGGAATGACTATGATTCAAGCTCGCAGGCATACCAGCGCCCTCCACCTTTTGCCGGCGTGACATTGGGAGGCTTTGATCATCTGAGAGGCTACTCTAGCAAACAATTTTATGGTCGTAGTGCACTGCTTTACTCTGCGGAGTACCGAGTTCAACCCAGGTGGCAGCCTTTGCAAAGTTTACCCGTATTAAATCTCTACGATATTCCCTGGTGGCAATGGGTCGTTTTTGCTGAAGCCGGTCAGGTTGCCGATGATTTCAGTGCCAGTGAGCTACATGATGATATGAAATGGACTTTAGGTGTTGGTGCAAGATTTGAAGTTGAAAACGTTATCGTAAGAACCGAGTTTGCTTATGCGGAAGACTCGAAGCAATTTTGGATAATGGTTAATCAACCGTTTTAATCACGATTAACGGTTTAATAAAAACTGACTGTCGAGAGTCATTAGGGGATATTTGTTCCCCTAATGACTCGAATATCAACGACTGCAATGGAGCCTTTCTGCTCTTAAGTTTCGAAGCAAATTTCAATATAGGCGGTTCCATGGGGGCTGGCGAAGGGCATGATAATCTTTTTTCCGTTGGCTTTATGTGAGATTCGATGTCCTAAACCTGAAACGACTACCGGCGTCGCCATTTCAAACTCATAGCCTTTATCACCGAGGATATTTTTTGCACCACCTGTGACCATGTTGGTGATTTCACCGACAAGATCGGTGATCTCATCGTTGATCTCTCCCGGATTTTCTCCCAGCATATTTTGCATTATTTCGAGGATGAGTCCCTGTTCGAAAGTGATGGAGAGTGAGCCCTTCGTTTGCGGACCGACCATGCCTATCAGGCCTGATACATCGCCTTTAGCCAGATTGTCCTTTTTTATTCTTGGCTTTCCAGGAGTGAGTTGCATATTTGCCATCGTCGAGATGACATTGAGTAACGACTCAAGAAAAGGGTTAATGAAATTTACATTCATATTTGATTATCCATAGTCTAAAAACTTGTATCTCGATAATGAGTTTTATGTCGTCCATTACCAAGTAACTCGAAAGCGTGAATGTCAGAATTCTATATGGGGTACTTGATTGGTCATCGATATCGATCATCGTGTCACACTTCTATGCTTGGTGACTTTACTCGTCTGCCTACTGTTCTCTTGGGCATACCTATCTATAAAGCTTAGGCTATTTTTGTATCGGCTTCAGCATTTATCTATATACAGGGCAGCTGAGGCTGTCCCTAATCATGCCATTCAGATATAGCTATTCATTATTCCACGGTATCAGGAATCAGTTCTGTGACTTTACTCCTAAAAGTTTTGTTAATATTGAGCAACACTTGCATTATTTGATCAAACCCAACCAAGCGGCAGAGTGAATCGGCGGTGCATTTCACCTGTACTCAGTGTAAAATGCGCGACCACGCTCGGTTATACACTGAGCCTTATTGGTTTAACGACAAATGTCATCGCAAAGCAGGCCAACAAAAACTATGTCATCTACTCTGACCTCAACGATTAACCGTACCTTCTCTATCGCTCCGATGCTTGATTGGACCGATCGCCATTATCGTTATATGGCGCGCCTGATGTCAGCTGAGTTATTGCTGTATACGGAGATGGTCACGACGGGGGCTATTATCCATGGTAAAGGCGATTACCTTGCTTACAATAGCGAGGAGCACCCATTGGCGCTTCAGCTTGGTGGCTCCAATGCCCATGACTTGGCGATTTGCGCTAAGCTCGCGGCAGATAGAGGCTATGATGAGATAAACCTGAATGTAGGTTGTCCGTCCGACAGGGTTCAGAGTGGTCGTTTCGGGGCCTGCCTTATGGCCGAGCCTAAACTTGTTGCCGAGTGTGTAACGGCGATGCGAGAGGTCGTGGATATTCCTGTGACAGTAAAGACACGTATCGGAATCGATGAGCAGGATAGTTACCCATTTCTTACAGAGTTTGTAGAGACTGTTCGCGACGCGGGTTGCGACACGTTTATCGTGCATGCCAGAAAGGCGTGGTTGCAGGGGTTAAGCCCCAAAGAGAACAGGGAGATCCCCCCATTAGATTACGATCGCGTCTACCAACTTAAACAAGATTATCCGGAGTTGAGCATCTCAATCAATGGTGGTGTTAAGTCTCTCGATGAGTGCCGTACTCATTTAGCTAAGCTCGATGGTGTGATGGTGGGGCGTGAAGCCTATCAAAACCCTTATATGTTAGCCGAAGTGGATCAGCAACTCTGTGGCAGTCATAGACCCGTTTTGAGTAGAGATGCTGTTTTAGAGAAATTTATTCCTTATATAGAGAAACACCTCCAATTGGGTGGTCGTTTGAACCATATCAGTCGTCATATGACTGGTTTGTTTCAGGGAGAGCCGGGTTCTCGTGTCTGGAGGCGATATATTAGTGAAAATGCGCATAAACCTGGTGCTGGGATCGAAGTTATTGAACAAGCAAGAAAAAACATGAGTATTTAGTTTTCCTTTTGCCTTAATTAACCGCCTTTATGGCGGTTTTTTTGTTTTTCAGCCTTAAGTTAATCCTGCTCTTATTTCTCTTAGTAATTTTAACCAGCCCATGGTTAAATTTACTAAAAGACCATCAATATATTCAGGTCATTTGTTTTTAAAATGTTGCCTAAAGTTATTAAATCCTTATTTATCAGTATCTTTTTATGTTTCTAAAAAGTTGGCACGCTACTCGCAATACCTTCTATGTAAAGAGACTAGGTCATAAGACATCACTGAAAAGGAAGGCATCATGTTTAATTCAACTTTAACTCAAATAGCAAAAGTATCATTAGCCGCTGCAGTATTAATGGGAGCAAGTGTAAGTGCCCATGCTGATACGCTTATTCCCACCGATCTTACCAGCAACATAGAGCAAAATATCTCTGCACAGATGCAAGATATGATGCAGGTAGCTCAAAGAGAATTGAGCATGTCACTTCAGGCACAGTTATCAGAAGCCATGTTTGAAGTAGATGCAGAAGATGAAGCCCAGCTAGCTAATGAGAAGAATGAGCAGGCGATCACCAGTGCGATGGTAAAGGAGTAATTATGTGGCACACTTCAGAAATCGCGGCTTTGTTATTGACCCCTGTGTTTGGTTTTACTCTTTGTGCCGTACTGATCTGCACATTCAGGTGGGATAGGGTTAATGATTGATTGTCGCTTAGCCGTAATACTTATTTAACCGGGAGGAAGCATGAGTAGCATTAGTTCAATGGATAAGTTGATATCACGTTTGAAGCAGCCAAAAAGTTTGATATGTGGCGTGGCAGCCATGATGGCGGATAAGTTTAATTGGTCATGTTTATGGACGCGAGTGGTCTGGGCTGCACTGGTATTGATGAACCCGGCTATGGGCTTGCTTATCTATTTTGTTCTCGCATTGGTTTTACCTAAGTGGGAAAGAAATTTTTGAAAGCTCAGAGAAGATTAAAAATGAAAAAATTTTTGGATCTCTTCATTGGGATCGGTATCGCCATTTTGGCAACAACGCTTTTAATTGCGGCGGTACAAACTTGGGGAACGACTCAATTCCTGACCGGAACCTTGTTGAGCGTTGAACCACTGTTTTGGATGGATATGAGTGTATGGGCAGTGGTCCTTACCTTGGGAATCGTTTTACTTCTTATACTCTGGTTAACGATAGCATTTAGTTTTCTGGCGTTGGTTTCCGGGTTATGTATTACCTGTGCCTTAATTATGATATTTGCCGGATTCTCTCTTTTTTGGCCTGTATTACTGCTTATTCTTGCAGGATGGGGCGTCGGTCAAGCTAGCCAAGCTGACTAGCTACCACTCGCTTCAAACTATAGAACCCTTAGCGTTAGAAGACTTAGTTAACCTAACTCACACGTTTACGCTTTATTAAGAAAAGCCTTAAAGCGGTTTTTAGCTTCATCACTTTTCAACCTGACTGCAAACTGCTCCAGTTCCCGCTCCATCTGTTTTCGTACAAGATCTTTATTGGGACGCAAAAGTTCACGGGTAGCCTGTAGAGCTTGAGGTGGTTGATTGGCAAGTTTGACAGCCTTAGCTAGTGCATAGTCGAATATCTCGCCTTCTGAAACAACTTCATTGACTATGTTAAGAACATTGGCGGTATTGGCATCGAAACTTTCACCCAGTAACAATAGCTCTGCGGCTTTCTGTGGCCCAACGAGTTGTGGCAGTAATAAGCTTGCACCAGCTTCAGGAACCAAGGCGAGGTTAACAAAGGGTAGCTGAAACTTTGCACTTGGGTCTGCATAGACAAGATCACAATGTAGCAGCACAGTGGTTCCAATACCTACTGCAGGGCCCGTCACTGCGGCAACTAATGGCTTCTTGAGATCCAATAGGCTGAACAGGAAACGAAATGCGGGATGTTTTGCGTCTAAGTTACTATTTTTTAAAAAGTCTGCTACATCGTTACCAGAGGTAAAACAGTCTTGCTGTCCTTTGATTAAAAAGGCGTGAATAGCGTTGTCTGACTCACCTTGGATAAGGTATTCTGTGAGACTAGTATACATATCGAGGCTGAGCGCATTGCGCTTATCTGGTCTATTGATAGTAATGATTCTGACGCCTTGCTC
>PJEL010005661.1_pt1 | contig 10062 bp, 7 predicted proteins | sample 1853271 | NCBI WGS metagenome assembly PJEL01 (sample SAMN08108733, study PRJNA415343) | Invertebrate metagenome, whole genome shotgun sequencing project. | host: Globobulimina | place: Sweden: Gullmar Fjord | collected 2015-08 | reverse complement strand
ATTCCCCTGCAAGCCAAATCTAACAAAAGGCAAACGATGCGCATCTGGATTTGGATTATTCCAGCAATAGCTGCTTCATCTTCTCCTTCCTTTGAAGCTCGAGCTCGATATAGCAGTGATTGTTTATGGCCCACCACCCATGCTAGTGCCTGCAATGCCGGCTTTACCAGAACAGACACTGCTACTTCTTCTTCTTCTTCACTGTCTTTGCTACTGCAACATCCTATTTCAAGCAATTCAGCAAGTAATACCATAAGGGGGATCATTGATCCTTCATCGTCCATCAATGAGAGCGGCCCCCCGCCCGTCAAGAAATGAGGAGGGGTATTACCCTTTCCATGGCCACCACCCACACATTTCCATGCCGTATTAAGGCATAACAAGCACTCTGCCATAATGTCAACAGACTCTTTGAGAGCTTCTTCATCACTTGCCCTTTCCCTCGCTGTTATTGTTTCCGGTATTGCCCCCCCTTTTCTTGAATCGACAACAATACCCTTCAAATAATAGCAGATATTGACATGAACGCTGCGCATTACCTTCAACACAGCCTTTATCCCATTCATCGTCAAAAACAACCTAGCATTGCCCAAATGAGAAGAAATACCACACCTTAGGTAACGTACGGAGGACAGGTACGCTGCACCCTTGTAGCCCTCTTCCGACAACAAAGGAAATCCATTTTCAATAAGGCTCACAATTCCCCGTAAGCTTGGCAGAGCCAAACCCTCAAAGTTGGTAGCAGCAGCCTTTGCAGATCGTCGCTCGACACAACGTAGCACTATACACATGGTGTCGAGGATAAGCTCCACCACGGAAGCTTCGGACTCAACTGACAAGCGTTGGAGACACATGCCGAAAAAGCCACAGAGGAGTGCAGGAGGGGGTGAGAAGAATCTCGCGCTGTTCGGTTCATCACACGCTTCTTGAAGGGGCAACAAAAAGTACCTTCCAACCTTCACGCGTCCTCCTGTAAGGTGTGAGTCATGCCAAGGTATCTGCCAAACAATATCATTCCATGGAGCCAAAGGGCATCCTTCCCCATTGTTGATATGGCCAGCTAAACGGGATCGATCATCATCTAAGGCCTGTAGTTCTGCCCTAATCCTATATCCAAGTTCTTCCCGCATACTGCGCGTCCAAATCACTTCTGCAGTGCGCAATTCTCCACCTAGCACACGATTATTCCATCCTGAGAAGATGTGATCAAAATTATCCCCTGAATTTCCCCACCCCCACGGGGTGACACCTGCGGTGAGGCATCCCACCGGTACGCCATACTCGTCGTGCAGAGCAGATTGTGGCTGGGATGTAAGTAGGCCTGGAGGAAAGCTCCTAGAGACAGAAGCAGCATTGTGCCTCCCCTCTGCGGATACATAATAGCATAGGCTCTGCAAAAGCAATCGAGATTGCTCCCCGAGAACATTGGAAGCAGCGGCATCAGACGCAAGTAGTACGCACCAGAGGAGTTGACCACTCTGTCTAGATAATACACGAAGTTTGTCGGAATGTACAACATCCATCACCGCCTTTCGTGGGTGACTACGATCTCCAGCGTTCACAAGGCAGCGCAACAGAATGCTCGCTGAGCTAGCTAGAGCCACAAACGGGGACCGTGTTGAAGCTATAATGATATTGTAGAATGAAGGACCAGCTTCATTCAACATTCTTTGGATTGCCTTGCCAACAGTAGAACAAGAGCCACGACTAAAATTGCCATGGGCTCCACCTTCCACGAAGCTCGAAAGAAAATACGATACAATCTCCAATAAAACTGCCTGCGATGATAATATTGAGGGTGTCATCACAAGTGATGCTGCTTCTTCCAGCTAGCCCAATGTTAGGGTTAGGGTTTAAGGGGTTTACCGTTATAGAGTTGGGGTTACGGACTGAACGTTCATAGTAGCAGAAGGGTAGCGCTCACCTTCGTCGCAGACATACAGTCTACAGTGGAAGCGGAAGAATGTGTAGGCCGCTCCCCCCCCAATGCCTTACTTGTTGCTATTGGATGGCCCAGAGATGATGACGATGAAGCCGCAACACATCCCGGAAAACATACAGACAAGATAACGTGCAAACGATCCGTCGTCACACAATCATTTATCGAAGGGGAGAAAAGCTTCTTTCCAAGGGCTGAGATCTCACGTCTGTGGCGATTGTTGTGCGGCAACCCGGTTGAGGGTAAGAATTTCAATGGAGCAACAATCTCCCTCAAAAGGAGAGCTGCTACAAAGCACAATGCTGGATTATGTTCCCCTTCACTTAGAATACGAAGTATAGTTGAACAAGCCGTTTGAGCTGATGCCTCTTCGGCTCCACGCCCAACGAATCTCAGAGTGGCTTGCAAGAGAGAAATCTACGGTGGCGGCTTCGGACGTCAGAGTTGTTATTGTTGTTTTTTGCATGCATTCACACCATTTTCAAAGAGCGACTGACAAACTGGGATGAATCTAACATCTAATATACCCTCGCTCCCTCACCATTTCAGAAGTCGAAAAGTGTTTCAGTACTTCAGGTTGAATTAGCCAAAGCAATGCCGTGGCAGCTGCTTTAAGGCTAGGTGGTCCAACTTCCTTAGCCCTGCGACGACTGGACGGCTTAGAAATGCAGCACAGACAGAACAGAATGATGCTACAACACACACGAGAGTAAAGGAATGGCATGGCACTGACCTAAAATGGTAGGGGGGGATAGTTGCATTGACTTCTGCAAGCAATTCCATAAGAACCACAGAATCTGGAGGCACGCCGCCATCAGAAGAATGGTGTGTCTGTATTTGAAAATGACAGAATGTCGGCACGCCATGAGTCACCCAGTCAGATGACGCGACGAAGAAACTGCTTTAGAATGGGATGAATCATCTTTCGTACGGATTCAGTTCAGTCACCTTGTGCTGTAGCCAGAAATTTTCGCCTTCAATGATGCACCTCTTCGATAACATTGCCACTCTAATGTTTGACATATTTGTCAGTACCACCAAAGCATTCACAAAACCCCCAAAACCAGTAATATGACAACAACACACCTCCGAGCTAGGGATTCCTTGTAATCTACATGGGGTGCAGACGTGCACGGGGTGCCCATACAGAAACGCATGTTTGGTATCTGGGGGTATAGCAGCAGCGCATGCACGGTCGGTTAGGCCTAATGGTAGCACAACAGGGTAAGCTGATGCTGCCGATGCAAGTAGCTCAAATCAAGGGTTCTTAAACCATCCAGCAAGAAATTGAATGCTGCGTACTTGAAGTCCCCAACCAAGCAAACTGTGTCTCTCTCGAACAGTACAAGCGGTACAGAGTAGGTTAGAAAAGAACAACCACTGGGCCTGCGGCTTTGTCACGAGGTTGAAGCAACCGCCACTAGCCCTGAGATGGAGAGGAGTTAACAAGGTAAGTACCAATACCCAGCAGTGGCACACCAGTTTTTATGCAGCAAAAGAACAATTTGAACAATTTGAACAATTTGAACAATTTGAAGACAAGACTACAATATGACACTGTATGAAATGTAAGTAAGCTGTTAGGTACTCACCTAAACAAAGAAGGCGCTTGTTTCACGTCACCACTTTCTTTACAGCCAGTTGTAGCAACATTTTTCTCCTGTTTATCTGCTGCGTTGGCAGCCCAGAAATGAAACAGGGCTGAAGACTTCCTATCGACGTGCCCGGGCGCTGATGTGGTAAAAATGCAAGGAACCATCTCATACGCACGCTCCTCTCCCCATTCTAGCTTCAGTATAATTCCTACAGCTTTGTCCAGTACAACAATTGAAATGCATTTGAGAGGGAAAATCCTTCTCACTGAGCCATCTGGCAGCATTCATCACATTCAGTAAGTGTGCGATTTAAAAAAAATGAAGGAATTGTTAGTGTATTTCGACAGATAGACATTGGCTTTGAACAACTGACGTGCAGACATTTATCCAATGAAATATGTAACCTGATAGCAGCTCAACTACGGATTTGTTTGTTATTCCAAGCTCTCTTGGCTTTGCCTCCCCAGTTGAATGGCTGATGCGCAATACTGGCATTCTGAGGGGGGTCTCACGAATCAGAGGTGGAACACAAAAAAAGCTCGGCTCAATAGTGTCAGGAAAGTTGTGAAGGGGGAAGAAAACTACTATTACACCTACCGTGTAATGAACTCAGAAGGAAAGTACACCGACGACTCATTAGACATGATGATTGGAGGTGGAGTTTCCCCAAGGTTCTGTACAGCATCACAAATAGCTCTAGAAATACTCTCCCTTTCAAGAGTGAGGTATTCGTGGAATGCACCTCCTTTGCATTCCAATGAAAGGCACTGACGGTCTTTCACACGGTGTAGGATGCGTGTGATGGTTAGAACGCTGATTGGTGCGCGCAGGTTCCGCTTAAGGTCACTGGGGTTAAACGTCTCGATAGACCTAAATGAACAATGGGGTTCGTCGGTCGCGTTAGGGTGTAATCTTCACCACTTTACTGTAGTGTCACGCAAATATTAATGAACTGCAGGACCACAGATTAAGCATAAATATGACAACAAAACTGACCCGGGTCCAACTCGAAGCACAACATTCAACATAACCCCCCTGCTTTGGCGAGGCCTCTTGATGGCATGATAAAGCCTGTCTACAATATCCCTGGAGGCTTTGTCCTACAAGAGGGAAGAACGAACAAAACAAATGCAGTATGTATGATGCAGGTAATGTCACTCCTTCGCTCAGCTCATGGAAATACACTACAGTATATGCACGTGATAATGACTATGATCTCCTTACAGTTACCTGAATATCAAAAAAGGTATGCAACAGAGCTGAACGCTCTTTGCTTCGATACACCTGCCTAATGCCTTTCAAGTCACTGCGAAGTTCGAATTTCTCGTTCCCAGCATGGGATTTTTCATCCAAGGGCACAAGGCGGCAGCTTCGAACTGGATAAGTTCCCTTAGCAAAACCAGTATCCATGCGAACCACATACACCCTATCCTTTGTAAATGCGAGTATCCTTTTCTGATCCTGCAGGAAAAAAAAAAGCTCAAACAGTTAGTCATTCTCATGCCATGATCATCCCCTCCCATCCCATTTGTGTAATTAGAGTGATGATATCTCACCCTAAACAAGCCAACACGGGTTACAAAGAATCTTGCAATAGTAGGGGCTTCAAACCCGGATAACCCAAACGATGGAGATGGAACCTTGACACCCAACAAAGATCCCAAGGCCTTAGAGGCACCGCCAGCTGCAACGGTGGAGTTTCGGTGCTCTCTCAACCTGAAATTAGCCATTCGTGCTGAAAGCCTCTCACTCAAGTCCCCTTCTCCCTCCGCATCACTGAGATAGCCTATGTATGGAAGGAGGGGCGACTCCGTTCCGGAATCTTCATTTCTCGTTGTCCCTTTTCCTGGATCGCTCAGTGACCGGCGTCTCATACCTTGGTCCTCCACTTAAAACACAGTTATACAGGTATATACATAGTTCACACCTGCTGCTGATGTTCGTTTTTTTAGGTTAGGGGCGATGCAGATAATGTTTTTCTTCTGGCAATGGCAACTAGAGCTCAAGGGAAGCCAGATCCCCCCACCACTATTCAACAGAAACGTAACAACACCACGGGCGCCAGAAGGGCATGGAAACCAACGCCATCTGCTATCTCGTTACTAATATAAACATCATCAGCAGTGGTAGCAGCAACCTCAGGAGCAGTAAATCGCAATATTGGATCACCATCTACCTAACCCTAACCGTAACCTTAACCCTTTGCAAGACTCAGCGGCCCGTCTGGCTATTAAGGGGTACTGCATCGCAGTCGATATCACCCAAGTACCATCCATCTAGGTCATTATTTATTGCCACTCGTACTTACCCACACACACACACACACATATACCCGTAGAACTCGTTGCTTTCCACGGCCAAGAAGAAGTCCTTACTCTTACAATTTCTTCCCAAGCCAGTTTACCCGAAACTAACACCGCACAGGAACCTAAACAAGAAAATAACTTGTCAACTATAGGTCGCCAGAAGCTGTAAGTTGGAGCGTTAGACTCTAGGCAGTCTCACGAGCCCGGTGCTCACACTTAAAGCTTCTGATCTACAACACAGCCACAACACTAGTGAGGACCAGTTTACCCTAAACCTAACAAGCACAAGGCGGACCGCCTACCCTATCTCCTTACCTACAGGCCACCTGAAGCTATAAGTTGGAGCGTTAGACTCCGGGCAATCTCATGGACCCGGTGGTCTCACTTAAAGCTTCTGATCTATAACCCAATGTCCCAATCGTTAAGGTTGTCGTGGTGGTACGCCTGTGGTTGCTAATCTCTCTAATGAAATAAAACTGTTGAGAAATGCGTACCAACTTCAACTTGAGTCAACGGCTGACTGACCACCAAAACCAAATGGGGCATTAAAAAACTATGCCATTGGGGTTAGGGTGAAAATTCGAATTTTAAGGCTAAGGGAGCTTAGGGTTAGGGTTATGGTGGTTAATATATGTCAATGTTAAGGTTAGCGGGTTGGGACCAAGGGGTTAGGGTTAAGGTTAGTGTTAGTGCACCACTGTAGGTTGTGGTACACTAGTGAGGTTTATAGGATGTTATATCATAGGATGTGACACTACAGGCCAAAATAGTTCAAACACGTTGCGGACATAAGTGCACAAAGAGGACATAAGTAAGATCTAGTATAAAAGTCCCAGTACGAGGCAATAGTCCAGCATAATTCCACCGAAAAGTTGCGGCGATAGGATCGGTAAAGTATCGATTGAACTTAAGCTTTTGAGAGTAGGCTTAGGGCCGTCACACTTTGTTGTACCTATGCATAGTTATGATGCAGTATATGACTAAGCAGCTACAGCTACACATGCTTACGTGGCAGCAGCATATGCCTATTCTGCATGATGTGTGCTTACGTGCCCCAGAGGTGTAACCCTGAAAGACTAGATGTTGAAGTACCAAACCCCCTCTCACTCTTCGTGTGTCCTGAGAAAGGAGGGGGGCTGCAACTTACTGAATAAAGCAGCAGTAGTAGCAGCTATATTTTCTTTATATCTAAATGAATACTGAGTTATTGTAACCTACTCTCTAGCTGCCTGCCTTTCGTAGCCGTAGCACTGTCAACACACACTGATATATTTTTAGAATCTTTTCTTTTACTTTACTTTACTTCAGAGGCCAGTCGGAGATTTATAACCCAGAACCGTAGTGTGAAGATATACATATATATCTACGTATCTTTGCCTTTGTCACGGAATTAATGTCTGCCTTAATGTTATGTATATACACCAACTGAGCTGTACGTTGAAATTCTAAAATATGAGCGGCTGTCTTCGCCCATACCATCCTCACAGGCCCCTCTCCCCCATACCTCAATGCAAACCACCTCACTTACTGCCAAGTGGCCCTCCACCGAGTTATAGGGTCGTATTTACCTTTAGAATCCTCAAACCTACACGTAATTGAACATTATTCTTGTTATTCTTGTTGACATTGCCGTCGCGCCGAGGTGCCGAGCCCGCCCCTCCTCCCAATACCATTGCAGTCAGCAACTGTATGGGCTAATCTACTACGCGTGTATCATCACACATATATAAGGTAATTACATGAACATCCATCATCTCTCCCCATTCTTGTGATTCCTGGTGTTATTTGGCGCTTTGTGACTCGCTACCTATGTGTACTACACCTTGCATCTCGCTGTAGGTGCGTTAGGCGAACGTGTGAGTTGAAACTGGCTTTAATTCCATTCCATTCCCCTTGTCGTCATTCTAAACCTTACGGTTACACATTCGTTGCACACGTCCATGCCTCCAGGTACTGATATACCCTTCAGCTTGCACAGGTAGCCCATCAGAACAATATAACGAAAAACGTTTTGGCTGGCCAATGAGGGCGACATGTGTTCGATGTGCCATGACACAGCAGGTCAGTTATTTTAGTTGGAAATAAGTTATAATCACCAATTATATTTTGTTTTTCTTCCCAAGCAACAAAGCTGTGTCTTCTTCACTCAATGGCAAATGAATGAAATCCTTTCCATTCCAACTTAACCTAACCTAAGCGGCATGAAACCCGCAATCTTCTAATGTTAACATTAAATCATCATCATCTTCAGGTAATGGCCATTGGTGAGGGCTTTCCCGGATGCCTTGGACTCGGGTCCTTCAAGGACTCTCCCAATGCCCAGCGCATCCCGAGGTGAGTTTTTTTACAACAATGGTGACGAGACGAGTAGTTGAAAAAAGGCCTATTGCACGGTGTGGGTGAGCTGGAAACCGTAAATATTAAACTGCTACAATGTTTGTTTTCAAATGCACCGTCACTCACCCCATCTTTTGTTAAGTTAAGCTGCGCTGATCATATCAGCTAGTTGGGATATATATTTCATTCAGAATCATTTTGAAGCACAATATCTCATCACGTTATGTTTGTTGTAGTATGTGGTGGTAACTCTCAAGTGTTGCCTCAGTTTTGGAGGTGTAGAAGGGGGGAAGGAGGATGGTATTTTAGTGAAGCAGCTGGCGGCGGTAAGTAGTAACGGATGAGATCAGACCAAACCAAACCTGTGGAATTGTAGCCAAGTGGGTGGTAGTGGTTCTTTGTCCTGCTGTTGCAGAGCTGCTGATGGAATTATGGTGATTCCTAACTAATACATCAACTCTAATCCTAATCGAACAGGGGTGGGGGCACTCTGCTGCCGTAATGACAGATGGAACACTGCAGGCATGAAATTCTTCAAGGACTAAGTAACATCACTGCTCAGAAAAAAAGAGATTGGGGTGTTTTTTTGGAAATTTTCTCTTTTTCCACGATCTACTGTCCTAGTTAACCCAGTAATGATTTTCCCTGAATAGATATGGGGAAGACCATACGACTTTCGAAACTTGTTACGGATTAACCGCATTAGACATTTTTCAAAGGCTCTTGGCGGGCTAATCAACCTCACTGCTGCATTGGATAGAAAGGTGAGTCTGACCCGAGAAGCATGGCGATTAAGTTAGCACGAATTGAATTTTGCTGTTAATGACTATTTTGGTGTTTTTACACGGTAGTAGGTTTGATAGGACGGGCAATGTGTATATAGGGGGGGCTCATCCTGTCTTTACTGCCTGCAATTGTGTTTGTTGCTTCTTTTTCTTGTGATTAGAATGCCTAGCACGTTCTCTAATGCCATCGTTAAACATAGTCGATGAAGCTGATCCCTGAAACTGTGCCATTGGATTTGGAGGTACCTAATGTGCACCTAGCCAGTTGGTTGTTTGTGTTCTTTCCTAAAAATGCACTGATGATGCTGCATCAATCCCTCCCCATTTCTTCAAAGGAAGGGGAAGGCGTGCTATCAATAGCTTGCAGTGCTGGCCTCACTGCAATGCGGACGTCTTTGGGAAAGATCTACACCATGGGTGAGTGGTGGTAGGGATTATTCATGTCAGCGAATGAAAAATATGTATACTAAAGTGGCGTAAAAGCAGTAATGCTTTGCGTCTCCTTGAGACTCTGGCCCTAACTGACCTGATGTTGGGCCTGCCACAAATTTTAGGCAACAACCAATGGGGCCAGTGTGGAAATGGAGATAAGTCAAGAGCACATGTGTATGACATGAAGAGGGTGAATTTCGGAGACGATGTGGGTGGTAGTGACGACTCACACAGAGCTATTTCTGTTCGGCTGGGGCTTCAGCATGCACTGTGCCTGAGAGAGGTGAGCGGGTACGAACAATATTTTCAGGTGGTGGTGCTGCACTTAATATTTGTGATTGTAATAATAAGGGTGGATGTGGGGTTGGATCAAGGTTCAAGGTCAGAACTCTGTAACTGTATTTAACCGAGAACTGTGACTGTTTTGTATTTTTACAAGTAAACCTTCCCTTCTGTTGGTCGAGCTTCATACTGTACATATGCTTTAGAGGATTTGAGACATAGTGGGGGGGACCAAATTTCATTGTTAGAAAGTGATTGATAACCATTTCATTTCTCTGCCCTAATTTACTCAGGGTGGGGAGATATATACTTGGGGCAAAGGCAAACTCTATTTACATCTTAATGTTCCAACTCAAACCTCTTGGCTAATTCGAACCCTAACCCTA
>PJEL010005660.1_pt1 | contig 10062 bp, 7 predicted proteins | sample 1853271 | NCBI WGS metagenome assembly PJEL01 (sample SAMN08108733, study PRJNA415343) | Invertebrate metagenome, whole genome shotgun sequencing project. | host: Globobulimina | place: Sweden: Gullmar Fjord | collected 2015-08 | reverse complement strand
ATTTTTAGCTGGGTTGATCGCTTGGCCCATTGTTGATTCGTTCATTTTCTGATGAATCATCGGAAGAGTGCGATAAAGAATACGGGCAAATTTCGAAAACGGGAATGTGACGAACAGAGTCAGAACGAGTGATAAGTGAAGCAGGTAGGTCATACAGCCGACTGTAGGCGGAGCGAAGAAACGCAGGAATTCCGCGAGTACTCCGGTGCCGACGATCGCAAGAACCGTCCACAAGAAAAAGGAGTCGAAGGCCGTTGAAGTTCCTGACCGACGATCCGTTTTGAGCCTATTCAAAAGGAGCAGGGCGCCACCGACAACAAGTGCCAGGGCCGAGACGTTGCCAAGCCATTTGACAGGATGGTCAACTGGAAGTGGATACGAATGGCGCATAGGTAACCAGAGCCACGAAAACAGGGTGTCCTTGTATAAATAGGGGATCAATAGGCCCGAGGTCACCGCAGCGCCAACAAAGCCCCACATTAACGCCAGATGGCCGGTGCGCCGATTGCTCTCCGGGCATTGCGAAAAACGATTGTGTATAGCAATATCGCTAACTACGGCGAATAGACCAACAAAAAAGGCGATCAGACCACCAATGAACGAAGCTCCAGAAGGCTGATCCTCACGAATAGATCTCCAGAACCGTAATGCTCCGATTCCTGCAGCAATAGAAGCGAATAGTACCGCTGTTGTGTATACGATATAGATATGTGGATGGGGCACGAAATGTTCGTAGAAGTACGGCCCGACCATCGGGTTTTCAGGGATCTCCGCATGGGGGATCGCGAGCCCTGTTGTTAAGGCCAGGAGCACGATCCAAAACAGCAACGGAGCGCCGAGCAGGATCGGCCACGTCGATTTTGCCGAACCAACCAAACGCCCCATGAAGGACGGGGCCGCGAGGTTCTCTACAACGGTTGCTCGCATCGCTTGCATGACATCACCGGGCTGAGCATCACGCGGGCAACGAACATTACAATCATTACACTGGTGACAGAGCCAGATGGCCGGGTCGCCGATGAGTCGATCGATCTGTCCCCATTGAACCAGGTGCATTTGATGGCGGGGAAATGGCGCATCTGCGGGCGCAAGATCACAAACAGCAGAACACGTTGCGCACTGAAAACAGCGCGAAGCCGTACCGCCGCCATGCATCGTGAGGCGCTCTTGAACAACTGAAGCCATGCTTCCTCCTTTGGCCTAGAACCCTTTGAGCGGGTTCGGACCCATTTCGTCGAGTTCTTCGGCGAAGTCATCGAGGATCTGAGGGATACGGTCGAATTCATCGTGAGAGAGTTCGACAGTTTTGATGCGTTCTGGCTCGAGGGCCAGGCGTTGGAGAGTCTCACTGACGTTTTCGAGGCGGGTGGTTGCAAGTTCGGAACCGCGCACATAATGGCATTGGTAGTCGTCACCATGTTTGCAGCCAATGAGGATGATTCCGTCGATGCCGCGGGACATCGAATCGGCGATCCACACAATATTAGTTGAGCCGAGGCAACGCAGCGGGACGATGCGAACCCAGGGGTTCCATTTTTTGCCGGCGGCGGCGGCCTTGTCGAGGGCGGGTAAAGCATCATTTTCGCACATGAGAGCGAGGATTCTTGGTTTTTCTTCGTAGTCCTCAGGAACCTCCATCGCTTTGATCATTGCTGCGATACCGGTTACCGAAAAATCGGGGAAACTGATGATGCGCTCAGGACAAGCACCCATGCAGATTCCACAGCGCCGGCAACGGAGTACGTTGAATTCCGGCGTGCCCTTGGCATCTTCGTTGATGGTTCCGAAAGGACACTCTTCAGTGCAGCGCTTGCATTGGGTGCAACGTTGCAGGTTGAAATCGGGATAACCGCGATCGCCAGCGCGCGGGTGCACAGCTTCGCCACGTTTGGCGGCGCGGATAACCTGCACGGCTTTCATTGCCGCGCCACAGCCGTCTTCCGCGGCCTGAACCGCATCCATCGGCGCATGAACGGCGCCAGCGGCGTAAACACCTGTGCGGCGGGATTCATAAGGGAAACAAATGAAATGCGAATCGGGGAAGTTATATTTCAAAACCGGAAGGTCTGGACCTTGGCGATATACAAGATTGAGGATCTCGGTATCTTTGTGGTCTTTGAGTTCTTCGGCAAGTTTGGCTGAATCTTCCCGAACCTGCGAACTCTCGGAATTGATAGCTCGGGCGCTCGCATCGTGAAATTCGCGAATCGCTTCACCGTCGGCCGAGGTCGGTACCATACCGGTGGCGAGTACAACAAGATCGCCGTCAACCGTCGCTTCCGGACCGAGCAGCGAGTCCCTTAGGTGGAGGGTGACCTTGCCATTGCACTCGATCTTGTCGACTTCACCTCGAGTCATCATAACCTTGGTGTTTTCTTGAACGCCAAGATAAAAATGTTCCATATGTCCAGGAGTTCGCATATCGCGATAGACAATCGCCGTCTCGATCGAGGGCGCGATGGCTGAGATTTCGGAGACCTGCCTCAAAGTATTGATACAGCATTCTGACGAACAATATTTGAGGTGGTTCTCGTCGCGGGACCCAGCGCATTGCACAAAGACGACGCGTTCAGGTGTGCGGCCGTCGCTCGGGCAGCTAATCTTACCAGCGAAGAGCATTTCTTCGAGTTCAGCGTGGGTGATGACGTCGGGCGCGACGCCGTAGCCGAGGTGAGAGAGCCGGTCCGCATCGTAGGGCCTGGCGCCCGTTGCTTGCACGATAGCGCCGACCATGAAGTTTGCTCCGTCGCTCGCTTCGACTTGGAACTGACCAGGCTGACCCGTGATCTTGGTGATAGTTGTCGAAGTGTGAACTTTGATGAGAGAGTTGCCGGCGACTTCGGCGACAATGTCCCTGATGGGATTTGGCGCAGGATTGTCATAAGGCGGCTCTTCAGGTGCGATCGATTTTTGCGTCAGCATACGACCGCCAAGTTCGGCTTCCTTTTCAACGATGATGACCGGCTGACCGAGGCCCGCTGCGGTCAGAGCCGCTTCGAGACCGGTTCGCCCGCCCCCAACGACGAGTACATGATCATCGATCTCTTCGTCAAGTGGGGTGATAGTGGACATTTTGCCGAGTCTGGCGAGGCCCATTCGAATCTGATCGTCGGCGAGCATCTGAGTGTCTTCATCATTGGCGGGATGCGACCAGACAACCTGTTCGCGGAGACAGCTTCGAAATGTCGCGACATCTTCAAGACCGAGATTGAATTCAGAGGTCTTGTTCCGGTCTGAGCAGGCTGCTATAAGAACGCCGTTGAAGCCGTTTTCTTCGATTCCTGCCTTCAGCGCGGCGATGCCTTCATCATTGCACAAACACTCGTGCGTGATGGTCTCTTTGGCGCCACTCTCACTGCCGATATCTTTCAAAGCATCAAGATCTAGCGCATCACCAATACCGCAACCGCTGCATAAGAAGAGTCCAAGTTTATCCATTATGCCCTCCTTTGAGCCGCTGCCCATGCCCGGGCCACGGCGCCGGTTGCGTCACGAACCGATGCTGCGACATCCTCGGGACGGCGAGCTACGCCCGCGGCCATGACTGCCGATTCAGGATCGTCGAGAATGAATCCGTCATCATCCATGCGGGTCAGAATCGGGAGATCGAGGTTAGCGGCGTTGGGGACCATTCCGGTGGCGAGTACAACAAGATCTGCGCTCTCGTCGGAAAGGGTATTCTGTTCTACATTTTCGACGCGGAGCAGGAGATTATCATCGACTTCTTTGATCGTGCCGACTTTACCTTTGACCAGGCGAATGCCTTCGATCGCGGCGGTTTTGAGCAGTACATCTTCGTTTCGTCCGGGGGCGCGACGGTCGATGAAGTAGATCGAGATTTCCGTATCAGGTAACTGCTCGTGCACATAGAGTGCCTGTTTGAGCGAAGCGAGGCAACACACACCTGAGCAATAAGGCAGGTGGTTGACATCCCGGGACCCAGCGCATTGCACGAAGGCGATCTTTTTGGGCGCTGTATTGTCTGACGGGCGGAGGATCTTGCCTCCAGTCGGACCTTCCGGCGCAGCTAATCGTTCCAGATCGACGTTAGCGATAACATTTGAGTAGGCACCACCGCCGAATTCAGGGAGCTCTTCGATCGGGAAGGGCTGCCAGCCCATGGCCACGACGACGGCTCCAACCTGAACGGTCTCGGTGGTTGCTGAGGCATCAAGATCAACGGCGCCACAGGAGCACGCCTCTTTGATGGCATTTGCTTCTGACTCCGAAACAGCAGTTCGGTCAAAAACAAATTTCTTCGGCCACGCATTGAGATGAGGAAGACGGATTGCTGGTACTTGTTTGAGGTCGCGGTTGAAAGCATCGGAGACTGTGCTTGTGCACGCTTCGCTGCAATCACCACAACTCGTGCATCTGTCGTTGACATAAGCTGGCTGGGTTGCAAGCTTGACTTGCCATCCGGCATCCCCGTGCTGGGCCTCTACAACTTCGGTCTGGACCAGCACACGGACCCTTGGGTTGCGTTCGAGACGACGTATGTTGATCTCCATGCCGCATGAAGGTGGGCACATCTTGGGAAAATATTGGTGGTTTCGGAGAACGCGTCCTCCGATATAGGCTTCTTTTTCCACCAGGATGACCTCAGCACCGGCTTCGGCCGCCTCAAGCGCAGCTGTAACGCCGGCAATCCCGGCGCCAACCACGAGCAGAGATTCGGTTTGGCTCATTTTTCACTCCTCGGCGTTTGCTCTCCTTCTTTGACTTTGACGGTTGGTTCGCCGAAGACAGCAAATCGCAGCCAGCGAAACGCAAACCGAAGCAGAGCGATGTCATTGGTCTTCATTTCTTCCAAAAGATCCGCTTCGATATCGAAGCGATCACAGAAACTCGACTCGAATACGAACGAACGGAATGTATCGAGGTCGTAACACGATGTGTAGAACATGTGCATACGCTTTGGATCCAATTTACGCCCGCCAATGAACCAGGGATGGGTCATAAGGTCGCGAAATCCGGTTTCGATCTCGTCACGTTCGGTAATGTTCTGATCTTTGATCCATTCCTCGGCCGACCAATCGCCCTTCTCGAAACGCCCTTTGCAAAAATCGTCTTCGAGAACGAAGTAGATCGGTTCGGGGGATTCGCCGGCGCGTGAGGGTGGCACCGCCATACCAATGGGATACATTCGGCACGCCCAAGGACGCTCGGAATAGACCGTACATCCGTTCTCGCCGAGGAAGTAGCACTTCTTTTCGGGTTCTGGACCCATCTTGAGCAATACGAGGGGCAGCTCGAGATCCTTTGTGATGGGATTGGCTGTACGGGTCTCGAGAAATTCCCGGGTTCCCATGCCAGAGGCGCGGGCGAGTTGCAAGACGTCTAATGGGGTGAGGATGATATTGACGTCTGAGCAGCAGGTGTTGAAACAGGGCACTCCGGGATGGCAAGCGAATTGAAATCTCTCATCAGCCTTGAGCTGGTGTTGATTTTCGAGGAATTTAGGCAGATCGGGACTTGGTCGATTCATTCTTTTTCGTCCTTTCTGTCGTCCTCGGGAACGTCGAGTTTGACGATGCTGTCAATGAGGGCCGTGGGCGAACTCACGGCGAGGGGTGATGGAGTGCCCGATTGGGGTTCAATTCGGTAGCGGTACGACGATGTCACGTTGTACTTTTCCTTCATCCATACCCAGCCGCGTTGATAATAGGAACAATCGTCATTGAAGCAGGCAAATTGATGGTCGCCGGACCAACTGCTGTCGTCGGGTAAGACGAAGGCTTGAAGTTTGTCGTTACAGTGTGGGCATGAAGGACGAGTTGCTGATGGGTCCACGGTTTCCTCGAAAAAAAAAGGGTCAGGGCTAAGTTCCTGACCCCTTGAAATATCTCTGAGCCGAAGCTCTGAGGTAGGTGGCATCCTCTGGATGAGAATGCCGGACCCGAGCGGAGCCCGGGTCCGGTTGATTGAATGTGCCTATTCGAACATTCGGATGATCGGAATCTTCTTGAAGGTCCAGTTGTCATCCTGGTCGATGCTGCAGTTGACGAAGCAGAGCCAGTCGTCTTCGTTCATTTTGGGGAAGTCAGCGCGGAAGTAGTATCCGGGCCAGCGAGTCTCTTCGCGGAAGAGCATGGTGCGCAGGTGCGACTCGGCCTGATACATGCGATGGTAGTTTTCCCAGCAGCGCATCAGTTCATGGAGATCCTCGGCGCCAAGTTTGTCAGAATCCTCTTTGAGGAAATCGAGCAACTCGAGACCTCTTTCCATGAGGGGCTTGGAGGTGGTGAACTGGGCGCCAACGCCGGCTGCGTATTCGTCCATCATCTTCTGCAAACGAAGCATGAACATTTTGGGACGGATGTAACCGGGGTTGACATCGGCCTGGGTCGAAAGAGCCTGGTTGTCCTCGAAAGTCTTCAAAGGAGCAAGGGTCTTCGCTTTGAGGCCTTCGATGACCGAGTCGTCGATCGAAGCGATCTCAGGTTTCTCGTTGACGATGTAACGGATCGCCGATTTGCCGGTGATACGGCCTTCAGCGTGTGAACCGGAGGAGAACTTGTGCGAGGAGGCGCCGGAGGCGTCGCCAGCTGCGAACAAGCCGGTTGCTGTCGTCATGTTCTCGTATCCCCAGAAGTACTCAGGGGGTGCGATATCTTTCGGACCGGAGACCCAAGCACCAGAAGCGCCGGAGTGGGAACCGATGAAATAAGGCTCGGCCGCTGCGATTTCGGACGGCTTCTTCTCAGGCTCGACGTTGGTCGAGGCCCAGAGCATCGCCTGGGAAATCGTCATATCGAGGAAATCTTCCCACGCTTCGGATTCGAGCTCTTTCATTTTTTTCTTGTACGCTTTGGGATCGTCGGCGTACTGGTCGGCAATCTTCTGCATTGCTTCTTCGGTGCGCATGTAGATGGGGCCTTTGCCTTCCATGACATCGAGCATACCGAGGTAGTTGCGGAGGTTGGCCGGGATGGGTTTCACCTTGCCATAAGGCTTCCAGTTGTCGAGTTCGGGGCGGCGTTCCACCATGTACTCGCCACCGAAGGCGTTGGTTGCGCGCGATTTGAAAAGCAGGAACCAAGCGCCAACAGGACCGTAGGCATCTTTGAAACGCACGGGGATGAAACGAACTTCCTGGCAGGTCATTTCGGAACCGGCACGCAGCGTGAAGTACGTTGAGGCGCCAGAGTTGAAAGGCGGGTACCAGGCGCGACCGGCGCCTTCACCAGAAGAACGCGGTTTGAAAACGCCGACGGCGCCACCCATGGCGCAGATCGTGGCTTTCGATTTGAAGACGTAGAATTCATTCTCGCGGGTCGAGAAGCCATAAGCACCGGCGCAACGGTCGCCGTCCATTAAAGGACCGACGATGAAGACGCGCTCGTAGATCGAGTCGGGCTCGAGCTGGTTCTTCGCGGCTTCAGCAACGATGATCTTGTAGGACTCACCATTGATCATCAGCTGCCAACGACCTTCGTGCACATAACCGCCGCCTTCTGCTTTCCAGATAGGCAGGCCCCATTGCTCAAAAAGATGCACTGAACCGTCAACGTGGCGAGCGATCGAAGCGACAAGGTCGTCACGAGCTACGCCCATAAGGTCATTCTTAACGTAACCGACGTAGTCTTCGATGGTATTGTCGCCATCTTTGAGACCGACGTACTGGTTGATGGCTGACAGGCCCATGGCCACGGCGCCGGAACGATCCATGGCGGCTTTGTCAACGAGGGTAATTTTGAGGCCGTTTTTCTTGGCCCAATGTGCGGCTTCGACAGCGGCGCCACAAGAGGCCATGCCACCACCAAGGATGAGAAGATCAGTTTCGACGATAATGGTTTTGAAGTCTTGCATGATATTCCTCTCCCCTACTTGGTCCACACGTCGCAGCCGAGCGAACCGGGCTCGGTGAACAGTACGACATCTTGAAGATCGGAGTTGGTATCAAAACCACCAGCCGGAACAGCGGTGCCTTCATCGGTGGTGCGAATCGGGAATTTGAAACGTTTGGGTTTGATGGTGCGATCACGGAACTGAACAGTCCACATGATCGAGTCGGTCGAACGCAGAGGTACACAGGATGCGCCCATCGGCACGAAGTCCGCGTAGCCACGGAGATCGATTGCCTGGGTCGGGCAGATCTTGCCACAGCAGAGGCATTCCCAGCACTGGTCAGGTTCTTGGTTGTAGGCCTTCATTTTCTCTTTATCGAGAACCATAAGGTTGTTCGGACAGATGTACTGGCAAGCGGTCTTATCAAGTGCTTTGCATCCGTCACATTTTTCTGGATTTACGAAACTCGGCATGAATCTCTTCCTCCCTTTCAATTTCGGTTCCGGCTTTCTGCCGAAACATAGTGGTCATTCGAACATAATCATCCGCGGGGAAGTTGTAGCAACATTTGTGCCGTTTTTCACAAGTGAGTTGTTGATAGCAAAATTCTGAGTGTGAGTCATGGAGAAAGAGTGTGTATTCCGCTGTGTTTTGCCGCGTGGGCGGAATCTGAGAGCCTGGTGAATTCGGGCTCGTTGTCGTGGAGCATAGGCAAGAAAAATGTTTTGTGAAAATAATCACGCAATGAATACGCTACTTTTCAAGTTTTTTGACGCCACTTTTGTTACGTATAGGTTACGTTTTTTCAGGACTATCAATATCCACCTTATTTTCAATGAAATGGATATTTTGGTGAATGTTACCTTCGGGAAACCGATTATGTGGATCTGTTTTTCCTGTATTTTTTTTAGCGGTGAAACCGGTGTTGAGGTGCTATGATCCCGGCGAAATTCGTAATACCCTGCGGAGGGAAGGAGTCAATATGAAGATTTTGTTCTTCGGTCCGAATGGGAGTGGAAAAGGCACCCAAGGAGCGATCCTTAAGGAGAAATACGGCATTTCCCACATCGAGTCTGGCGCAATATTCCGAGAGAATATCTCGGGCGGCACCGAGTTGGGGAAGAAGGCCAAGGAGTTTATCGATCGGGGTGATCTTGTACCTGACGACATCACCATCCCGATGATTCTCGATCGTCTGCAAAGGCCGGATTGCGCCGGTGGGTGGTTACTTGACGGTTTTCCGCGCAACAAGGCGCAGGCCGTAGCGCTGAGTGAATCGCTGCGTGACGCAGGTATCATTCTTGATATTGTTGTTGAGATTTTGCTCGATCGCGAGATCGCCAAGAATCGAATCATGGGCCGCAGGCTCTGCGTCAACGACAACAATCATCCTAATAACATCTTTATTGATGCCATCAAGCCAAATGGTGATGGTTGCCGCGTTTGTGGTGGTGAGCTGAACATGCGCGGGGATGATCAGGATGAAGCTGCTATCAACAAGCGCCACGGTATCTACTACGATGACGAGACCGGCACCTTGGCCTCGGCATATTTCTTCAGAGACATGACAGGTGATGATGCGCCCCGCTACCTCACCCTTGACGGCGCCCCGGACATCAAGGTTGTTGGCGCGGAACTCGTTTCGAAGTTGAAATAGCGCGAACCGGCCCCGGCACGGCCGTTCGTACCTCACGGCCTGGCGATCTTCACGTTGGGCGTTCGAAGAGCAAGCTCTTCTCGCGCCCAACGTTTGATCGCTTCGTCCTGCAGGGCCAGGACGAACCGGGGCCTCGTCGAAGAGGGGAGCCGTCACCACCCCTTTTCGCGATATCGTCACGATTCCGGATCTCCCGCCGCGCTTTTCGTGAAAATTGCAGGCAGAACGGCCAGGAGGCCAGTTCCTTTGCAATTTTCACGAAAATCACAGCGGGAGACCCAATCTCGTGACGATGGCTTCGCCGGGAAGCGGCCGGTGGCGGTCTCCACGCAGCGGCCCGAGCCGCTGCCCCGGAGTCGTGCGCTTGGATTCATCGTGAGACCCACGATGCGGCACCTCCTGCGACCCGTGCCGGGCCACATGAGGTACCGCCTCGCGGCCCTTTCGACGAATCCGCCCCCAACTCGGGGTCAACCTTGTTGGTAGGGGATTCGGATGACGGCTCGCCTCTCGCGGACTCGATTCTCGCCTTCGGATTCGGAGGCTTGCTTCTCGCGGACTCGAATCTCGCGATTGTTTCGGAACTCGGCTCGATTACTCGCGGACTCGAATCT
>PJEL010005658.1_pt1 | contig 10063 bp, 5 predicted proteins | sample 1853271 | NCBI WGS metagenome assembly PJEL01 (sample SAMN08108733, study PRJNA415343) | Invertebrate metagenome, whole genome shotgun sequencing project. | host: Globobulimina | place: Sweden: Gullmar Fjord | collected 2015-08 | reverse complement strand
GCCTGTGAAATAGTCCGCTTTTAGTTGTAACCATAACGTTCTGTGAGACAGTTCAATTATAATTATTGCATATTTAAATTCGGGATAGCTGTATTTATTCCGTTTTCTTAGTCAATAACCCTTTATCTTTGCACGGAGAAAAAAATGTTCAATCACAAATTAGTGTTTTTAGTTTTAATCACGATTGGTTTGCTGGCTTCCTGCGGCATGTCAGGAAATGGTGATGATGAAATTGTTGGAGATAAACACAGCTCCGGCTTTCAAATCAATGGTCCCCTGGACCCTGACAATCCATACCCTTATTTTAAGCTCACCGAGGTTTTTGATGGCAGAGGCGCACTCGAAGATTTTTGGGACAGCGTTGATGGCCCGATATTTAACGCACATCTCGATGTAATTGTAGATGAACATACAGATGTTTTTATTGAATCGTCTCTTACAAATTCGAGAATATTGGGAGATGAATCAGGGCTTCTATCCATAATTTTAGGCACAGATGTAGCCAATATCCTTGAATATTTGACAAACAGCGCTAGAAACACCCAGTCTTCGGATCAAGAGATTGGTAGATTTTATACCCTCGATGCAGAATCGTATCAGCAAGGCTTTTATTCGCTGCTTGATGAGATGTATAAAAAGGGCGAAAATTCAGGAAAAATGGAAAATGTTGTTATTAATAGGAAAATTGTGGCAAGAATTCTTGATAAGAAAACGCCTGAAGAGATTCACGACGATATGGACGAACTCATAGAGGACCTTACCGGTACTGATTTTGACCGGGATTTCAAGGATCTGATGGGTCTTTCGGGAAAGCTTCTTGTTCGGGCAGATTATCCTATGTGGGTTGATTCAAGTGATACCCCGTTGGCTAAAGGTAATATCGATCCTGCCAATACAGATCACACGAACACTGGCGTTGGAAATACAGTAAAAGGTGTTTTTGAGCAGGTGAAATGGTCCAATCAGATTCTTAAAGATCCAAACTCAAGAGGGTGGTTTCATGATCTTGTAAATGAAATAGCGACGATCTTCAACCCCGATCCGGCTTCAAAAAACAGTGATAAGACGAGAACGCTAATGGAAAATATCGAAAAATATTTTACAAAAGCCGGCAGCATTTATGGGGCTGATTCAGACAATATTTATAACACCAACAATTCGTTAATATACTCCGATTCAGAACTCGGTAATACGATCAGAGAATTATTCCCGGGTCAAATTCAATTACTCTTGCGATCCGATAGAGTAGCATCGCTGATTGGAGACCTGCCAGGCAATGAAAAAAAATATGTTTTACGTCAAATGGTCGATAATTTAAAAACGCTCCAATACGATCCGGATTTGCAGCATATTGAACAATCAATCAATGACCTTATGAAACATGATGTTTGGGGTAGAGACAGAACTGTGACTGACTCCGGCGCATGGCCTGCCTCATTTCTTGAAAGTCTTCTTTTTGTAACCCATGTTTCCACGAATTTAGGATGGAAGGACAGAGATGAGATTTCCTCAGATGAGGTAACTCTTGATACAGACCCCCGATACGACCATGGTCATGGTGCTGCAACCGAAAGTCTTTCTCTAAATGACTCTCTTTTTAGTATTAAAACGCATAAAACACTATTTTCATTGGGTATTTATGATATTTCTCTTGCAGCAGCTGACGGCAACCATATTTATAGAAGTAAGAATAGCTTTAATCAGGAAAACAGCGGAAATTATGGATTCTTCTTTGACCAGAATTATGATGTTCTTCACAGTATAGCCGGGCCGTGCGTTGGTGATCTTGGAGTCCCCGATGGTGGGAACCCTGACGGAGACACAATTCCCAATAACGGTTTTAAAGCATTTTCGCCGGATGGTAAAGATGAGAACGTTATGTCTGCATGGACGTTAGGCTGGATATCAAGGGCCTGTTTTAATGGAGAAGGTCCCTACTACTATGCGGATCCCAATGCTGAAACAGTTGTTTTTGACAATAGAGAGTGGAAAAAATATTTAAGACCGGACGGAAAGACCTATGCACTTGTAAATGACTCAGGAGAGACAACTCTGTATCGGTATCCGGCCGAAGGAAATGATCCGGTAGATGAAGCGACGACTAATCTCAACGATTATCGAAAAAATCAGCGTTATAACCGTTTCAAAGCACAGTGGGAAACCGATTATTATATGTCCCGTTACATCAGAACTATTAATACCGGCCCAGATACAACAGAAGACGTTGCATATTATACGACTATGACTCGTGATGAAGAGGGTAGACTTCAGGTTGACACAAAGACCGTGGGACAGAATCCTGAGGCGGCATCTCTGCAATACACTGAACTTATCTCTGAATCAGAGCCTAAAAGAGCATGTTCCAGTCCTGAAGAAGCACTTTTCAGAAACTATCAGTGGCTCATGACTGAGAAAAAAATGGTTATTGTGCTACCGATGATCGTCTCCTTTGATGAATCAGATGAACACAATCCTGATCACACAGTATTCCAGGTATTGGAGGCTAATGGATTCTCAGGTCTAACCAATCTTCGTAAGCAGACCGGAAATCATTTCTGGGCAAAAGCTGGGACAGAAGATAGTTCTGATGTTCCCGGTGATTTCAGGATTGAAGTTGCTTCTTCAGGCACAAGTCCTCCTGTTGATGCGGATAGTGTATACAATGATACACTTGATTGCGGTCATTCAACACCTGCTGTCATAGCACATAATATTCCGGCGCTAACCCGCCTCGGATTTCCCCTTAGCAGAACGGAAAAAGTGAGAAGGGAGTCTGTTACAGATATGGAAGTTGGATCGAAAGAATTTATTATGGGTGATGAAACATGGGAAGACAGAAATGCTGTTCTACCCCCTTTTATTTCTCTTGTTGCTGCAATATATAATAACTCTCCTGCGAACAGAACATCAGTTCAAGGCGGTTTGAGAAGTTTTGTTGAAGGAACGTCAGCACTGATTAAACCTCTTATTTACTATCAGAAAGACTCCGGGAAGCATCCACAGAAGACCTGGAAATCGAGAGTGAGAGGAGGCGATAAGCCTGAGTCTGCTTCAACGGGCTGGGATGATTATGTTGGTGAAGATTTTCTCAGATCGACTGCCGATTTTTATAATGAAGCGAATAAAAGAGCAACAAGCTGGGACGGAACTCCTGAAGAGAAACTCTATTTCCAGCCAGCGGTGGAAAAAACACTTTTCAATATTCTTGTTGACAGTGATATCACGGCACAAGCCGAAGCAGGAGACGTTGCTTATAGCAATACAAGAATGGATGGTCTCCTTCCAGTGCTAACAGAGACAAAAGCTATTACAGCGTTATTAAAAATACTATTAAGTGATGCCAACGACTCCGATCTTCTCTATTCGAGTCTGGAACAAATTAACTCTGCAATGAAAATAACCAAAGGAATCATGACCACAATAAACCAGGGAACCACCGGTGAATATGGTGATGTCGGTTCTTTTAAATCTGTTGTATATCCTGAATGGATGTTTGCAACAGGAACAGAGACAGGTGTTTACGGGGAATTTACTGAATTTTCCGGAGTGAGGAGTGACGATATCATACTGGATCGTGGTATAGACCGGCTGATAGGTCATGAAGCACTTGATGAAAACAATGAGGGATACGGAATTACTGCCTACGTTGCCGAACAGAATCTGGAAGACTGGGAAGATTTTTACGAAAAAACAGATATTCTGGAAGATATGCTCCATCCTGATTCTCCGTATTCGATTGTTGAAAATATTTTGAATATGAATGATGCACTTTTTGACAGGGAAAGATCGTACCAGGATATCGAAATTGCAGGTCTCTTATACGCTGCCGGAAAAATTATCACCAGATATAATGCGGCTGATCAGACATGGGTCAACCAGGGGGATGAAGGCTTTGATGATCTCTTCACCCTTTTTACAACCAGGCTGCCTGTCATCCACCAGCTAATGGCGGATCAGGATGGTTATACCGGTAATAATTACCATTCAACCCTTGTCTTCAATGCACAGGCTCTTAAAGAAGGCGGGTTGGTTGAGTTTATGGTGGAGTCGCTTGCTACGGATGAAAACTTTGAAACGATGTTTTTTGATATCATAACATTCATCAATGATCCTGTTGTCGTAGAGAAAGCTCCGTTATGGTCAACGTTATCAGATCTTCTGAATGATATGGCGACCGTTCTTGAGATCACTAAAGACGGTGAAAAGCTTGATGAAATCTATAGAGACTTTGGATTTCAGGTAAACTAATGATTTCGTGAAATAAGGGCCATATACTTAGAGTTGGCGTTTAATCAGGCACTCGGTGCACTTGTCTGCGATGCTGCCTGCTTAAGCACTGACTCGGTATAGAACCTTTTAAAAATATGCAGATAAGTAGTGTCTGAACGAAAATGAGGATTTTTTGTCATGGTGCGGAAAATCAAAGTTTTTAATTGACGACGAGATTGGCAAAAAAGACCATTTTCTTTCGGGTACTAAATAGATTTTTAACTTTTATACACAGTCCCGGCTCTAATGGACAATAAAATTTAATGAGGAAATAATGAAAAGAATACTGATCTCTACTACAACAATTCTCTTTTTACTACTGACGTTTTCTTCTCCTGGCTCTGCCAACTTTGCAGATAGTTACGGCTTTTCAACCAAAGGCATCAGTCTTGGAAATGCGATGTGCGCAAGGGTTAATGACTGGTCTTCCACGTACTACAATATTGCCGGTTTAGGTAAATCCTATGGTAACGATAAATATAATAATCAGTTGGGATTTGCACACCTAAAAAATATTGTGGATTTAGATATCGATATCAATCGTACATATTCTTCAGGACCTATGGCTGGAGAGGCCTTAGCCACAGATGGGGACAAAGGTCTTGATACGGGTACGATAGTCCTGGGTCTTGCTATCGATGTTCAGCAGATTTTCCTCGAACTTCCATTTGTTTCAACGGTAAGGTTTGGGCTTGCAATTGGTCTTAATGACGATTTGACAGCTTCAAAAATTAACGATCTTGACCCACGTACCCATAATTTTATGAAATATGGTCGTGAAACTCAAAACCTGACTGTAATGCAGGGTTGTGGATTCGGATTTCTTGATGACACTGTCGGTTTTGGACTTGGGGTACAATCCTCTTTTGGTGGTGAAGGACAGGTTCTTTTAGAGGTTGTTAAATTAGAGTCGCCGGAACAGACACCTGTGGCTAATCAAACCATGGACATGCAGATTGAACATTCCATTATTACAGGATTCTACTTCAGCCCGGGGAAAAAATTTGATTCCATGGAGGGGCTTGAATTCGGATTGTCTTTCAGGCAAGAAAGTGAATTGGACATTGCTCCTTTCAAAACAGCTTCTGTGACAGACGTTGGCCAAATCCCTTTAGATCTTTATCTTGCAATGCAGGATTTCTATCAGCCAAACATTTTTACTTTTGGCGTTGCCTATGAATTCAGTAGTTTACAGATATCCATGGATGTGGAATATCAGACATGGTCAGATTATGAACCTTCTCCGGCAGTAAGAAGAAATTTTAGAGCTGATTTGAAAGACTTTGATGACATCATCATTCCAAGAATTGGTGTGGAGAAGAAACTGTCAGGCAGTCTGTCACTATTAGGCGGCTACTATTATGAGCCAAGTTTTGTTCCGGATGATGCTGTTGACGGCACCATGAACTTTCTTGATAATGACAAACATGTAGGATCAATGGGGATTTCCTATGTATTACCCCCTAAATTCACGCACACGAAAGGTCAGATGGAAATAGTTGCCGGCTGCCAGATTCAATATATGGATGACAGGGATATTAGTAAGGCCGCGCCAACGTCTGAAAATCCGGATTATTCATACGGAGGTATGGCCTATTCATTTATGATAGGTGGTAGTCTGAACTTATAGGTAATTTTTATTATTCAATCAAATTTACTGTAAAAAGGAGGTTTTAAATGCAAACAAGGCATTTAACCAAATATTTAATAGTTCTATTGATAAGCCTTTTCTCCATAACAGCTATAATAGGGTGTGGTGCCAGTTCTTCAAAAAAACCTGTACTAATGAAGATAGAAGTAACTCCATTAGATACAGACTTGCCTTATGGTATTGAAAAACAATGTACTGCAACAGCTATTTATTCAGATAACTCGACCAAAAATATCACTGATCTTGTTGTCTGGTCTTCTAACTCTGACGCCGTATCAGTCAGTGACTCTGGCCTTATGACAGGTATAACTTTTGGTGAATCAGCTACAATTACAGCAACTGACAGTCCCAGTGGTATTGAGGGTAATCTTGTTGTCACTGTAACAGACATTATTTTGACAGAAATTCAGATATCACCGGAAATTGCGATTCTTGCTATCGGGACTTCAATACAATATACTGCAACAGGTATTTTTTCTGATAATTCAAATCGGGATCTTTCTTCACAAGTGACGTGGCTTTCGGATAATGAAACCGCAGCGACTATAGATGATTGGGGATTGTTATCAGGAATTGATGAAGGCATTGTCAAGGTTACAGCAGAGTTAAACGACACGCTTGCCACCACAAACGTTGAAATTAAGGCTTGCACACTTCAGGGAATTGACGTTACTCCGGAAAATGCCAGTATCCCAAAAGGATTGTCTCAGGCATTCATAGCCATGGCGACATATACAACCGATGAAGGTGTAATAACTCATGAACAGGATGTAACGGAATTAGCGACCTGGACTTCAAGTGTTCCTGATATTGCTGTTGTTGATAGAGGCATAGCCAATTCATTTACAGAGTTACCAGAAACAGGTGATGTAGTTATTACGGCAGAGTTTAACGGTGAAATAAATACAGGTTCTTTAATTGTTACTGAAGCAACGCTGCAATCGATAGTGGTAACAACTGAAGATGAGAATACTTCTGTACCATGGGGAAACACTATAAAATTTCAGGCAACGGGTATTTTTTCAGATGGAGCAGAAGTCAATGTTACAGAGAGAGAAGATGTTGTATGGTCCTCTTCAGACGACAATATTGTTACGATAAGTAATGCAGCAGAAAACAAAGGGACGGCAATTACGACAGGAATTGGGAACGCCGTGATTACTGTTATCCATGGTGTTGAAAGTGAAGGTGGAATCAAAGGTGAATTCGAACTGACAGTGACCGATGCTATTTTAGTATCTATTGCAATAACAGCCGATACCGGAACATCTGCACCAGCCGGATTACCAGTGATTTTTACTGCAACAGGTACTTATACAAACACCACAGAAGTATACATTACGGATCAGGTGACATGGAGCGTTGAAAACAACGATATCGATAACGTTAACGTACTTGCAACTATTGAAAATGCAGACGGTATAAAAGGGCATGCCACAACAATAGATGCTGGAGTTGTTACTGTTACGGCGACGACGCCTAATGTTACCCCTATCGAGGGGACCCTGGCCTTCGAAATTACCCCGGCTGAACTTATGGAAATTATTTTATTACCCGATAATCCAACCATTGTTGAAGGATTTACTCAACAAATGATCGCAAGAGGTATTTTTACCAATGGGGAACGTGATATTACAACAGAGGTTGACTGGTTTTCTAACGACACTGATGCTGTAAACATAAAAAATATTTCCGGAGAGGAAGGTTTGATATCAGCTACTAATGTAGCTACCGAGGTAGAAATTACTGCCACATATAATGGTGAACCGAAAATTGAGGGGCTACTTCCGGGAACAAGTTTAGTCACTGTTGTTGAAGCAGAACTTGTATCTATTACGATAGAGCCGGTCGACTTACAGCCTCTCTCCAGTGGCCTTACCCGGCAGTTTTCTGCAATTGGTACGTTTACATCGACTTCCGGTACTCATTTGCTGGATATAACTCAGGAGGTAGACTGGCGCTCAAGCAACATCAATATTGCGGACATAGATACCAATGGGCTTGCTATAGGAATAGCAGCCGGTGAAACAACTATTATAGCAGAATATTCACAACCTGGAGACAATATTACTTCAGACGCAGAATTAACAATAATAGAAGAAGAGTAGGCATGATAAAATATCTCCTAAGAATGTTGAGACGATCGTTGGTATGACAACACAGATATTTTATGGGAAACATCGGACAACGATACTGCTGTTATTAGTCACCTGACTCTATTGTCAGGTGGCTGATAACTTAAAAGTATTCACTCTTTTTTTAAGTTTGGGTAATTGGCCAAAATCTGCCAAATAAAGTGTGTTTTCGGACGCCTTTATCCTCAGTATTATATAGTTTTAAAAATAAATAATTCCTATGTTGATGCTTTTAACCCCGAAAACAATCTTTCAAAAACAACAACTATTCTTCAGTACATAAAACTTGAAAACCTTAACTTTCAGTCTCCACGCCATCTGCGGTTAAAATTTTTATATAATTGAATGATTTTATTTCCTTAGCAATCTAAATACTATTTACGAGATCATTAAATAATGAGCCGGACCAAAGATAATAATTGCCAGCGATTAAAATATATCGTAATTTTCTACCTATGACTTCCGATACTAATCCAGATACCTTTATAACCGTCCAATGCTACTCAGGGTATAAAGCCAACGAGCGGCCTGAGAGTTTCAGTTTCGGGAATACGGTGTACCGGGTCGTTGAAATAACCGACCGGTGGTATGGACTCGATTACACTTATTTCAAACTGAAGGCCGATGATGGCAACATCTATATCCTGAGATACAGTGAGAAAAAAGATCAATGGGAACTCTACTATTTTGAAAAAATCAGCAGCGATTTGATATGACCTCAGCAAAAGTAAGGGGTCTCTGGAAGGGAAAGAGGATAATCCTGTGTTATTATTGACAAGAAGGTCTCTCTCAAGAACAGCAGGATAGCCTGGATTTGAATATTGATAGAGCAGATAACGTTCTAAAATTTCTGTTGAACTTCATATTTAATATCCCGTGCATGCACTTCTTTATTGCAGTGAGCACAATTCAGAACCGGTTTGAGGGGAGTGTTGCAATTTTTGTGATACAGCTTCATGTAGGGACCGGTTTCATCTTCAAGCCACCTGTCCCCCCATGTCATTAACGTAACAATAACAGGATATAGATCAAGGCCCATTTCGGTAAATTCATATATAAATCGTCTGCCATCTTCAGGATTTTGATTCTTTTGAAGAACGCCTTGTTTTACGAGGTTCTTGAGACGGTCAGAAAGAATGTTCGACGCAATTTTAAGGTTTTCCTGAAAGCGTTCAAACGTTTTGATTCCCTGAAATGCATCCCGAATGATTAATATAGTCCACTTATCTCCTAATAATTCAATTGTTTTCAGCACAGAACTTGGGTTGTCAAATTTTTGAGTCATCGTAGTCTCATTATCGTTGAAATGGTTTATTTTTTATTCAAGGAGTCACTGTTAATTATATAGAGCAATCCTTAAATAGCTTTAAAACAGCATTTTAATATACTCCCCAATATCAATTTTTTTCTGAATATTCAATTCATATAAAGAATATTGCCTTTTTGATTATAGCTTGCATAATAAAAGCTATAATGTTATGTAACTTGTATATTGCAAGCTATATAACATGAAAAAAGGAGGTTTCACCATGAAAAGCAAGCCATTATTAATTGAAAAGCAGGAAAATGTTGCAACAATTACCTTGAATCGTCCCAGTGTGTATAATGCTTTAAGTATTGAGTTGTCAGAAATGTTGATCGACACAATAGACATGCTAAAAAAATCTACGGAAATAAAAATTGTTGTTATTAAAGGCATGGGGAATAACTTTTGTTCAGGAGATGACCTGAAGGAAATGGGTAAATTAAAGTGGTTATATGATGAAAAGGGAGAACCGGTTTTGGGATGTAATGGTGTTATGCGGACAGTCAGAAAATATCAGGACATGGCGAATACACTTGAAGAACTGGATAAAATTACGATTTGTGCCGTGGACGGATACTGTGTCGGGGGAGGGTTGGAGATTACGCTTGCCTGTGATTTTGTGATTGCTACAAAACGTGCAGTCTGGGGAATGCCCGAGGTTGACAGCGGAATAACCCCGGGTTGGGGTGGAACTACCAGATT
>PJEL010005657.1_pt1 | contig 10063 bp, 3 predicted proteins | sample 1853271 | NCBI WGS metagenome assembly PJEL01 (sample SAMN08108733, study PRJNA415343) | Invertebrate metagenome, whole genome shotgun sequencing project. | host: Globobulimina | place: Sweden: Gullmar Fjord | collected 2015-08 | reverse complement strand
TAGATGATAAGGGATTTAATTCACTCAATCCGGAGGGCCGTAAATTTGGGACTTTTGAGGCTGTGAAAAATTTGCTATTGTCTATTTCTGAAAGCAAACCGTTGGTGGTCTTTATAGAGGATGTACATTGGATAGATAAAATTTCTGAGGAGTTCTTTGTCTTTTTTTCACACTCCATTCGAGGCCAAATGATTCTTATGCTTTCGGCCTACCGGCCTGAAGGAGCGCCGGGATGGGCCAAGGGGCCGTACTATCGGCACCTCGGGCTTGAGACGCTCAGCGAAAAATCTTCAGGGCACCTAGTTCGCAACATCCTCGGAGGCCCTAAACTGGACCCTGTTCTGGAAAAGCTGATTGTTGACAGGACCGGCGGCAATCCGTTCTTTGTCGAGGAAATGGTACGGGAACTCATGGAACGGAATGAATTAATGAAAGAAGGGAACCGCTACACACTACGGGATACCATTGATCGCTTGGATATTCCCGGAACAGTTCAGGGCATCATCGCTGCACGTATGGATCGTTTGAGTGAGGACTTGAAAAAGACCATGCAGGTTGCAAGCGTTATCGGCAGGGATTTTGCCTACAAAATACTGGGCAGCATCATGGAGCTAGGCACTGAGCTCCGGACGCATTTGACCAACCTGGTGGGTCTTGAGGTCCTTTATGAAAAAAGTCTTTACCCGGAGCTGGAGTACATTTTTAAACATGCCCTTACCCAGGAGGTAGCCTACGAGAGTTTACTCAAACAGCGGCGCAAAGAACTCCACGGTCGTATTGGTCAAGAAATTGAAGCGCTATACAGCGATCGGCTTGAGGAGCATTACGAGGTACTTGCACATCACTACGAGCAAAGTGGAAATACTGCAAAAGCCATTGATTATTTGATATTAGGGGGTGAAAAATCATATCAACATAATGCTGTTCAGACAGCAAGTGAATTTTTCCTAAAAGCATTTGAGGTGGTGGAAAGAGCGGGAATTGCATTGGACGTAGAAACAAAGATCCGATTGCACAGAGGACGGGCTCGGGCCAGCCTTCTGATTGGTGACATCAATACAGCATCGGAAGAGTTTAGAAAGGTCATTGAACTCAGTCAGCGCCATGGGATGTTCGACCATGAAAGGAAAGCTCTAATGGGGTTATCCGCTATTTTGTGGTCTTGGCCAGTAAGAGCTGAAGCTGAACGAATTTTGAAAGAGGGGATCGATAAGGCGCGAGAGAAAGAGGATACAACCCTTGAGTGCATCCTCATATCGACTATGGGTCTTATTCAAGCTGTGTATGGCCAACCACACATCGGAAATAAGCTGATGCTTGATGGGGAGCGGATAGCTAAGGAGACTGGAAAGCCCATACCGTTGTTTGTAGCTCGCTTACAGAGATCATTGACAGAGAGATTGCTGGGTAGGCCGAGAAAAACCGTTGATCTGACTGAAGGCATGGTTGAATCACTGCTAAAAACGTATGGCCTGACCACCCTTGCGCCGCTGATCCAGAACCGGGGAGTTGCTCTGGCGGAAATCGGGAGAATTGGGGATGCGATTGCAACTATAAGGAGCGGAATTGATATTCTTGAGAAATTCGGAGCTTTTTTTCGTCTAGGCACGCTTTACAACTGCCTTGGTTATTGCTACGGGGAGATCCATCAACACGAGCAAGCATGGAAGTACAATTTGAAAAGTGATGAGATTACTCGCGGTCAGATGGAAAAATATCCTTTGGGCAGCAGAGGATATGCAGAGATGTTGGCCCAGGCCAAGGTCAACCTGATGGAAAATCTTTTCGATCAGGGGAAGCAGGACGCAGCTTGGGATCGGATAAAGTCCTTTGAGGAGGAGGCGAAAAGTGAAGATTTTGTCATAATGCGCCATCAATGGGAATCCAGGATGAATTATTTGACCACTCAAATTCTCCTACATCGAAACGAGCTCGGTCAAGCAGGGGTTCTTATTCAAAACAACCTCGAAAGCGCCCAAAAAAAGCATATGAGAAAGAGGGAAGGAAGCTTCTTGCGGCTGATGGGCGAGGTTCGGATCAGACGCAATGAATTCGAAAAAGCTATTGAAAATTTTGGAGAAGCGATTGTTATTCTTAAAGAGGTAGGAAATCCCCGTCAGCTCTGGCAGGTACATGCATCACTTGCAGCGGCTTATAGCAAATTGGGACGATTCAGCGAAGAACTATCCCAATGGGGTGCCGCGGCAGAGATAATCCACAATACCGCGAATGATCTGTCCGACCGTCAACTCAGAGAAGGTTTTCTTAAAGCAGCACCGATTCGAAAAATCCTTGCAAAATCGGAAAGTTGAATAATGATATCCATTAGAAATCTCACATTTTCAATAAGTTACGATATTCTGAAGTTATCGTTCGCCGGGAGTCTGTCAAATTAGTGGAAAATTTAGAGGATATCATTAATTTTACCGGAATTCAGAGAATCTCAATATACATGAAATCGGCTGATATTTGGTTTTTCGCAAAAATAACCAAATTTATGCTCCTCGAGAAAGCATAAATAAATTCGGCTTAAAGTATCCTTACTCTGATTGTCCTTGACCTCCTAAATCCCAGTAGCTATTAATAATGTTTACAACACACCAATATTGCATACATTTTCGTTCTAAAACCTCAAAAAAGAGGATTTACTGTGCCTCAAGAAGGTTTTAAACGCAAACTTACCGCTATCCTCAATGCCGATGTTATCGGATACAGCCGACTTATGAGGGACGACGAAGAGGCCACTGTCCGTGATTTAGCTACCCGCCGTATCTTGATCACTGAAATTATCCAACAACATCATGGTCGAGTTGTGGATTCTCCGGGTGACAACATTTTGGCCGAGTTCGCCAGCGTTGTGGATGCGGTAAATGGTGCCATTAAGATTCAAGATGAGATCAAGAAAAGCAACACAGCTGTCCCTGAAGACCGCCGCATGGAGTTTCGTGTTGGCATCAATCTGGGTGATGTCATTGAGGAAGAGGAGCGGATTTATGGAGATGGAGTTAATATTGCTGCACGGGTTGAAGGATTAGCGACTGGTGGTGGTATTGCCATCTCAGGGACAGTTTATGAGCATATTAAAGATAAGATGTCTCTGGGGTATCACTATTTAGGTGAGCAAGATGTTAAGAATATTCCTGAACCGGTTCGAGTCTATCGGTTATTGACTGAGCCTGAAGAAGCCGGCAGGATGATCGCTGAGAAAAGGCCAAAAGCAGGAAAATGGCGCTTCGCAGCCCTTGGTGCTTTTGCGTTAATCATCTTAGTGGCAGGTGCGCTCACCATTTGGAACTATTATCTGCGTCCGACAATTGAGATCGGCTCTGTTGAAAAGCGGGCATTACCGCTGCCTGGCAAACCTTCCATCGCTGTGTTGCCGTTTGATAACCTAAGTGGTGATCCGGAGCAAGAATATTTCAGCGACGGAATTACCGAGGATCTCATCACTGATCTGTCTAAAATTTCAGGTCTGTTTGTCATCGCTCGCAACTCAGTCTTTATCTATAAGGAGAAGGCAGTCAAAATAGCGGAAGTGGGACGGGAACTTGGGGTAAGGTATGTGTTGGAAGGCAGTGTGCGCAAGGCAAATGGCAGGGTTCGGATCACGGCACAGCTGGTGGATGCAAATACGGAGGGGCACATCTGGGCCGAACGTTATGACCGGAACCTAAAAGACATTTTTGCCCTGCAAGACGAGGTGACGCAAAAGATAGTATCGGTTCTGGCGGTAAAGCTGACGGAGGATGAGCAGAACCGTCTGGTGCGCAAATATACCGACAACATGGAGGCCTATGATTACTACCTGCGCGGTTTGGAATATTTTAGTATACTAACGAAAGAGACCAATATCCTGGCACGGCAAATGTTGCAGCTCGCCATCGATCTGGACCCCCAGTTCGCAGCTGCATATGCGCTCCTGGGTCTGGCCCAAAGTCAAGAGTGGACCCAGGGTTGGAGCCAGGATCCCCAGCCTCTCGAGCATGCTTTTGAACTTGCTCAAAAGGCAATAACTTTGGATGAGACTCTGCCTTTAGGCTACGCCATATTGGGTGAGGTCTATCTGCACAAAAAGAAGCACGAGAAAGCCATTGCCGCGCAGCAGAAGGCTATCGCTCTCAGCCCCAATGATGCTGATGGGATTGGGGGCCTGGGGGGTATTCTGACCTGGGCCGGCAGGCCTGAGGAAACGATTGGGTTGGCAAAAAAGGCGATGCGTCTCAACCCCATGTATCCAACCGAGTATTTATGGAATCTGGGCCACGCCTATTACTTAATGGGTCGAATTGAGGAGGCGGTAGAAACACTCAACAGAGCTCGCGACCGAAGTCCGGAATACATACCGGTGATCGCTTATTTGGCTGCCAGTTACGCTGAGCTGGGGCGGATGGAGGAAGCCCGGACACAGGCGGCACAATTCAATAGGCTAAGCCCCCGTACTTCCATCGATGCCTGGAGACACAGACTCCCTTACAAAGATAAAAAGGTTGCGGATCGTTTAGTTAGCAGCTGTCGGAAAGCGGGGATGAAGTGATGCCATACTACTATCTAGAGTGGTCTGGTAGAATACGTTCAGACTGTATGTAGCCCAAATATCACAACCATTTTTGCAAAACTAAATCCTGTGGTATCTCCAAATAAGAATTTATGATATCCTCAATCTCTGTTTTCAGGGCATTGCAGACGATAACTGCTTTAGAGCAGGAACTTCTGATTCATGTCTCTTGCAAGAATTCATGCGATATTTGTATCTATAATCGTACCAATTCAAGGCGTGGATTCGGACTGTATTGCCGGCCGACTTTAGCGCAGGGTTTTCCATCCAGCAAGACGACATCGGCGGTAAAGGCGTTGACACCGCGCATCAGGTAGCTTCCGACGCCATAAGCGTCTCCCGGTACCTGCCGCTTTTCGAATTCGGCGATGCGATCCGGATTGAAACCGCCTGATACAATAATCCTGACGTGGTTAAATCCGTGATTGTCCAACTCCCGGCGTGTCATCTCTACCAGCCTGGGGGTGACACCGGTCGGCTTAAAATTTTGCATGACCGGAATAATAGATTTGTCGACCAACGTGTTGGACGTGTCCAGTCTCACACCCCAGAGTCTGTCTCCCAGGGCTTCACAGCATTTTAATGAGGTTTCGACACTGTCATTGTCGAAATCCACCAGCGCCACCAGATCGACATCCGGATAGGTCTCGCCGAAAAGAGTAATAGCTCTGACCGTATCGCCACCCACCGCGGCTATCAAGGCATGGGGGACGGTGCCGGAAGCCTTGGCGCCCCACCACTGGGCCTGGGCGTCGGTCGATACGCCGGCGGCGCCGCCGATATGAGCCGCATACCCGTCACCGCCCTGGACGGCCCAATGATCGAAGCGGGCCGGAAAATAAAGAACGGTCTTGCCGCCGGCCGCATCCACCATACTTCGGACGTTGCTGGCAATTTTGGTGCGGCGGGCCAAAATGCCCAGATAGACGGTTTCCAGGTGGGCAAAAAGGCTGGCGTCACCGGAAATATGCATTACCGTTTCCCAGGGCGCGATACGGGTGCCGTCCCACAGAGCTTCCACCTTGAGATCTTCGAAGCCGCTTTCCCACAGCTCATCCAGCTGGCTGGAAACTTCCATCTTCTGTTCGATGGCTTCAACATAGGCCTTGTGGTTGCCGATAAATTGCTGGCGGGCTTTACTTTTGAAATCTATCAATTGATCGAACAATTTGTAGGCTTTTGTATAGTCCGTATACCGGCCGGCTGCCAGTTTGAGTACCGCCACCGCCTCATCTATCCCGCACAGCACGGCTTCTTTTTTTTGAAACACCTGCATGGTGACATCCGGGTGCAGATTGTGGTGTTCGAGGGTGACCTTCTCGCGCCAGAAATAAATGTCGCTGAGGTAGCCGCGGCGCAGCTCCTGAACCGGTAAATCAAATACGTGGGCATCCAAGCGAATAGGCATTAGGGGGTTCCTTTTTTTATTGGGTCGACGGTTCAGGGTTCACCGTTCAGGGTTGCTTGTCCGAGTAGAACCCGTTTCAGGTCACCCATTAGGCTATGATAAATTAAATGCCGGCGCTATGGCATCTTACATGATCAAACATCTTTTCAACTTCTGGCTGGCATCGCTTTGTGACCGCGAGTATGGCCAAATCCGGCTGGTATGTCAAGGTAGAAGAATACACTTATTTCCTGATTTTGAGCGAGTATCACCCATCAAATATCCTCAATCAGCAGACCTTTTTTCCTTAAATACGATTAACCATTAACGAATAACCAATAACTAAGGCAGTGCCCTTTCCCCCAAATTGCCATAGCGATGGTAGTTGTTGCTGATGCTTTGCTGTTGATAGTATTGCACAAGTTCAAGCCTGCCGTCCATCATCACCGGAATCCGTGAAATGTAGAATCCGGTTTCAGCCGCCGCTTGAAATACCGCGGGGGGAACTCTATCCGGCGCTGCATATCGAATTCGGTCAACCTCGGGGATGCTTTTGAGCAGCCGGTCGTCCGGTTCATTGAATACCGGACTGTCCCCAACCAGGCGCCGGCCCTCTTTTCCCTGGAGGAAGCGGGTGACGGAGCTATTGATATCTCCGGGTATGCTGACCCAAAGCTTGCAGCCTGTAATTTTAACCGCTGCAATGCGGGCCAGGATCTCGAACAAACTGTCATCTTCGTGCAGGCGCACCACCACGGTTCCCACCGCAAGATAGCGCAGAATGTTATCCTGGCCCCGCAGGTGAAAATAGTCAATCTCACGCGAGAATTCCTGCTCGTAATGATAGAGGTAGCTTTTAATGGCACGGATACTTTTTTGTATTTCCGGTTCGATTCCGCTGAATTCGCCCCAATCCAATTTGCGCTGCCATTGCTGGGCCAGCTGCAACATGGGATAGGATCGTTGAATGGGTCCCACCGCCGGTAAGCTCTTTTCCCGATACTCGATAAACTGAGCAACATACTTCGGGCTGCCGGCTTTAATGCCTGCGCCCAGAGCGGATTTGCCCATCCCGCCGAAGGGCTGACGCAAGGTGACGGCTCCGGTGGTTCCGCGGTTGATATACAGATTGCCGGCTTTGATCCGCTGGGACCAGTAGACTTGTTCACGCCGGTCGAGGGTCTCGATGCCGGAAGTCAATCCGTACCCGGTCTGGTTGACCAAGTCTACGGCCTGTTTGAGATCTCCGGCCGGCATAACCCCCAGCAGCGGGCCGAAAAATTCCGTCATATGGGTGGTGCTGCCGGGTTTGACGCCCCACTTGATCCCGGGGGTCCACATGCTGGCATGGCCGGCAACATTTTCCGGTTTCAAGGCCCAGGTTTCACCGCTTTCCAGTTTCGTCAACGCTTGGGCCAGGTCATCCCGCGGGGAATGGATCAAGGGTCCCATTTTATTTGAAAAATCCCAAGCCGATCCGGTGGCGAAACTGCGGGCGGCATCCACCAGCTGGCGTTTGAAATCCGAATCTTGATAGACCTCGCGCTCCAGGATAAGCAGGGAGGTTGCCGAACATTTCTGGCCGCAATTGCCGAAGGCTGAATAAATCACATCGCTGATGGCCTGGTCCCGGTCGGCCATATCCGTGACGATGGTGGCATTTTTACCCCCGGTTTCAGCTGCCAGAAAGATATCCGGTCTTTGCTTTAAAATAGCCAGCCCGGTATCGGTGCCGCCGGTCAAAATAATGAAATCAACTGCCGGATGAGTCGTCAATCCGGCAGCGGTGCTGGATCCGGAACAGGGCACAAACTGTAAAACCGATCTGGGTATTCCAGCCCGCCAGAAACACTGGCACACCTCCCAGGCCACCAGAACCGCTTCGGAAGAGGGTTTGAAAATGACGGTATTGCCGCTGGCCAGGGAAGCTGCAATCCCGCCGCAGGGGATGGCAATCGGAAAGTTCCAGGGCGAAATCACAACACCGACTCCCCTGCCGCGACATTGGAGATGATCGATGTCGAAAAATGCGGCGGCGGAATAGGGATAGTACTCGGCGAAATCCACCGCCTCGGAAACCTCCACATCGGATTCGGTGAATACTTTGCCGGTGTTAGCGGCCGCTGCGCCAATCAGGTCGCCGCGTGCCTTGCGCAGTTCCAGGGCAACTTTAGACAGAATCCGATGACGCTGTTTATGGGTTTTGCGGCGCCAGCCGTCGGGGTCATTCCCGGCGGTTTTGACCGCTTTTTCGATATCCCTGGCATTCGCCATGGCAAACCGGGCAACGACTACTTTTTGATTGTTGCGGGACGGGTCAATAATTTCGCGCCTTCGGCGGCCGTCATAGATTTCCTGCCCTTCCACCACCAGGGGGATTTTCAGAGGCGTGTCCCCAGGCTGCTTTTTCCATTTTTTTCGAATCCCGTCGGCCCATTCCCGATTGGATGCCAGCGACCAATCCGTATTCGGTTCATTCTTAAACTGCCCTTCGAAATACGTGCCGGTTTTGTCTGAAAATTTTTCAGCAAGCCGGTTCTGATTACGATGCGGTAAGGCAGCGGATTGTTTTTTATGTTTAATGGAAGATTTGAAGTGGTTCGTTAAAAATTGCCAGGACCTTTTATTCGTTTGCAGTTGGTTTAAATGCCGCAGAAAATTCTTAGGCCCCGTGTTTTCATCCAGTCTCCTTATCAGGTAGGCAATCGCATGAATGAATTGTTTTTCGGTGGCGACCGGTGCATATACGACCATCTCCTGTCCGGTTTCCCGGATGGTACGGCGTACGTGATTGGCCATACCTTCGATCATCTCGAAGGTAAAATAGTCGGTAACGTTGTTTTGCTGGGCGACCAGATAAGCATAGGCGATATCGAACAGGTTGTGAGAAGCAATTCCCAGGCGCACGGCTTTGATATTTTCAGGTTGCATGCCGAAACCAACCATCCGTTTCCAGTTGGCATCCGTTTCGATTTTGCTGTCGAAAGGCGCCAGGGGCCAGTCAAAGAGCGCCGATTCTACCAGTTCCATTTCCATATTGGCACCTTTGACGATTCGGATTTTAACGGGGTTGCCGCCGTCGTTGACCCGCCGGCGCGCCCAGTCGGTAATTTTCCGGAGGATATGGAAGGAATCCGGCAGGTAGGCCTGCAGGGCCATGCCGGCTGAAAAATTTTTAAATTCCGCCTGATCCAGGGTTCGCATGAAGGCTTCAGCCGTGATGGCCAGGTCGCGATAGGCTTCCATGTCCAGGTGCACAAATTTTTGAACCCGGGTTCCATCCGGTTGCACATATTCCGCCTTCGCGGCCGTCCGATAGAGAGTAGCAAGACGTTCGGTCAGGATGCTGACGGTTTGTTCAAATGCCAAAGGTTGGATTTGTGAAAATATTGTTGAGATTTTGATGGATATGTGTTCGACAGCGGGGTTTTTTAAATCATCCAAATACATTTCCAGACGGGACGCGGCATCCTCTTCCCCCAACACTTCTTCTCCGATATGATTGATATTGGTTTTGAAACCCTGACCTCTGCGCGTTTGCAGATATGCCTCCAGCGCCTGCCTTTCTCCCGGTATGATCAAGTGGGCGCTGTCCCGGCGCATTTTTTTGATTACACGGGGGACGGTAATCCAGGGTAAAAACCGTCCGCCGTGGATAAAAAGAAGCATCAGAAATTTTTCGAATGGCGAAAAAAAAGCAGGAATTCCGAAAGTGGTCAGCAAATAATGAATCTGATCAGCCACACGCCGGCTATCGGCCGATCGAAAACACTGATCGATTAAGGCGGTCAGAATGACTTTATCTCTGGGATTGGTAAACAGGCGCGCCAGCTTATTATGACGGGTCTTTTCCTGGGGGCTCTGCAGCTCATTGGCTCGATTTTGCCATTTAGTGGCCAGCCGCATAGCTTCAGCAACGAGGTTGTCGGTATCATTCATGGTTTCTGTTTTTATACAAGTGAGTTTGCTGGAATGTTTCAGAATAATTTCGTTTCACAAATCTAATGCAGAGTTTAGAATTTGTCACGCAGGAGGTTCAGGGTTCGGGGTTCAGAGGTTCAGGGTTCGGGGTTCAGAGGTTCAGGGTTCGGGGTTCAGAGGTTCACGGTTCAAGGTTCAGA
>PJEL010005656.1_pt1 | contig 10064 bp, 19 predicted proteins | sample 1853271 | NCBI WGS metagenome assembly PJEL01 (sample SAMN08108733, study PRJNA415343) | Invertebrate metagenome, whole genome shotgun sequencing project. | host: Globobulimina | place: Sweden: Gullmar Fjord | collected 2015-08 | reverse complement strand
TTTAAAGGTATTCCGCGAGGCAAGCGCGTCATGATATCGGGCGAGTCGGGTGTTGCCAAATCGCTCTTTATTACAATCATGATAAAAGCATATCTTGACCATATTGAAAATTCAACAGCGGTTGTTTTTGAGTCGGAGGCATCATCCATTATAGAAATGGCAAAGTCAATCGGAATACCAGAGGACAGATTGCTGGTCGTGCCGGTAGAAACAGTGGAAGATTTCCGGACTCAAGTAACGAGAATGCTTGACAAGGTGATCGAACTCAACGACAAAATAAAGGCTAAGAACGCCGCCGAAAAGGATGAGTCAAAGCATAAACCGATACATAGTCCGATATTTGTTCTTGATTCATTGGGTAACCTGGGAACTTTGGCCGAGGCATCGATCATTTCAACGGATAAGCGATCGAAAAAGGGTGGAGCACAAACCAGGGATATGACCCGCGCACAACTCATCCGAGGGATGGCCAGAACAATATCCCTTAAAATTTCCATGGCACAGATACCGTTTTTAATGACTAACCATACCTATGCTGTTATGGATCAGTATACGCCGGATGAAACATCAGGTGGTGGTGGTGTAAAGTATATGTCGGATATTTCCCTGATTCTATCAAAGGCCAAAGAAAAAGATCCGTCTAAAAAGCAAGTCGGTATTATGGTCACCATTACAGCCAGGAAGTCCCGCTACATAAAAGAAAACAAATCAGTCAAGGTATTGATTTCTTTTACACGGGGGATGTACCGCTACTCTGATATCGTGAATAAAGCCGCCGAATTGAAGGTGCTGAAAAAGGATGGGATATCATACATCCTACCGAATGGTGATAAGGTCAAAATGAAAGATGTACGTCAGAAAGCGTCGAAGTATATAAAAGATGATGCACTTCAATTGGTCGGTGACGCCATCCGAGCAGATTTCGGGTTTGGTATAGAAGACGGCAAGTTCGAATTCTTTGATGATATGGAAGAGGACATCGATGACCGATCAGATGCCGAATACGAAGACGATATTGATAAAGAGCTGGAAGGATAACGTTGAGAAACTGCTGATATCATAGGATATTTATAACCGAAAGGATTGATGAATGAAAATTGAAATTAATAAGAATAGTTTGCTAATAATTCCTGATTCAGGTTCGACGTCAGAGCAAAGCTATGTTAGGAGTATTATTGATCGCCTACTTTTTGCCTATGATGATACTACAATTGTAACATGGCAAAACGGTATTAAGATAATAGGGAATCAGGATAAATAAAATTATTGAGGAGGATCAAAATGCCGTTTTATAAAAATAAACATCCAAGAGCCAGATGCATTTTAAAAATCCAAGACTGGTTTGCCAAAAATCTATCCATAATCACGAAACCAGTCCGGGATGAAATAGCCAATTTAATCGTTGATGAAATTATCGACGACATCAGGGGAGGGAAAGATGAAGAAAAAGAAATTTCCTGAACTATTGAATGATGACTGTTGCATTATCAAACTTTCAAAATTTAATAATTTGCCGGTAGCAGTCATATTTGATCAGGATAATGGTGGTATAGCTATTTCATATGAGGACAAGCATTTGGATGAAGTTACCAAAATGCAAGTCGAAAAAGAAATCCAAGAAATTATCAGTACCGAATTAGATAAAATAATGAAAGGATAAAGATATGCCAATTTATGAATATTTTTGTGATGGTTGTGAAACTAAATATGAAGTCTTAGATCTGAAAGCAAGACCCGAAACCGAAAAGCCTTGTCCGAAATGTAAAAAGATGAACGGTAAAATTATGTCCGTAACGACATCTATACTGGCCGATGGTGGTGTCGGCTGGGAGAAAAACGGATATAATCGCCAGCGTTCAATTGCTGATGGTCCCGAAGGTGACAATACCAACAGGTTCAAGAAGTCCGGCAAAACGACAGTCCCGGTCAGAAATAGTGGATTTTCTATAGAACCGAATAAGGATAAGTCCAAAAAGAAAAAGCCATCTCTTTGTGTAAAATAATCCTATTCTTTTTTTAACAAAATAATGGAAGTAATATAATGCTATGGAAGAAATACTATTAGAACAATTATTTGAAAACGAAAAGTTTTCTAAGCGAGTCATACCATACATCGATTTGAATTATTTTGATGACTTTGAAAACCGGACCATTTTTAAAATGGTCCGGTTGTTTGTTGATAAATATCACAAAGTGCCTAAATATAATTCACTTCGAGTGGCGACAAGCAAGTCTTCGAAATTTACTGAAGATCAATTTGAATCTATAATGGAGCGTATAGATTCTATTGAAAACCAAAAAAAAGAAAATTACGATGACAGGTGGTTATTGGATGAGGCAGAGGCATGGTGCCGACAGCAAGCGATAGATAACGCTATCGTGACGTGCTCTGAAATATTACAGGATGAAAAGAAAGATAATAATCAAGTTTTCGATCTTGTAAAAGATGCACTTGCTGTAAATTTTGATACACATGTCGGTATAGATTTTTTCGATGAGAAGTCCATAGCTGAACGGTGGAAAGCTTATAATGCAATCACCACTAAATTCGCAACCCGTATCTATAAATTTAATTTAGTGACGGGTGGTGGACTTGAACCAAAAACCCTTTCATGCGTCATGGGTGATACGGGATCTGGTAAAACGAACTGTATGTGTTCCATCAGTGCGGATTTAGTTGCTAATGGCCATGACGTCCTTTATATAACAGGTGAGATGTCCGAAGAAAAGATATCTCAAAAACATGAAGGAAATTGGCTTAATGTTGAAATAAATGATATACCGGATCTCGACCTAAAAACTTTCAAGGGTAAAATAACGTCACTGAAACGGCAATCATACGGTAATTTAATTATAAAGGAATTTCCGACTGGATCATTCAGCACTGCTACTATTAGGGCACATCTCGAAGAGATCAGGATTAAAAAGAATTTTTCACCACAAATCATTGTTGTTGATTATATCAACTTACTCAGATCCGATCGGTATTCAGAGGGGAATTCATATACAATAATTAAAGCCGTGGCCGAGGAGTTAAGGGGTCTCGCTGTTGAATATAAAGTTGCTGTCCTAACAGGTACACAGGTCAATAGAGGTGGTGCCAATTCATCAAATATTGATATGACCGATGTATCAGAATCATATGGGTTGCCAGCAACATGCGATTTCCTATGGGCGATATGGTCAGACGATGAAATGATGGATGCAAATATCCAGATATTTAATCCGCTTAAAAATAGGTTTACCGGGATATTAAATTATAAATTTGGTGTCCATACTGAGTTCGCACACGGTAGAATATCAGATTTAAAGAAAGATCAGGCATCTGAAGTTTCTATTGAAAACAGTGCTAAAACTAAAAAAATGATGCAAAAATTCCATGATAAAATGAAAATGAAGCGATTGAAGGTGGTAAATAATAATGAAAACCAAATGTAAACACACAATCGCTGGGTTATCCCATATTTACCCACATTGCCGTATCATTACTCGAAAGGATAAAATTCTATGGCAGGAGCATTTAATAAATTAATGGCATTGACCTTTGCCACACTTTTAGCAAAACCTTTTACATCATGGGACGCTTATAAAAATGGTTTGATTGACGAAAAAGGAAATAAAATTCGTAAACCAGAAAATCAACCAGAGCGGGATTCGCTGAAAGGGATAAAAGACTTGGTGCGTAAGGTAAAACGCCTTCTAATAAAGGTTGTGCCAGATAGCCGCCTCCTCGGAATTTTAATAGCTGCATTTCTATTAAAAAAGGAATCTATTAGTGAAGAAGAGGAGTCAATTCAAAAAATAATTACCGAAAATATGACAAAAGACGAAATGGATGTTATAATACAACAACTTGAAATTTTGGTTAAAAATAAATTTTATCTTTGATTGAGAAGGGCAGTAAAAAAAAATAATAAAGGAGAGTTTGTATGAAAAAGTTTTTAAGTATTGTATTAGTTATCGGAATGTTGGCATTTGGAAGTATGGTATCGGCAGACACGAATGTAATCGTATCATCCAGCAGTGACCACAGCCATTTTTTGAACCCTGAATATGGTGGAGTTCTTTCGTCATTGACTTACATCACTCCGACCGATGATGGCAAAAACCACAAAGTTTATATGAAGCTTTTCAGTGGTATATCGGTCTCCGATTATGTTGCAATGAATGACGACTTTATCAAACTTCGGGATTATACGAAAATTCGTGAGGTCACATTGATTCTCAATTCGCCAGGTGGATCTGCTTTTGATGGCCTATCAATTGCCGATCTTATTGAACGTATGCAGAATGATCATGGGTTTACGGTCACCGCTGAGGCTACTGGTATTGTAGCAAGTGCCGCAGTTCCGGTCTTTGCTGTATGTAAGATTCGGACCGCATCGCCGGGAACTTTGTTCATGGTACATGAAGCTGCATTGTGGAAATGGCCCGGACGCGAGACATCGTCTGACATCATCGCACAGGGAAAACTGATGGAAAAGCTCCAGGCACGTTATCTTGATTATTTGGTGCGCAATTCAACAACATCGATAGAAGAATGGGAGAAGATGGAAAAAGCCACAACATGGTTCGATGTTGAAGAAGCCGAAGAACTCGGCCTTTTGGAACGACCAGTTAACTAATCAAAAACATTCAAACTAAGGCACTCCATCCCCTGGAGTGCCTATTTTTCAAATAATAGGAGAAATTAATGTCTAACTACGGACCACAGCAGTTTGAAGATGGGATGACATATCTTCAAGCAGAAATTGTCAGCTTAATCCGACAGGGTATTGAAAACCCTACTGAAATAGCAGATCTTGTCGGATGTGATACAAGCTGGGTAAGAAAAACGAAGAAGATGCATTGGGACAAAATTGAAAGTCCTGATGCCGAACAAGTTATAAATCGTAAACACCTTGTAAATGCACAGCTACAAAAAGCTCGTGATTCATTGCGGGTTGAAAGAAAGGCTTTTCGTGAGGAAGTCAGATATTATAATACGACGACTGAATTATATGAAGAAGTTGCAGCGATATTGCAAGATACCCACGGTGATTTTAATACTATCCATCACGAGGATCATGCACGAGATACCGAAGGCATCGTTCAAATATCTGATATTCATTTCAATGAGATTATTGAACTGCCATATAACACCTTTGATTTTAAGGTTGCCGCAAAGCGTCTGAAGAAGCTTGTAACGAGAGCAAAGGTCATATTCAATGCCCACGGTGTTAAAACAGTTCACGTACCGTTCACGGGTGATATGCTTAACTCAGACCGACGTCTGGACGAGGTAATGACCGCCGCCACAAACCGAGCGAAGGCCAGCGTCCTCGCTGCCATGGTATTGAAGCAAGTATTACTTGACCTGAATGAAGATTACAACGTTAAAACGTACATGGTCACTGGTAACGAATCACGCATAAATAAAGAACCGGGTAATTCAGAAATCATGGCCACGGATAACTTTGATTCGCTTATCCATGAAATGCTACGGATGATGTTTCTCGATAAAGAAGGTATAGAGTTTATCGACGGCTCCCCAATAGAACAGATAATGCGAGTCAAAAGACATCTGATATTGCTTCTTCACGGTCACCAGATGAAAATGTCCGGCCTCAGCTCACAGATGCAACGATTGAAAGGTAAGTGGTCAGATTACCTAACTAACGAAACCATCAATTATGCCCTATTTGGTCATTTCCATACATCGAGAATAACTGATCTTTTCGCACGGTCGGGTGGAGTATGTGGGGCAAATGCTTATTCAGATAACAAACTGATGTTGAGCTCCCGCGCAAGTCAGAACATATTTTTAGTTGATGATAACGGGATTGACGGAATAAAAATTGACCTTCAGAATGCCGATGAATATAATGGTTATAATATTGACAAGGCACTTGAAGCCTATAAAGTAAAATCTGCCACGCCGGTGGGCTATGCACGCAGAAAAAGGATCTAATAATGACACAAACAATAAGACAATTAATACCGAGGGACGCCCTCACAAAAGTAAAAAAGTTGCTCGATACTTGTAACACTGAAGAAATTCATTTGATAAAACAATATGTCGAAGACCGGCTTAATGTGGATATAACATTTACACCAAGGGAAGAGGAATAAGATGTATATTCCAAAACATTTTACAGCTAAAGAGTTAGTTGACCATAATACTTATCAAAAATACTCATACCGTGGTGATAAATGGATGCTTAAAGTTTTATTCGATGATCGAATCTTACGTGTGATTGATGTAATACGTGATGAATTCGGACCCATGACCATAAATGACTGGTCATGGGGGGGCAGTAACCAATACCGTGGATGGAGATCACCTGGGTGTAACATTGGTGCTGAGCTAAGTCAACATAAATTTGGCCGAGCTGTTGATATGATACCAAAAGAATGTGAGGCCGATAAAATAAGAGAAGTTTTAATACATGATTATCAAGCCATTAAATATATGGACATCGGTGGTATCGAAATGGGAATAAGCTGGTTACATATAGACGTCCGCGCACGCGATGAATATGGAAAAATAAATATTTTTCACCCATAATTTTGACAAATATTTGTTATCAGTGTATAATGTTTTTATTATGAGTATAGGAGATTAATATGATAGCTTTTGATTTTGATGGGGTTATTTGTGATACTAACCCAATATTCGAGGGTCATTTTTTCGATATATATGGTGAAAATGTTCAAAAAAATCAGACCACATATAAATTTCAAACGGTTACACCAAACCCTTGTTTTGATAAAACGTATTGGCAAGAAATACCTGTTGCTATTGTGAAATATCAACATATAGCTCCTGCGGTACACGGGTCGATCGAAGCACTTGAATCCTTTTGGGTGGACTATGATATGGATTATATTCAGATCATTACCGCCAGAGAATCATCATTGGCAGTCAAACAAGTAACATATAAATGGTGCGATAAACATTTTCGATTTCCATATAAAATTCGGTATTGTGACAAATCAGAAAACAAAAAAGAAATAATGAAGGATATGGGAGTCGATATATTTATTGATGACCGTTTTAAAACGGCACAGTGCTTGTCGTCTATACTGAGCGTATCTTATTTGTTTAATCAGCCATGGAACAAACGAGATACGAAATTAAAACCTAATGTCCAAAGGGTAAATTCCCTATGGGAAATGAAGTATTATGACCTTGATTTTCATCAATACCCTGGATAGACCGTCCGCAATATGTTTAGAGTGCATAAACTTCTGGCAAGATTTGAAAGGCTGTTCAATGAGTGGGGAGTTTATGTCCGTTAAAGAAGATTGTGAAAATTTCAAGGCGATATGGGATTTGGATGAAGAAAGATCCATTTGGGGAGATGGCTACATGGATGAACTCCGTATTTCAAAAGGAATTGCAAGATGGGATGACGTCTTACCAAATTATCCTGAGCCACCCCCATGCTCCCTGAGAAGGGAAGGTGATACCGGATATTTATGTCCAACATGTGGTAGCAGTTTGCATAGAGAATGGAGATTTATCTTTCTGATGAGAACACCTTATTGCATTCAACCCAAGTGTAAAAACTATTATGGTGCAAATAATGTTTGATAAAAAATTATTAATAGATTTTTCCAATATTGCATGGGCAACATTTTATACGAATCAGAAGATATCAAAAGATTCAACGATGACGCCGGATCAGGTCAAGCAACATTGGAAATATTTGATGCTAAATAGCTTACAAAAGCTGAAGTTGAAGCATCGACCGAATGAAATGGTTGTGTGTATTGATTCGCCCTCATGGAGAAAAAAATATTTTCAGTTTTATAAAGCACGCCGGGAAATGTCACGAAAAAAGAACGGAATGGATTATAAAGCATTCCATGATGTGATAGATGAAATGGTAGAAGACCTACGAGAATACTTTCCATATAAAGTTGTTCGCGCCACATGGGCAGAAGCTGACGATATAATCGGTGTTCTCGTACATGAGTTGCGAAATACGGGTATTAATATCATTATAGCGAGCCGTGACAAGGACTTTAAACAGCTACTAACCACGGGCGTCCAGCTTTGGGACGTGCAGGAATCGAAATGGATGAAATGTGACAACCCGAAAACGTTTTTGATAAAACATATCCTGATGGGTGATTCGGGAGATGATATACCAAATGTCCGATCTGACAGTGATACCTTTATAACGGAGGGCAAGCGTCAGAAGGCATGTGGACCAAAGGCTGTTGAGAAAATACTTGTTAACGGTCTCCAGGATTACATAAAGGAAGAAGGATTAATTGATAACTGGAAACGGAATAAAAGACTTATTTGCCTAACAAAAACAATTATTCCTTCGAGAGTTTGGCAAGCCGTCATGGATTCATATAATGCCCAAGAGGATAAAAAAGGTAATTATATGTTACTTCAGAAGTATTTTGGTAAAAACCGCATGCGAGCATTACAAAAAAATATTGATAAATTTTTATAGAATGTATACAAAATAAAGCTAAAGTTTCCTTGACAAGAGCCGATATAAATAATACAATGCACAAAGAATCAAACAAAATCGGCAACCAAGGAGAAATAAACATGAGCAAGAAAATGAAATCAAAGGATCTTAAAATCGGGGATAGAGTCAAAATCCGAAATTCAATTGAATGTACCGTTTTGGAAATCACAAAAAATGGCTGGATAAAATGTTGTTGGATGTTTCACAATAACGGACGTTTTTTGGGAATGTCAAAAACAGAAATGCAATTTAATTCATTTAGAGCATCCGACATAGAGAAAATCATAAGAAGGGAGCAATAAAATGAGATTTATTATAGTTCATTGCTGTTTTGAATGTCCATATAGACATTACGATAATGGGGCAGGATTTATTGAACCATTTAAAATCTGCGAGAAATTCAACATAATTTTGAGTGAATACAACCGTGAGTATAATTTTAACGAAAAAATCGAAATACATAAAGATTGTGAACTTAAAAAACAAAGGAAGAGCATTTATGCAAGCTAAAGAACTATTGGATATAATTAACGATCTCGTCGACCCTGACAATTGCCAATATGATCATAATGGTGATTGCCAGGCACACGGATGGTTTAACGATGTGGAATGTCCCCATAGCAGAGCTAAAAGGGCACTTGCAGATTTGAAAGGTGGGAGTCAATGAAAGCTAAAAGCTGGGTGGTAGTTACAAAGGATGGAAAAATTGACGCCGCAGTCGATAACCCTGGGACAGCGGACAAACTCAAAAAGCTTGGATATACCATTATTGGGTTTCCGTATATGAAGAGAAAGGCAGATGCCATAAACTGGTGTGAGGATTGGGCACCAAAGAAGATAAAGAGAAAAAAGAAATAGGATGAAAAGGAGGAAAAGGATGGAGCCAAGCAATCCCAATGAAAACAATGTTGGATTGGATGTTGTGGTCGAATTAGGGCGTAAGGCAGGTGAGACTCTGCAAACATTTACAGAGCAAATTGTCGCTGAAAGGGATAGAGCATATCGGGTGAGGTTTTGGCTGGAGTGGAAGGCCCGTCAATCTGTGGCGGGATGGTAACCCGGTATTAAATTTAAGGAGAAATAAAAATGTGTGAATGTGGAAAAAAATATGTTTGTGAAAATAGTATGTGCAGACAAAATGACAAAATGATAGAGGGTGAAGACCTTCACAGTAAAGAAAAACCGGCTCGATGTATCAGTTGCCGCCATCAATTAAGACGAATCTATTACGAGAAAAAGGGGATAAATGAAAACGTTTAAAGACTTATTAGAGGCAAAAAAGCCATCAGCAAAAGATCTTAAAAAGGCAAAAGCACAAGCCAAGGCTTGGAGTTTAGACGACGATAACAACTATGGTGAAGCCGTTGTGACATTTTTCGGAGGCCATCTTAGGGTTGCAGCAGACGCATCGCCCGGTATGAAGATTGTTGCAAAATTTATTGATGGTAAAGAAGTTTCAGTTAATTAGGGGAGGGGATAAAATGAAAAAAATCAAGAAGAATAAAGAATCATCGAGACCCAAGGCAGGAAATATCAAAGCTAAGGTCGTGGTAGAAAAAACCGTCACGAGTGAACGGGTGGACGAAATCG
>PJEL010005655.1_pt1 | contig 10065 bp, 7 predicted proteins | sample 1853271 | NCBI WGS metagenome assembly PJEL01 (sample SAMN08108733, study PRJNA415343) | Invertebrate metagenome, whole genome shotgun sequencing project. | host: Globobulimina | place: Sweden: Gullmar Fjord | collected 2015-08 | reverse complement strand
TCACCCCAGAAACAGCCCAAACCAAAAACACAATAAGAAGAAGTAAATAAACCTGGTCAGTCATCCATCCCCCCACGTAACAGAGAAAAAGGCACAACACTACATCGAAGAACGTGATCACTACCCACAGGATACTAATCGAATCTAATAAGGTAAGGCTATATATCCATGTACTTAAGAGCGCATGTATTTTTAGCGAAGCAAATTTGAATTTTTTCGAAACATATACATGAAAATGTGCACGAACTTACAAGATAGGTGTGTACATGTGTTGGTTCCTGAATTGCAATGCCTCGAGATCCAGTAGATTGATCCGATCTTCCTAAAATGATGGATCGATATATCAATGCTCCTCCGCCATTACACATCAATTAGTGGTGCTATATGTAATACATCTACAACTCAGCAGTCATTCATCATACAGAGTCATTGCCGAGTGGTGGGTGGTATTGCTGTTGTTGTATGTCAAGTGTGTGTGTTAACCCCATATGAAAGTGAAACTCTGTTGTGGTGATGAAGAACTGAGATGATAATGGATAAATCCCTAATATATACCTGGTCGTTTAATGGGGAGTGCACCAACCTTCTTAGCCACCCAAACTTTAAAATATTCCTAGAAAAAAACAAAAGAATAGAAGGAAATTGAATGGATATGAAAGATGGGACATGACATATATATATGCATAAATGAAAGGTACAGCGTAAAACATGCCTCAATGATAGGTCCAACAACACAGTATGTTAAGAGTTGGATCAGAAAAGAGTTCACAGGCTTCATTTGGTACCTATAATGAAGGAATGAATGTTACTGGAGTCAATTCCACTTATGAATAACGATTGCAAAAATGAAAAATGGTGCAAGAGTTGGTGTCTGGTCTGATCTGATCTGATCACAGCAGTGGAGGAGGAGGAGGAGAAACAAGAGAGTAGTAGCAGCAGTATTTCACAACAGCAATAACAACATACCCATAGTCACGATAAACCCATGGAAGGTGAATCGCAGGAACCTGAAAAACACCCCGATGATAGTATACAGAGGTACCGGCAATAACAGAACAGAACAAGGCATACAATATGAGAAAGATATTTGAACAAATGAAATTACAGACTTAGAGAAGAAGACAGAGACTGGCTGTGGTGTTCGTGGTGTTTGAAGAAGCTGATAGATAGATAATCCATTGTAATGTGTTGCCTTCTTCTCTCTAAACAGTAGCAGCATCAACAACAATATAACCCTCGGTAATAGACAATCAAATTCCAATATCAGTCTCATGAGATATTCATTATCAACATGTATTCATGGGTCAGTGGTCCACATCCTCCCCAACAACAAAAAAAGTACTACTGTATACTCTCTACGAGCTCTAGCAGCAGCTGCTATTTCATTCACACACACACACACACACCTTGGGACACAAATCGAAAGCCTTGCGCTCAAAGAGCCACATAACTCCTAGACCGGTGAATGTGCTTGCCTTTTGATTACCAAAAAATGAGTTGGTTGTTGCTGTTAAGAATACTATGGTGAGGCAGTAGCACGCACACACACAGGTGGTGTGTGTGTGCGTGCAATTCATTCATCAAGACGAAGTGGTTGGTGTAGAGAGTAGTTCTTAAGCAGCGGCATATTAAGAAGAGATTATCTCAAAGTAATTAAGAATTCTTCATGTTAAAGAGTACTCGCTCGATGGTGAGAGAGAGAGAGAGAGAGAGAGAGAGAGTGTGTGTGTGTGTTCAGTGATTGAGATTAATAAGAAGACGACCGCCAGAGATAGAGATAGAGGACGAGCGAGGAGAGATTAAGATGGTAACTAAAAGAATATAAAAGAAGCAGAGACACACTAGAAGACCATAGAACATACACATACCACAGTCTCTGTTACATATGCCAAAATGTAGCCTGAAGTAAATGCAAACATAAACGTTTCAAGTGTTTTCTCCAAGGAAATCTATTTTGGGGTTTGGAGAGGTGTAATTGTAGTTAAGTTAGCAGCAATAACAGATGGTCATGACGATAATGGTGGAATCATCATCACAGATTGAAGGCTTCACAACAATAACACCATTCACCTTTGTGCTATCGATGATAAGAAATGACACAAATGCCGGACCGATAAGTGCACTGCCATACAAAAGCAAGTTCCGCTTGAATGATGAAGAAGGAAAACAGCAACAAGTTGTTGTTGTTGATATATTGTCAGTTAGTTAGTTAGTTAGTTAGCTAAGCTATAGCATACTGTAAACGAGACGTAGGTAGGTAGGTAGGTACTAAGCGGGTGGGGGTGAGAGACTCGACTCTAGCATGAATGGTAAGTGTATTATTACTTTTAGCATTTTCATGTACGCTGAACCACTGAGTTGTCGCGGTGATACGCTTAAGAATGATCCTAACACTCCCAAAAAACAAATAGTGAAAATTTGCATTGTGCTTCGTTGAAGTATAAGTGACCTCTGTTTCCTTTAGAAGTTTTTTGTGATAGAGAGAGATGACTTGAGTTCGAAACACACGGTGGTGAATATATATATATATATATATATATATATTTTTCTTTCATGCCATGTCAATAGCAGGATAGCGTATTAACAAGATGGTAAAGGATTACAGCAAACCCTAAACACATTATTTACCCCTGTTTCAATCCAACTTAACGCCGTTATAGTAATAGCAACACATAACAATCATTGAAATGATTTTCACCTACGAACGCACCACTTACCTATCACACTTCTTTTCAGCAGTATACTTCATGAGTCTACTTGAGTAATCCACCTCTAATGGGTTCACCTAACACATTGAATGAGGAGGGAGGAAGGAATATATGGTTAGTAACCTCTAACCACAAGACAGGGATTCCTTCGGTTTGGCATGAGCGTTGATGGCGTGCGCTCATGCATCATGAGTATATTGATTGATTGATTGATGCTGTTATTCGGCGTTCGTTCAGCCTTTTTTGATAAAGGGAGAATAGTGTGGCGAATAAAAATGGGTATATAAAAAGAAAACAATACAAACCGGAGGCATTGTTATTACACTCATTGAGGGTTGCAATAAGGCTCCAGGCGGCTAAGAAACGAATAAGAATACATTAATGAAAAGGAGCAAAAAAGGAGAGGCACTAGTTAGTTTAGTTAGTTCGTTACTATTCCGGAATTCAGGTGATTGTAGTATACACACCTATCTCAACCCCCTGGGTTGGTTCCATTCAGGTATATATCCTTCCATTGATCCCTCTGAGGATCCAGAATCAAATGAAGTACAAAACATAAACCCCGATGGGCGATTTTCATCATTTGCGCTCTTCTAAACCAATTTTTAACGCAACGGTGTTCCGCCATCCAAACACAATCGATAAATGGAATAAATATATAAGTAAGTAGTAGTACTAGTTCATGGTTAGGGTTAGGGTTAAGAAGAAGAAGAATCTTACCGTATTTGGTCTCAAGATGGATGAACCGGGTGGTGGCATCAGGGTGTTAGGTCGGCTACGTTGATCGTTATTCATATACCCAACACCATTCCTGACTGATGGTGTTGGTGGTGGTGGTCTTCTTCGTTTTCGTCTTATTGACCTGTGACTGTTCTTGAATTGTCCCCAACTATCACACACACTATCATAGTCACTCTCCTAAACCATAGAATACGAATCGATTTTTGTATATTAACACATAGAGCCGAGACAAACCAGATCATCCATTATCATAAGGATATATATATATATATACATACATAACCCATTGTTCCACATTGAATAACCAATCACCACCCACACTTCAAGCAAGCAAGGATGAACAATTTCATCGAGCGGCGGTTCATTCAACTTCTCTCACCTCTAGTTGTTGCAACAACCTTTTAAGGTTATTTGTTGAGTCACACGATGAATTCCTCTTCTGATTCATATCTGATGTGCCATTTATATCCAATGGGGCCAATGGGGCCAATGGATGATGATACATTGAGGGTGGGTAAGGGATAGAAGAAGTCGTCGGTAGAGTATGAGATATTACCGTCAACTCATTCCGTGTTGCTGAAGAAGCATTGTCATGCGATGATTTCAATAATGAAATATGTTGTTCAGTTTTCACATTTTTTCCACCACCACCACCACCAACATCATTTCTTGAAAATGAAGATATAGTAGTAATCTTGTCTGCAGTGCTACTGCCGGTGCTCCAATCTTCAACGTCAAAGCAACTCTTATTTAACACACAGCTAAGATTCGATACGTCACTAATACAAGTAGTAATACTCTTATTAGCATCCTTAATTGTTGTTGTACAGGCAACAATACAGCTGTTGTCCTTCCTATTTTGGGAAATGGTAGTTTCATTGTCCGTATGGTCATGTAATGGTGGGAGGAAGCTAAATCGGGTACTATGAATATTCCTCCTCTCATCTGTATAAAGATCATGACCCAATTCCATTTCAGTATCCATAGAGCTGTTGTTATTGTTCATAGAAGTGGACTCAGAAGAACTGCAGTTATCATGACGATTTTTTATTTTAGAACTTAAAGTACTCCGGTTAGCTGCTGACGTTGCATGTTCATCACAATCACCATTTACATTTACAAAAGATAAAGACGAGTTATATATAGAATCACAAGTAACAGCACTACTACCAAAGGCACCGGTAATGCGTGTGCATGGTCTCATTTCACTGCATTGAGTTTTTGAAGAATTATGGCAGACTCCCTTCTGCGGCTGGGATGGAATAAAATCTGAATAGGAAGAATGTTGATGATCTGGTAATGCGTTACCGTTACTACCACCACCACCACCATCGCCTCCTTCAATGTGTTGTACACAAATGAAGAGCCGTACAACCAGGAGTACAGCAATAGACTTGCAAAGATTTACTGATTTTCTTGATACCATGAAATGTATGGATTCTCCTCCACCTTTTCGCTTTCTTCTTCTCTTCATCTTAACTCTCTCTCTCGCCAAATTATGATGCAACCATCGACGTCCACGTTAACAAATAAAAACACGATAGGCACCAGACTACCCCAGCGACAGGATAGGGATGTAGTGACGAGCCAAACATGTGATAGGTAAGATTCTTATCTACGTTTGCGCACTAGAGATATGTAGTCATGAGTCTATCTAACATGGGTTAAATCAGACGTATTCATATATCTTGGCAGTAGTACCCGCTGGATATCATTTGAATTTTCTGTGTGGGGATTAGGATTAGGGCTAGGGTTAGGATTAGGGTTATGGCTAGGGCTAGGGCTAGGGTTAGGGTTTAGGTTTACAGAGTTAGGGTTAGGATTAGGATATTACGGTTTAGGTTGAGTTCAGGCAATGGGTTAGGGGTCATAGTGCAATTACATAAATATAGGTGTACATACATATTTCTGCGGTAGGGTTTAAGGTCAGGATGGATTCAAGATTTTTGGTTTGGATTAGGAGGATTGCGGCGGTTACGATATTAGGGATATAGACCCAACAGATGCATGGAATAATAATAATCTAGTTTCACTTGAGGGTTTTGATTATGAGAACAGCAATGCCAATGCACTGTACTGGGCTTCTTCCCGCATTGAGTACTACCGTCAGGGGGGTAAAACTCATCGAAATTACTACGTTTATATTCGAAATGAATCCGTATTTCTTGTTACTATGCTGTCTCTAGACTTCTCTGTACAGGATTAACAATGTCCAGACCAGAATGGAAGAAACTCGTATGTATGTTCCTGTAATAATATACCTATCTGCCCATCAGCTTCACCCTTCATCAGTATGTGCAGTAGAGTAAGCTGTAGCAAAAGTAGTAGTAGCTTGTATCTTATTTTCCTAGTACCAGACATGCAAGAGATACAGAACATGACCCTCCCTCTTTTCAAGTATCCAATACCGTTGCAGAGGGCAGTAAATCCCCTGCCCCAGATTAAATATGTGCCACAATAATATGCTTTTCCGCCGAAACCAATCTACCTGTAAATGATTAAAGTGTATGTCAGCTGAGGTACTTCTGTTCGGGCTGACTAAAGCTAAAGCTAATTCCAAACACAAATGGCGGATAACAACGCACTTGCTGTAACCATGAGATTGGAGGAAGAATGTACATCATTAAGCCCACTGTCATTTAAGTTTGGCGGCTGATTTTCTTCACTGTAAGAATTGCAATGGATCAACCATTCGGTTGTACACACTCAAGTCAGCATCATCATGCAACAAAGACGGTGAAACGTACATAGATTGAGAGAAAAAATCTGTAAGCAGCTAGACTCATCCACTCTTAACTACGGCAATGGTAGTACATACGCACAAATGGTTGTACAGACAATCAAATTCATCCAAAAATAGCACGACGCAACAACAACAACACATTGGCAGCACGTCCCATCATCACTATAACCTCAACTACCACCACATACCTCTCCATAGTATTTGTTTCCTTTGATTGAGGAATCTTTTTCTTCCTAATGGAATGGAATAATCAGTTACCGGTGGTGGTGGTGGTGGTGGTGGTGGTGAAGGGTTCATTCATTCTCGTTTTCTATTATCCGTGTAATATTATGTTGGAGGGGTGGTGGTAAGATGAGTGAGTGAGTTGACTAACCGTGAAGTAGTTTTCCTTTTCTTGGTTGAATTAAAAGTAGGCACCTATACAGTCAAATGTAATTACACTCTCACAGGTGTAAAATTACATATCCACCGATGAAGAATTCCAAAGATAATACAAACTCCTAACCAACCAAGTATTTTTTTACCTGCCGTTTTACAGAATATCCAGCTACGTATTTGTTCTGTTAGGATTAAGATTAGGATTAGGGGGGCTGTGTGATTAGAAAAAGTCGCTGTGTCCATATTGAGAGTTCAGAGTTCTTGAATGATATATAGATATATTGGTGCACAGCTAGCCCAAAACCAAAGCAATAATACTTATGATGTTGAGTGGATTCTTAAGGATACAGATATCGTCTTGTCATTCGAGCTGAGATGCTGCTGCTGATGCTCCAGCATCTAGACTCATGCATGCATTCACGGATAATGATAATTGTTGGTGTAAGAGTATCATCACCATTAACCTGATCAACTCCTTCAACATCCTGAAGCTGAATGATTGACAATTGATGGGGCAGCAGTAGAGTAGTATGAGTGTATTTGTATTTGTGTATGTGGGTATATGGACCAAAACAAAAACCACCGACTCTAACAGCCCCCAGGCAGTAGTTCATATACATTCAATAGTAGAGCTTGCTCACCTTTCCAGGAGGGGCGGGAGGTGGGGCTGCAAATGCCTCAAGCGCCGGCTTGCTAAAAAAAAAAAATTTTAATTAAAAAATGTAAAAATTAAAAAAACCTGTGAATCAAGAACACATGCGCCGATAACAACGAAGCAGTAACTTGTTGGGTAGTAGGGCATTTTAACCCCCGCTCAGACAAAGGAAAACAAAACAAACGGTGGTCCGTACCTACGAATATTACACTGATTCATGCCGGCAATGACCTGGACATTATTATTAGATGGGTTTGAATTGTTCGATTATTGCAAGATAAAAAGAACTATTGCGCATTAGGTTTTCGTTTGATTGATTTATTTGCCTGTTGAAATCCACGTTGGACGTAAAAATCCCCTTTTGAATAATTATCAACCAATCGAAACTTGTAAACACAACTCCACGAATCAGGCAATTCGTATTCTAATAGCTGAAATTAGAATGTTAAAAAAAAAGAACGGCCCATTATAAGTGTGTGTCACATTCTCTAATGGTACAACAAATGGGAGATGGAAATATTCACGGAAGCCTAGCCTACTACTAATACTACAACAGCAGCAGTAGCACCACTATGCTATGATGTGATATGCTGTGATATCCACTAGGACCAAACAATCTTTGCTTTTCATATCAATGGATTACAAAAGGATGTTACACATTAAGATGACACTTACACCAGGTGTTCTCTGTGTGAGGCATGCCTGTTTAAGGAGTTATACGAGTAGAAGAATCATTTACTTTAGTTAGAAATAGAAATCACCAGCAGGAGCAGTAATAGTAATAGCGTACATAGTCGGGGTTTTAGGATGTTACATGAGAAATGGTACGAATCAAGCAAACACAGGAAGTGGTGTACATACACTTAGGGTGGGGGGGTAAAAGCCGGATACGGTGGAATATCGATCAAGTTTGCTTGCCGGGAAAAAAAGTACATCGATTATATTGAATGTGCATGAGGTGATAGAATAAGTAGTTCTTCACATACCTGTTTTGGTTGCATACGAGGGGTAAAGAACTTTGTCACAGTAGAAGATGTCAATCCTGAGCACAGTTCACAACTATGCATTGAAATGAACGAGGAAACCAAATCTCAACAAACAAACAAAGCTAATAATAACAGCCAAGTATATTACGCTATACCATTACATATGCACAAGCACAAAGTAGTTGTAGCTAGCTAGCAACAGTAGTTCAACTGTAACTAACTAGTCACACGCTAATGATAATATTGTGAAATGTTTTCGATAGGTAAATATATACCAATAAGTGTCTGGTAAGGTATCCGAATCTGTATTTTGAGATCTGTAGTCTTTTTCAATACTGTCTTCTTCTTCATTGAGGTCCTTTAGAAGACCATACGCCTCTGCACAAGCTATGTGTTGCCTGGAGAGTAATCGATTGATGAGTAGAACATATTTATGATTGATGTTGTCTTTATCTTTGAAAAAATACGTAACAAAACGAATCTAAACGAAACAGAATAGCTACAAAGTAGTAATAATAATGGGTATTGAATCATTGGAATTTGAGAGAATGGGGAGATACAACGAGTAGAGTCTCATGTCATAATACATACCACATTCCACAAGTGTAACACTGAATGACATTGTCACGAGACTTTGATTTCTGCTGTCAATTATCAGAATACAGATATTAATGTTACGATATGTTACAGCCTTAAAAACATTCATTTTAGAAAAAAAGAATAGAACAAATTCTATCAAAAAAAAAATGGAAGAAAAATATTCATTCTAGTAACCACACAAAGAGAGGTAATACTATGACTGTGATGGAATACAGCAGTAATAATAGCCTGCTACATTAATATTTTGTGTCTCATGATCATTTCATGCACGTATTGTGTACTTACTACCTCATGGCAACGCCCGTTTCTACTCAACAGCCTACAACTAGCACAATCATCAATATCTCCTCGGAGAGGATCTTCATGATGGTGTCCACACCTGTAATAATGATATTTAAGTGTGGTGTTACGTGTGCTTATCCGATACTCACATCGCAGATAGAAGAAGTCTTAAAGACAATGTGATCGATTCATCTAAACATACACTTACACGCAGCGAAGATAGTCCACTGGAAAGAGAGTGCTCATATCGCTTTCAAATGCGTCACAATCAGAAATTGCCCCCTCCAGCACACGTGTCGGGGTTTTCGATAGGATTAAGCCAATTGTCTTGTTGTACAGTTCCCTCAGCTGAGATGATGGCAACCACACAAGTATACATCAAAAAGAATAGAAGAAGTGTAAAAAGTCATGTGACTGAAGATGGTAGAGTAGAAGTATATTTAAAAAGACGAGGCGAGAGAACAACGATCAAGAAATGTGTGGTTGTGAAAGGATGGGGAGAAAGGTATAAATATTTCGACTTTTTAAAAAACAAATGGATAAATTAAGTGGTGGTGAATCTTAGCAGGATGTTCATTAAGTGTAATTACACTACCTTAGTTCTTCGCCAAGGGACTTTCTCAACATGTTCCCGTGGCAAGAATGATGTCATATTAAGATAAACCTCTTCCCAAGCCATTGGCCAACAAGTAATGATTTCACCACGTTCTGTCAATACCTCCCTATGTGTATGAACACAAGCTATAGGGCAAAAGGGGGGATGGAAAAAATCAAAGAATGAAAGTGAGATGTGTTCTGTACCACACAATTCTGTTCTTACGTGTTCGATCCATTGCATCCACACCACTCCTTTCATGAACTTGTTGATAGATGAAGTAAAGATCGACTTGCCACCAACACAGGAATGGATACTTTGCAACAAAAAATGGGAATAAGAAGAATATTCTATACATATATATAGATCGGGTTCAA
>PJEL010005654.1_pt1 | contig 10067 bp, 8 predicted proteins | sample 1853271 | NCBI WGS metagenome assembly PJEL01 (sample SAMN08108733, study PRJNA415343) | Invertebrate metagenome, whole genome shotgun sequencing project. | host: Globobulimina | place: Sweden: Gullmar Fjord | collected 2015-08 | reverse complement strand
GGGCTTTGCCAAAAGCAAAATTCAACCATGTAATCGGGAGTCTTTCTCAATACATCCCCATCAGTTAAAGAAAATAATTGCTAGACGTAGCTTAATTATTGACAAATTCAATTGCTTATCGAATTATGCTCAGTTACTAATAATTGCTATGATGAAGATAACTTTTTTTACAATATAACTCTCGCCATGGTTGAGCCAATTTCTTTACCTATAGAAACAATTAAAACGCTATTTTGCCAAACCCTACATGAGCAAAATACCCTGATATTATCTGCGCCACCAGGGGCTGGTAAATCAACGTGTTTACCTTTGTGGTTATTAACCTTACCGAGCTTGCAAGGTAAGAAAGTTTACTTGCTGCAACCCAGGCGTCTTGCGGTTAAAAATATTGCGACATATTTAGCAAAACAATTGGGTGAAAAGGTTGGTAATACCATTGGCTACCGTCTACGTAATGAAACTAAAGTATCAAAAGCTACGCGACTTGAAGTTATAACTGAAGGGATCCTTACACAAATAATTCAAAATGATGCTGAGTTGGCAGATACAGGCTTGGTAGTATTTGATGAGTTCCATGAGCGTAGCTTACAAGGTGATTTAGCTTTTGCCCTTACTCGTGAAGTGCAAACTGAGTTACGAGATGATTTAAAAATATTACTGATGTCGGCAACATTAGACACTGATTACTTAGCTAAAGCCTTACCTGATGCACAACTGTTAAGTAGTGAGGGCAGAAGTTTCCCCGTTGTAGTCAGTTATCAAGCGCCTAAAAATCAACTCTATTGGCGTGAACATGCACTAGCTGTTATTAAAGAGAAAATGTCAGGGCATCAAGGCTCCATTTTAGTATTTCTTCCTGGTGTGGCAGATATTCGATTTTTAGTTGACCGCTTGATGTCGCTACAAACAGATAACCTGCATATTTGTCCTTTATTTGGCGAATTAACGCTAAAGGAGCAACAACAGGCTATATCTCCTTGTGCTGATGGCCAACAAAAAGTTGTATTGGCGACCAATATTGCGGAAACATCACTGACCATTGAGGGCATCAATCTTGTTATTGATTGTGGTATGGAAAAGGTTGCCATTTTTGATAGCGCTAGTTTGATGGATAAGTTAGAGCAAAAGCAAATAGCTAAAGCTTCGGCGATACAAAGAGCAGGGCGAGCAGGACGATTAATGGCAGGGCAATGTATTCGTTTATATGCAAAAGATGATTTTGAACGGCGACCTAAACACAGTACTAATGCGATACAACAAGCCGATTTATTACCAACAATTATCGAAGCGGCTCGTTGGGGAGTCACTACATTAAGTGACTTACCTTTATTGGAGTTGCCAAGCCAAGTAAAAGAGCAACAAGCTTGGCAGGAGTTACAAAGTTTAGCCATTATTGATAACAAACAGATACTAACCAAACATGGTAAGAAAGTTTCAACACTAGCTTGTCATCCACGCTTTGCTCATATGATTCTAATGGCCAAAACCCACGATAAGAAGACCGCTTCGTTAGCGTGTTTAATCGCTTCTTTATTAGAAGAACGTGACATATTGAAAGGTGAGCAAGCACAGTTTACCAGTGATTTAACCACTAGATTACAAATGATAATTCATCAAAAGAGTAACAATGGCTTAATCTTTCGAATTTTACAGCAAGCAAGTAGGCTAGCCCAGCAACTACAGATGAATTTTAGTACTCAGTCACTTGATATAACAAAGACAGGTTTATTACTTGCTTATGCTTACCCTGAGCGTATTGCCAAAGCTCGTGGCAAACATGGTGATTTCATTTGTGTCAATGGCAAAGGTGTTTCACTACATGATCAAGATGCCTTAGCCGGCGAGGATTTTGTGGTTTTTGCTCAGGTTACTTTGCGTAGAGGCCAGTTAAGTGCAAGATTAGCCAGTCGCATAAGTGCAGAGGAAGTCGAGCAGGTTTTTGCGGAACAAATTGAACAACATGATATTGCCAAATTTGATGATAAAAACGCGAGAATTATTACCCAGAGGCAAACCTCATTAGGGGCGATTATATTAACCGAAAAGCCGTTAAAGCAAGCTGCATCAAGTGAAACCATAAGTGCTATGTGGTGTGAACTAATCAATAAAAAAGGTATTGCTTTCTTACCGTGGAAAGCAAAAGATTTAGCTTTAAAAGCTCGTTGGCAATGGCTTAACCATCACTTTCCTGAATTTGCTTTGGCGGCTATTGATGATAAAAGCTTATTAGCAGAATTGGCAACTTGGTTTGCTCCATTTGTTGGTGAAATAAAGACGAAGGCACAACTGGCTAAGCTGGATTTATCGCAAATGTTATTGTCTTTACTTAGCTATCAAAAGCAGCAGCTATTAAATCAAGCTGCGCCGACAGTCTATGTAGGCCCTACAGGGAGAAACTGTCCTATATCATATGATGTAGAGCTATCACCCAAGGTATCACTGCCCATGCAGGAGCTGTATGGTTTAAGGCAAACACCTAATGTTGGTATTGTTGCGGGCATAAATGAGCAAAAACAAGGTATTCCCTTGTTACTTGAATTACTTTCTCCAGCGCAACGACCTATTCAATTAACACAAGATTTAGTTAAATTTTGGTCTGGTAGTTATCAAGCAGTGCAAAAAGATATGAAAAGCCGTTATCCTAGGCACTACTGGCCGGATGATCCTGCCAATGCAAAGGCGACAAATAAAACTAAGCGCCATATAAAAGAATAACTAGGGTTTATACCCATCACACTTGAAGATGCTCGTTTCAGGACACCTGAGTGATTCATATTCAAGACGCATTTTTTATTAATGGTTGTCCCTTAAAAACAAATGCAACGCAGAATATTATTTACTCAGATGTCCCCAAAGGGCGATTTTTAAAGGCTTACATTCATCGTTATTGATTTTGACAAGGGAACAACCATTCTCTTCAATCAATGCCTTGTCTCTAAGCCTTTAAATTATCGCTGAATCCTGCATATTCAGGTGTAATGGGTATATATCTTAAATACCTAGCTTTGATAATTAGCATACCGGAACAAAATGTCAAAAAATAAAGAAAATAAAACGAGTATTCCAGTGGTTCAAAAGAAATCGCTATTAGCTCGTATCAGCATTACTTTGGCCAAATTAATGATCGCCGGCATATTTGCCTTGGGTATCTTTTGTATTTACCTTGATGCAAAGGTTAGAAAAACCTTTGAGGGTCAACGTTGGCATGTGCCAGTACAAGTTTATGGTCAGCTGAAAACCTTGCAATTAGGTGAGCAGGAAAATCTGGAAGAAATAGCCCAATCACTTAAAATTAATGATTACCAAAAGGTTAATTTTGCTACCAGAGTTGGGCAATTTTCACAATCTGCTGAGCGGTTAATTATTTTTCAGCGCCCATTTGATTTTGCTGACGGCTCGAATCATGCGCAGAGGCTTAATATTGAAGTGGTCAGCGGTATTGTGGTTGCTTTAAATATTGATGAGCAACCGGTTGATAAATTAACACTTGAACCACAACTACTAGCCCGTCTAGTCCCAGACAATAAAGAAGATCGAGTTTTAGTGTCGTTAGAAGAGCTGCCTAGTCAGCTAATTGATACTTTATTACTAATTGAAGATCGTGACTATTATCATCACCACGGAGTTTCTCCTATAGGAATCTTTAGGGCGCTATTTAATAATATTCGTGCAGGTCGAACCGTACAAGGTGGTAGTACGTTAACGCAGCAGTTGGCTAAAAATATGTTTCTTAGTCGAGAACGAACTTTTTCTCGAAAGATTAAAGAAGCCTTGATGTCATTAATTTTAGAGCTTCGATATAGCAAAGACCAATTACTTGAAGCTTATATTAATGAAGTTTATTTAGGGCAGAATTATGGCAATGGTGTTTATGGTTTTGGTCTAGCCTCAAAGTTTTATTTTGGTAAAGCGATTAATGAAATCAGTCATGCTCAAATGGCTTTGTTGATAGCGCAAGTTAAAGGGCCAAGTTATTACGACCCTTGGCGTCATCCCAAGCGAGCTAAAGAACGTCGTGATCTAGTACTTCGCTTAATGTTCGAACAACATATGTTATCACTGGTTGATTTTGAGATAGCGGCGGAGTCTGATTTATCGATAAGACATAGTCGAAGACTAGTGAAAAAGAATTACCCTGCTTATTTGCAATTGGTGAATGCTGAGTTAAATCAGCACCTGTCAAGTTTTACACAAAAGTCAGGTATTAAAGTCTTTACTGGCTTTTCACACCGCAGTCAGCAGTTACTAGAGCAAAGTGTCGCTCAGCAACTGCCTTTACTTGAGCGTAAATATAAGCAAAAAGATTTAGAAGCTGCCATGGTGGTCACTGATATTGCCAGTGCTGAGATTCGTGCCCTTCTTGGCGGGAGAGAAAGTGGTTATGCCGGTTTCAACCGTGCAATTAATGCTAAACGTCATATCGGGTCATTAATTAAACCTGCTATTTATGTCGCGGCACTGGAGAGGTATCAACAATATAACCTTGCCTCCATTCTAGATGACAAGGCTATCACACTTAAAAATGGCTCGGGTAAAAAGTGGCAACCTAAAAACTATGATGGAAAATACCGAGGACAAGTCTCATTAATTGAAGGGTTAGTCTACTCACTAAATGTGCCTACAATTAATCTAGGAATGAGCTTAGGTTTAGACAGTGTTGCTGATGCTATTAAGGCATTAGGTTATCAGAAAAAGGTTCAAATGCGACCGTCAGTTTTGTTAGGGGCAATAAATATGTCGCCACTAGAAATTAACCAGTTGTATTTAGCAATAGCGAGCAAAGGCTTTTATCAAAAGGCTCATACCATTACACATATATTGTCATCTAAAAATGAAACCTTATGGCAGAAAGAGCAATTAAGTGAACAACGTTTATCATCCAATGCGGCTTACTTACTTGATTACGCGCTAGCGCAGGTAGCACAAACAGGGACTGCTAGGTCGCTGACTTGGCGTTTAGATAATAAAAAAGTTGCAGGTAAAACAGGAACAAGTAATGCGCTGCGTGATAGCTGGTTTATTGGCTATGACAACAAACATTTAGTAACGACTTGGTTAGGAAAGGATAATAACAAGCCTACGGGATTAACAGGTAGTAGTGGCGCACTACCTTTATTTGCTGATTTTATGAAAAAACAAGGTGTGGTTAACTTAATTGAAGATAAGCCAGATAGTATTGTGGTGACTTTGTTTGAACAACAAACGGGTAATGCAGTAACCGATGATTGTGCAAATACAGTTTCTTATCCCGCGGTTAGCGCGGGTATTTTCACCTCAAAGCAGTGTTTAGAAGAAAAAGTAGATCATAGGTCTTGGTTTGAGAAAGTCTTTGGGGAGTAAGTAAATAATGAGGCTATGGCAGTAAATATGAACGCTCAAGTATATACTTTTGAGCGCTCTTATTTAGCCAGCATGTTAAAAGGTTACTTTAACTTTTGATAATGCCGCAACATCAGTAATACTAACGTTACCTAAGCTTCTTTGTAATCTAGCTGCAGTTTTATCTGCACCATTACTCTCAGCAAAGCTAATAACATCTTCACCATTACACATTAATTTTAATGCAATAGTTTTATTTTTTAAGTGGTACTCTTGAGTAGTACTATCGAGTTTTAAAAGGCTATTACTTTTTGCCGCTTTACAAACTTCTATTAGTGCATTTTCCATATAAGGTGTCATTGCCGCTTGGCTTGGTAAGCTAATAGCTAAAACAGGTAAAGCAGCAGCAAGAGCAAGTAAGGTTTTTTTAAAAGTAGTCATGGTTATTCTCCAGAATGTCATTGTATGTAATTAGTGTTTTTTATGAGCCTAGTTATGTGAGGCACACTATAATAGTGGACTCTTTTTCGTTAAAAGTTGTAACCATTTGCCCTGTGGATGTAAGTAAAAACCAGCTGCAAAATCACTTGTTTTTGCTAAGTTATTGATAGTTTGTTTATTCAGCAATAAACTTTGTATATGAGTGACATTTTTATTTACATTTGGTGGTATTTAGACATACGAAACTTGTAGTAGAAGGCGTTTATCTTGAGATGATTGACTTTTTATTTAAACTTATTTTGAGTATTCTCTGTGAATATAACTGTGTTTAACTGTTTTTATATACAGTTTTGTTGTAGGTGTGATATTCTGGCTAATATTATTTGGATAAAAGTTGATTTAATGCGTTGAGCATTAATTTTATCAGTGTCGCGAGCTTGTAATAAGCTTTAAATGCAGAAATGGGGAAAGCTAATGGCAGTTGAAAGTCGGTTTGTAGTAATTAGAAACGGGATTGAGGCGAAAACATTTATGGATAAGAAATCAGCAGATGAATATGACAAAATGTTGGATATGGCTGATAACTTGAGCCAAATGCTCTCCCTATCTTCAGTAGAGTTAAGTGATAGTGCCAATGAGGAACTCAGCATTTATTTAGCGCAAAATAGAGACGAAGTACTTGTTGCCTTATTAGCTAAAAAACCAGCTAAAGCTGTCGTTGTGAAAATAACTGACAAAACTGTAGAGAAAGTCAGTGAAGTACCTACTATTGAAGTAGATGATGGACAAAACATCGAAAAAATGAATGAAAAAATAACGAGTACTAAAGCTAAAAAAAGCAAAAGTAAAATAAGCAAAGCATCAACAAAGTTAAGCGAAATAGATTAATTGATAACAAAGGGATGTGGTTAATGCTCTATGCTTGAATATCAACTTATTCGAAGCAAGCGTAGGAAAACACTGGGCTTACAGGTTAAGCATGGTCAAGTGACTGTGCGTGCTCCTTATTATGTTACCTCTGCGTTCATTGATACTTTTATACAAGAAAAGTCAGCTTGGTTGCGTGCTAAAGTTATCGAGCAGCAAGGGCAAGTTGATTTTTGTGACTTTAGCCATGGCTCCAGAATACTCTTTTTAGGTGAGGAGTATGTCCTGAATGTATCCTCAGCGAAACAATCTAAAGTATTCAGCAGTAACGGCATAGCGAATAGCGACTTATCTAATAATACTGAATCATCAGATTTACATAAGTCCGATTTTCAACAACCAGCAATCAAACTTATTAATGTTGTAATTAGTGAAAGGGTAGATGCAAAATTAACAGACTCTTTGACAAGAGCTAAGCAGGTTAAAAAGCAGCTGGAAGGTTATTTTAAGCAACAGGCAGAGTTTTTAATAAATGAGCGCCTTGAGGTTATTAGTAAGCAAACGACTCTAACTCCAACAAAGGTAAATATTCGCCAATATAGCGCTCGTTGGGGTAGTTGTAATAATCGAGGTGAAGTCAGCTTCAATTACTTGTTAATGATGACGCCCTTAGCTGTTATTGATTATGTCATTATCCATGAACTATGCCATTTAGAATATTTAAATCATTCGAGAAATTTTTGGCAACTTGTTGAAAAATACTCGCCAAGTTATCAAACAGCAAAACAGTGGTTAAATAGCCATCAATCACAGTTGCACTGGCAAAACCTACTTAAATAATAGGACTGATGTAATAATCTACGATCTCGATCACATTCTTGGACAAGGTAACGACTTTTTACTACACTTTTTGATGTCTCTTTAAATTATAATTACTTTCATTAACCCTCAATCCTATTATTTCTGGGATTTTGATTTGAAAAGGAAATGTGATGAAAATTAATTTACATAGCATCAAGATTACTACTCTCTATTTTAGCTCTGCACTTCTTTCTCTAGCTTGCGCTTCAATTATTGTTGGTGGTTAGCAACAAAGTAAATAAATTTCTATTTCCTTCTTTAATTAGGCTTATTGCAATTCAGCTAAATACGGATTGTTGGGCTCGTATTGACACTATTATCTGAGTTATTTAGCTATTTCATCAGCTTATTACCTAAAAAAGCAATTGTTGATTAACAATTGCTTTTTTTTAGGGTAAATTATCATCAACAAAATAATAATAAGATAAGGTCCTGCCCTTTATGTGCCCATCGGTGCTTATTTGTGATGATTCCAATATGGCTAGAAAGCAAGTGCTTAAAAGCCTTCCTGAACAGTGGAAAACCTCAGCTCGTACTGCAAGTAATGGTGCAGAAGCATTAACTCTCTTGCGGGATAATAGTGTAGAAGTACTATTTCTTGATCTTACTATGCCGGGTATTGATGGTATTGGGGTGCTGCAAGGGATACAAAAACTTAAGCTCGATTGTAGTGTTTTTGTGATCTCTGCTGATATTCAACCTGAAATGCAGGCAAAAGTGAAAGCATTAGGCGCAAAAGAGTTTATTCGTAAGCCTGTTCAAGCCGATACTTTAATTAATCATTTGCAACAGCATGGCCTGTTATGAATGAATTTTACCTTACAGAAGATCAGCAAGACTGCTTACAAGAACTAATCAATGTTGCTATGGGGCAAGCCAGTGATCAACTTGCTCGTTATCTTGATACCTTTGTTTATTTGAAAGTTCCAAGTATAGAAAGTGTTGATGCTAAAGAGTTATTGCAAACCTTAAGTCAGCAGAAAAATACTATGGCAGTTGTCAGCCAAGGTTTCTTCGGTTACGAGGGCATACGTGGTGAAGCACTGCTAGCTTATCAAGAAGAAGATTCAGGACGAATTGCAGACTTACTTGGCTATGAACCCGGTGAGTTATCACAAGATGAGCAATTAATTGATATTAGCTCTATTCTAACAACAACTTTTTTGAATGTATTTGCTCGGCAAATTGATAATCAAATGTCTTATAATGCGCCTAAGTTACTACCCAGTGTGCAAGACAGTTTATCTGAGCATTTACAACAAATGACATTTAACTGGGATTTGGCATTAAAGGTAAATATAAACTATCAAGTTACCGACTATTCATTTAACTGTAATATGATCTTATTGATCCCTGAAACAGCGATTATTAATATAAAAAGTGTACTTGACCGAATATTGGCAGACTTTTAATGTTTGATTTTAACGCACTTCTTTCATCCGCTAATACCGAGAAATCGGCTTTAGATGAATCAGTACTGAAACAAATCAATAGCCAAATTGCTAACCAATTAAATACTGGTGTTTTGGTATTAGATGCTGAATTTAATGTGGTGATTTGGAATCGGTTTTTGCAAGTTCATACTGATAATCTTTCAAATGATATTTTAGGCAAGTCTATATTCAATGCTTTTCCTGAGCTACCAGAACGCTGGTTAACACGAAAGTTGGCTTCTGTTTTACAATTAAATACGCCAACGTTTTGTTCTTGGGAGCAAAGGCATCATTTGTTTGAATTACCTCATACTCGTCCTATTACCACTGATAGTGAGTTTATGGCGCAAAACTGTACTTTTTTGCCAATAGAGGTTGATAGTAATAAAAAATATATCTGTATTTTAATAGAAGATATGACAGATGTTTGTCATTACCAAAGTCAGCTACAAATAACTCTAGATGAACTTGCAACAATGAGTCGTATCGATGGTTTAACGCAAATATATAATAGACGACATTGGCAAGAGTCACTTGAGCAAGAGTACGCTAAGGCTCGTCGCCATGATAAAAAGTTATCACTGATAATGCTTGATTTAGATTACTTTAAATTGCTCAATGATAATTATGGTCATCAGTGTGGCGATATGGTGCTAACTGAGGTTAGCGCATTAATCGGTGATTTACTGAGAGTTGAAGATATCTTTGGTCGCTATGGCGGGGAAGAGTTTGCCATTGTTTTACCAGAGACTAATTTATCAGGTGCAAAGGAGCTTGCCGAGCGTATTTGTCGTAAAGTTGCTACAACAAAACTACATTATAACGATGAGTTATTAGAGGTCACCATTAGTTTAGGTGTTGCACAATTAAGTGGTAATGAATCAAGTTACGAAGCAATAATAACCCATGCAGATAGCGCTTTATACCAAGCAAAAGCACAAGGTAGAAATCAAGTTTGTAGCGCAGCATGCACAGAAACGCTACCACTCGATTAATCCCCCCTCTACCTATTTATGTGTTTTATGCAAATAACTGCCTCAAAATAACTTTTTATGCATAAATTATAACGTTTTATTTAATATTTTTTACTATTAATGATTGACAGCTATCGCTACTTAAGGCATCTTAGTCCTATGAAAATAAACA
>PJEL010005653.1_pt1 | contig 10067 bp, 13 predicted proteins | sample 1853271 | NCBI WGS metagenome assembly PJEL01 (sample SAMN08108733, study PRJNA415343) | Invertebrate metagenome, whole genome shotgun sequencing project. | host: Globobulimina | place: Sweden: Gullmar Fjord | collected 2015-08 | reverse complement strand
ATGAACATATCTTTTTAAAAACAAATCTAACAGATATCGAAGTTATGGGTATAACCAATGAGTTAACACAAATTATCATAAATCTCATCCAAAATGCAAAAGATGCCTTTACTTCAAATAATATACAACAAAAAGAGATCAAAATAACTACAAGTAAAGATAATGAAAATGCAATCATTGAAGTAAAAGATAATGCAGGGGGAATAAGTGAAGAAAATCTAGAAAAGATTTTTGAACCATATTTTACTACAAAACATTCTACTAGTGGAACTGGTCTTGGACTGTTTATGTCAAAAATGATTTGTGAGCAAGGATTCAATGGCTCACTTGAAGTTTTAAATATCAATAGTGGTGTAACTTTTACTATAAAAATACCACTTAAAAATCATAAGGAATATCAAGATGAACAATCATCTAAAAGAATTAAATGTATTACTAGTTGAAGATGAACCCAAACTAGCCCAACTTTTAAAATCAGCAATTGGTGAAAATTTTGCTAGTTTTTTTATTGCAAATAATGGAAAAGAGGGGATAGAGAGATTTTTAAAACTCTCACCTGATTTGGTTATTACAGATATCATGATGCCAAATGTTACAGGACTGGAGATGGCAGTAGAATTAAAAAAAATCAATCCTAATATACCTATTATTATATTAAGTGCTCACAGTGAAACAGAAAAACTTTTAGGTGCAATTGATGTGGGTGTTATCAAATATTTTATCAAACCCTTTGATCCAGATGAGCTACTTGAGTATATTGCTACAATCAGTAATAAACTAAAAAATGAACTCGTGATTTTAGAAGATGATTTTAAATTTAATAAAACAACAAACAATTTATATAAAAATGACAAGTATGTTTCACTTACTAAAAGGGAACAAATATTTTTAGAATTACTAATAGAAAATCCAAAAACAGTAATAAATCATGAAACTCTATATGAGAAGCTTTGGGAATCTAATGAGAATAATGAAGAAAGGTTGAGAACTTTTATCAAACGATTTAGATTAAAAACATCAAAGAAATTAATCAATAATATTAAAGGGGAAGGGTATCAGTTAGTATTGATGACAAATAAATGATCATTGATACGTACTTATCGATAAACTATATCGAGACTTTTTGAGAGTAATGTTTTATCGAACTTTTTTATAGGGGCAGAGATATTTCCAATATTATCTTCTGTATCCATAAACTCTTGTAAAAAATAGGTATTTTTATAACCTTTTTTTATTAAGTCATTTACTATAAAATTGATATCTTTTTCATTTAATAAATCATTATGAACAGTTGTTCGAACTTCAAATTTTATATCACTTTGAATTAAATATGTAAGTGTATTTTCAAATAATGAAAAAGCATTTGAATGTGTTATTTCATAAAATTTATAGTTTGGAGCTTTGTAGTCTAAAGCAATATAATCGATTAGATTTAAATCTATTAACTCTTTTATATTTGTATGATTTGTACCATTTGTATCAAGTTTTATTTTAAATCCCAAAGCTTTTATTTTTTGGCAAAATGATATTAAATTATGGCTAGTAGCTTCACCACCTGAAAGAACAACTCCATCAAGTAATCCAACTCTTTGTTCTAAAAAAGCTAAAATTTCTTCTAATGAATATTTTCCTTTGTGGGTGAATACAATATCTTTGTTATAGCAATAATCACATCGCATATTACAACCTACAAACCATACTATACAAGATAGATGATCAGGAAAATCAAGATGTGAAAATTTTGTTAAATCATAAACAATTTGTTTACTCAATGAATTGTTTTCTTTGTTTATGTTCACCTGTTTTTCCTATATTAAAGCTCTCTACTGGTCTGTGATAACCCATAACTCTAGTATATACGATACACTTTTGTCTTCTATCTTGTAACTTTTCTAATATCTCTTGTTTTGTCATCTCTTATCCTTTAAATTTAATTGACCGCTTACTAACCACACGTTGTTTCAGTTTTTGGTGCGGTTATCTCTATCATATGTAATGTATAATCTTCTAAATTTGTCCCTGCGTTTCTTTCTTTAAAGTTCCAATATGCTGCAATAAATGCAACCAAAATCATTTTTACACAATCATCACAGCTATTTTGTGCGTTTTGTATATCTAATTCTGCTTGTGTATCTGCATATGCTTCTTCTAAAGGAACACCTTTTAATTCTTCAGTGAACACCGAAGCTGTAAATGCAATAGTTGGACAACCTTTAAACTCATACCCTAAATCAATTACAACTCCATCTTTATCTACTAAAAGATACATATCAACTTGTCCCCAATTATCTGGGTTTCTTCCTATTCCTCTTGCATTATAAGTAGTCAATACCTTCATATTTTTTGGGTTATGGTAATGCTCATGTATTTGTTCTTGTTGCTCTTTGGTTAATTCCTCAGCCATTATATTTCCTTTAAAAATTCATCCACACATTTTAGTGTATTATTAGTTAGCATCTCTATATCTTCTTTACTAGCATCATTTAGATGTATTCCACATACTACGAGGACATCTTTTTTAACTGCATCAAAAATAATAGGGGCAATCATTTTCGTAATTATAGTATCTTTATGATTTTTTTTTCCTATACTAGAAAAGGAATTATTTTCTAGTAAACTCAAGCCCCCAATATGTTCATCACCACCTGTAATTAGAATAAGTAAGTCCTCACCAATAAAAAGATGAGTTAATGTAATCATATATTTACCACTACCTTCACAAATCATCATTTACTCCTGTAATAATTCTTCATCACACTTAGGACAATACTCATGCTCTCCTGTAATATATCCATGTTTTGGACATACAGAAAAAAGCGGAGTTACAGTAATGTATGGAAGTTTGAAATTTGAAATAACATTTTTCACTAATTTTCTACACGCTTCAGTAGAACTTACTTGCTCTTGCATATAAAGGTGAAGAACTGTACCACCAGTATATTTACACTGTAAATTATCCTGCAACGATAAAGCTTCAAACGGATCATTTGTAAGATCAACTGGAAGTTGTGAAGAGTTCGTATAATAAATATTATCACCCATACCAGCTTGTAAAATATCGTCGTATCTTTTTTTATCTTCTTTTGCAAATCTATAAGTAGTACCTTCAGCTGGTGTTGCTTCAAGATTATATAGATTTCCAGTTTCTGTTTGGTACTCAACCATTTTTTCTCTCATAAAGTTTAAAATTTCTGTTGACATATCCATACCATAAGAAGAGGTGATATCATATTTATCATCTGTAAAATTTCGAATCATCTCATTTATACCATTAATTCCAATTGTTGAGAAATGATTATTAAATCCATGTAGATATCTTTTTGTATATGGGAAAAGCCCTCTATCATAAAGATCTTTTATAAATACTCTTTTTTTCTCTAAAGTAGATTTAGATAAAAGCATGAGTTCTTCTATTCGAGCATATAAAGCTTTTTTATCATTTTTATACACATACCCAAGTCTTGCCATATTGATTGTAACTACACCAATACTTCCTGTCATCTCAGCACTACCAAATAGACCACCACCACGTTTTAGTAGTTCTCTTAAATCTAATTGCAATCGACAACACATACTTCTTACATGTCCAGGTTTATATGCTTCTTCATTTCGAATCATCTCCCCATTTTCATCTTTTTTGTATTGACTTCCTATAAAGTTTTGGAAATATGAAGAACCTATTTTTGCAGTATTTTCAAATAAAATATCTGTATTTTCACCATACCAATCAAAATCTTCAGTGATATTTACTGTAGGAATTGGAAAAGTAAAAGGTTGACCAGTTTTATCACCTTCAGTCATCACTTCATAATATGCTTTATTGATAAGATTCATCTCTTTTTGGAAGTTTTTATATGTCATCTCTTCAAAAGAGTTACAACCTCTATTCTGAGCTTCATTCAATAACTCAACATTATCAATATCCTTTAAAAGATGATGTTGTTTTTTTGTAGGAATTTGATCTTTTAAATCATCAGGAACAACCCAATCAATAGTGATATTTGTAAATGGACTTTGTCCCCAACGTGCTGGTACATTTAAATTATATACAAAACTACGTACTGCTTTTTTGATCTCACTATATGGTAAATTATCTTTAAAAACATAAGGAGCAAGGTAGGTATCAAAAGAAGAAAAGGCTTGAGCACCTGCCCATTCACTTTGTAAAATTCCAAGAAAATTTGCCATTTGACCTAAGGCTTCTCTAAAATGATTTGGAGCATCACTTTCTACTCTCCCTCGTATACCATTAAAACCTTCATCAAGTAAAACTCGTAAACTCCATCCAGCACAATATCCACTTAAACTATCTAAATCATGAATATGATAATCGCCATTACGATGCGCATACCCTTCCTCTCTATCATAAATTTTATCTAACCAGTAGTTCGCAATTATTTTTCCTGCACTATTATTGATAAGTCCAGCATGAGAGTACCCAGTATTTGAGTTAGCTTTTATTCGCCAGTCTGTACCATTTATATATTCTTCGATTGTTTGAGTTGAGTTGATGTAAGTTGTATCCACATCCAAACCAAGGACATGTTCTCTTTGCATCTTATGCATATGTCGGTAAAGCATAAATGATTTCATAACATCAAAATATCTAGCTTTAAAAAGTTCTTGCTCAATAGTATCTTGAATATCTTCAACAATAATAACTCTTTTTGCTTCAAGAAGTTGAATTACGTTAAAAAATATTGAACTATCATAAACAGTATGAGTACTTTTAAATGCTTTTTTAATTGCATCTTCTATTTTAAAAGATTGAAACTCTTTATATTCGCCATCTCTTTTTAAAATATTGTCAATCATTTGCTATCCTTAAATCTATTTCACGAAGTTTATAGAAACATGCGTTAATTCGATATAAGAAAAATAGTCATTGAAATGTCACTAAAGCACTCAATACAAGAGTATCAAATACTTTAGTGTGATAAAAAAAGTTTTGATATTCTTATTTTAATTTTTTGGGAGACTCATATGAAATAAGTCTAGAATTTTCTTTTGATACATCCATCCAAGAGTCACAATCAAAATCTATTTCAACTGTTGCACAAGTCGGAATACTCTCCTGTAATTCACTTAACATATAGGCTAGTGCAGATACGCCAGGATTGTGTCCAACTAAAAATACTATATCATTATCATCATGAATAAAGCTTACAATATCTTGTAATGTATTTACAAAAGCCTCATAAATATATTGGTTTGGACATATAATTTTTTCGTATGTTACCTCTTTTGCGATAAGTTCAGCAGTTTTAATAGCTCTTAAAGCAGGGGAACACATTATAAGGTCAGGGATAAGACCTTTTTCTTTAAGGTACTTACCCATAAATGGAGCATCATTTAGACCTCTTTCATTTAAAGGTCTATCATAGTCATCTAAAGTAGTATCTTCCCAATCAGATTTTGCATGTCTTATTATTACTAACTTTTTCATTTTATATACTCCTTGTATTAAATATAATGGTATCGAACTTTTTATAATTTAAAATTAATTACAACTATTATATAGAAATATTCCCTATAAATAATTACTAATTTTACTTTAAGATTCTTTATGTAGACTGATTATTAATACAAATTATTATACAAAAAGGAAAGAAAATGTTTAAAAAAACGATGACAAGTTTAGTTGCTATGGCAATGTTAAGTGGTATTGCATTTGCTGATAAATTATCAGAAGTACAAGAAGCTGGTGTTTTAAAAGCTGGTGTAAAATATGACTTTAAACCATTTGGTTTTGTTAATGAAAAAAATAAAGTAGTTGGTTTTGATATTGATTTATTAAAATATATTGCAAAAGATTTAGGTGTAAAAGTTAAATTTCAACAAGTAACATCAAAAACAAGAATTCCTTTAGTATCTAGTGGGCAAGTTGATATTGCAGCTTCTTCTATGACACATAAAGTAAAAAGAGATGAAACTATAGATTTTACAGTATCATACTTCTTTGATGGTCAATCAATGTTAGTAAGAAAAGATGAAAGAACTAGAACTGCAAAAGGTTTTGCAGGTAAAAAAGTAGGAGCTATTCAAGGAGCTACTAGTGGAGAGAACTTCAAAAAAGCATCTCCAAAAGCAAAAATCGTATACTTCCAAGAATATCCTCAAGCAGTTATGGCGCTTAGAAAAGGTAAAATTGATGCCGTTACTACAGATTTAGTTTGGTGTAGTACACAAGCAAAAGATAGTAATGGTGCTTTAAAAGTAACTGGTGGTACGATTTCAAATGAACCATACGGTATGGGTATACCTGAAAATGAATCTAACTTCAGAGATGCAGTTAACTTTTCAATTCAAAAAGCTGTATCAGATGGTACATATACATCATTGTATAAAAAATGGTTTGGTGAAAAACCTAAACAACTTCCAGAAGTTTGGCCTAACTAAAAAAAGAAAAAATGACACTATTCTAAATAGTGTCATTTTTTATTCTAACACAAGCAAAGTTTAAAGGAACAAACATGGCTTATGAATTTGACTGGACAGTCTTAATTACATATAAACAACTACTTATAGATGGTTTTATGATGACATTGAAGTTATCTATAATTGGTATTTTCTTCTCATTTTTAATAGGTTCTGTTGTAGGTTTAGCACGTGTGAGTGGCAATTTATTTATCTCACTAAGTGGTACTTATTATGTAGAATTTTTTAGAAATATTCCACTAATCGTACAGATGTTTTTTATCTATTTTTCATTTACTCTTACAGATGCCTTTCCATTTTTAGAAACATTTGGAAACGCTATAGGGGTAGAACATCATAACGAATTTTTCTCAGCACTAATAGCACTTATCACATACACAAGTACCTATATAGCAGAAGCCGTTCGAGCAGGTATACAGTCTTTACCAAAAGGACAAATGGAAGCTGCCAAAACTATAGGTATGAACTATGCACAATCTATGTATCATATTGTTTTTCCACAAGCTATTAAAATGGTTTGGGGACCAATAACAAGTCAGTTTTTAAATCTTATAAAAAATTCCTCACTTGCTATGACAATTGGTGTTGCTGAACTTACATTTCAGACACAAGAGATAGATAGTCTGACCTTTAGAGGATTTGAAGCAGCAACTGCTGTAACGATACTGTATCTATTTTTAACACTAGCAACTGCATATCTAATGTCATTGGTTAATAAACATGCATTAATTAAAACACAAAGTAATGTAGGAGGATCAGTATGAATGAAAAAATAACGTTATATTTTGCAAAACATAAAGTATTGTTCATATTATTAAATCTTACATATATAATTGTTTTAGCAAAAACATTTCAAATGCTTGCTTATCCAGATGCAAATTTTTCATCTGCTTTAACATATGATAGAATACATTTTATGATCTTTGGACTAGAAGATGAACTAGGTGGACTTGTATTAACATTTTATCTTGCATTTGTTGCCATCATATTAAGTTTTATAGGTGGTTCTTTACTAGGAATAGCTAGATGGAGTGGAGTAAAAATAGTTTCGATTCCTGCAACTATGTTTATAGAACTTTTTCGAGCATTACCACATATCATGGTTATCTTTTGGGTGTTTTTTGCACTTCCAGTATTTTTTGGAGTTTTTTTTGGTATTAAAGTAACATCCTCAGCTTTAACATCAGCGATAATTGCATTTACACTATTTGAGTCTGCGCACATAGCAGAAATCGTTAGAGCAGGGCTAGACTCTATTCCAAAAGGTCAATTTGAAGCAGCAAAAACATTAGGTATGAATAGTTGGAAAGTATTTATCCATATTATTTTACCTCAAGCATATAGAAGAATGATACCTTCTATTTTATCACAGTTTGTATCATTGTTTAAAGATACATCTCTTGTATATGTTATTGGTGTTGTAGAGTTTTTTAGAGCTGCTACAATTATAAATAATCGTATTTATATGAGTTTTGAGATATTAAGTTTCGTAGCAATTATATATTTTCTCTGTGCCTTTACATTAAGTAAAATAGCAACACAATTAGAGAAAAAAGTAGAAAAACAGTTAAATAGTTAAGGGTATATAATGAGTCAAAATATAATAGAAATGAAAAATATAGAAAAATTTTATGATAAGTTTCATGCATTAAAAGATGTTAATTTTTCTGTAAAAAAAGGTGAAATTGTTGTTGTTTGTGGACCTTCTGGTAGTGGTAAATCTACTATGATTAGATGTATCAATAAGCTTGAAGATTTTAATTCAGGAACATTACTCGTTGATGGAAAAGATTTAAAAGATAAATCAACAGATATTAACAAAGTACGTCAACAAACAGGTATGGTATTTCAACACTTTAATCTTTTTCCACATAAAACAATTTTGGAAAATATCACCATTGGACCTATACAAGTAAAAAAGATGTCTAAAGATGATGCCGATAAACTAGGAATGGAACTCTTAGAAAAAGTAAAGATTCCACACCAAGCGAATAAATATCCAGGTGAGCTAAGTGGTGGACAGCAACAAAGAGTTGCCATAGCCAGAACACTTGCTATGGAGCCTGATGTGATTTTATTTGATGAGCCAACATCAGCACTAGATCCAGAGATGATTGGTGAAGTTCTTGATGTTATGAAATCACTTGCAGAAGAAAACTATACTATTGTTTGTGTGACACATGAGATGGGTTTTGCTAAAGAGGTTGCAGATAGAATTGTTTTTATGGCTGATGGGATGATTTTGGAAGAGGATACACCTGAAGATTTCTTCTCAAATCCTAAAACTGAACGTGCACAACAATTTTTAAGTGAGATTATAAATCACTAATAAATATTAGGCTTTAAAGTATTATAAGGGTGAATATTTTAATATAAACCCTTTTAAATATAAGGGCTTATAACGTTTCAAAACTATTGATTAATTAGTTTAGTTAGATCCTCTTTACTCTCTCTTACATAAATAGAATAAGTACTATGAAGAAATGTGATTTTTGTAATTTCATACTCATCATTCATATCAGTATCTTCTATGGTAAATATACTATCTGCATTTAATTCGATTGATTTTATTATATCATCACTTGGATATCCATCTTTATCAACTCCATTTTTTGTAACTGTAATCATTTTTGCCATTTTTTATTCCTTAATAATGATTGATGTATTAAATGCTTTATTGATTAGCTCTAATAGATCAGATGAGATATCTGTTACGAGTTGAGCATCTTCTAGTATGATTGTGTTATTTTGTGGGTTAACTGGTGCATATTTTAGTTGTTTGTTTTCTATACGATAAAAGTGATTTTCTATAAGTGTCCAAAAAGTATTTTGCATTTTTTTCCTTGAGAATTAATTTTTTGGGATTGTAGTATTTTATATTTAAAGAGAGATTAATAATAGATAACAATACCTATAGTAAAAAAATATCTATGAGATAATCAATTTTACTAATAGTTTGTCAGTAATGGGTATTTTGTAATTATTATTTTAAATATCAGGCGTTTAGAGCCTGATATTCATGTAAGGAATAATCATCAGTCATTCCGCTAATATAATCAATAACTAATCGAGCTCTAAAGTACCACTCTAATACATCTTCATTTTCATTACCTTTGAGTTCACCAACACTTTTTTTGTAAGCAACTACATGTTTTTTTGAAAGACGTGAAAGTAAATTTTTACATATAAGACAATTTACTCTTTCACCATTAAGTAACATCTCAAATTCATATGTTGTAAGTTTTAAAAGAGGTTCATAAATATCAAATAAACCTTGGATGATAGAATAACCTTTTATCTCTAACTCTTGAACTTGTGCATGAGAATATATGTGTTCATATGATATTTTTTGTAAAATTTCTATAGCGATTGAACACTCATGAAACTTATCGAACTCTAATAGTGCATTATTAAATGATCCTCTAAAAATATCATCATGATGTGTGATATACAGATCGGATACATACTCTACAAGTCTATAGATCAGTTGAGCACGAGTAAGAGTCAAAAACATATTAAACTGATATGGTTCATCTTCTTTCTCTTTTGCTTTAAAATAATTTGTTTCTACTAAATCTAAAAGCATAGTTTCATTTGTACCATACTTTTGATTTACATTAAAAGATTCT
>PJEL010005652.1_pt1 | contig 10068 bp, 9 predicted proteins | sample 1853271 | NCBI WGS metagenome assembly PJEL01 (sample SAMN08108733, study PRJNA415343) | Invertebrate metagenome, whole genome shotgun sequencing project. | host: Globobulimina | place: Sweden: Gullmar Fjord | collected 2015-08 | reverse complement strand
CGATGTAGGTGGGTAGCAGCTCCCAAGCAACGCAAAGCGTTGCCGATGGAGTTGGGTAGCAGCTCCCAAGCAACGCAAAGCGTTGCCGATGGAGTTGGGTAGCAGCTCCCAAGCAACGCAAAGCGTTGCCTTATGCTTCCCAAGATCACGGAGGGAACCTGAGCCTGGAAGCGGAAGTGGGAGACGCGCAGCGACAGTGGTGGGCCTACGAGGCTGCCGATGTCCTCGACCGCATTGGGTCGAACGCCGAGCGGGGCCTGACGTCTCAGGAGGTCGCTGAACGACAGACCTCCTACGGGCGGAATGAGCTCGACGAGGAGCCGGTCCAGCCGATGTGGAGGTTGTTCCTCGCTCAGTTCGCCAACACGATGATCGTGGTGCTGCTTGTCGCCGCGGGAGTCATGGTGGCCATCGGTGAACCAACGGATGCGATCGTCATTGGCGCAATCGTCATTCTCAACGCCGGAATCGGGTTCTTTCAGGAGTACCGCGCCGAACAGGCGATGGCTGCGTTGCGGACGATGACCGCTCCGCACGCGCGGGTAGTGCGTGACGGCGAGGAGTCGACTGTGTCCGCCGATGACCTCGTCCCCGGCGACTTGCTCCTGATCGACGCTGGCGACCTTGTGGCTGCAGACGCACGCGTCCTCGAAGCCCCCGATCTCCGCATCGACGAGGCATCGCTCACGGGTGAGTCGGTTCCCGTGATGAAGTCGACACTTCGGCTCGACGAGGAAGCTGGTCGACAGGTGGGCGACCGTACGAACATGGTCTTCAAGGGCACCGCCGTTGCCTATGGAAGGGCAAGGACGGTGGTCGTCGCGACAGGCATGCGTACGGAACTGGGCCAGATCGCCGACCTCCTCCAGACGCACACGGCGCCACAGACCCCCCTCCAGAAGCGACTTGCCGTGCTCGGACGCTGGCTCGCCGCAGCGGCGATCCTGATAGCGGTCGCCGTGTTCGCGGTCGGTGTCCTTCGAGGTGAGGATGTAGAGATCATGTTCCTCACCGCCGTAAGCCTTGCGGTGGCAGCGATCCCGGAGGCTCTGCCGGCTGTTGTCACGATCGGTCTCGCACTCGGCGCCCAGCGGATGATCGGCCATCATGCACTCATTCGCAGACTCCCGGCGGTCGAAACGCTCGGGTCAGTCACCGTCATCTGCACCGACAAGACGGGGACCCTCACCGAGGGCCGCATGCTCGTTGAGAAGGTCTGGTCGCTTGAGACAAGCGTCGATGTCACGGGCTCCGGATTCGAGCCGGTGGGTGAGTTACTCGTCGATGGTCGTCCTGCACACCCCGCGCCCGGTTCTCCGATCGGGAACTTGCTGCTGGTAGCAGCGTTGTGCAACGACGCGGCCCTCACACCACCATCAGACGACGACGGGGACTGGACTGTGATCGGTGACCCGACAGAGGGCGCCCTTCTTGCCCTGGCGGCAAAGGCGGGTGCGCCCACGGCCGCAATGAATGAACGGTATCCGCGGCGTGGCGAGATCCCATTCGACTCGGAGCGGAAGCGCATGGTGACGCTGCACACCTCTGCAGATGGATCCACTTCGTTCGCGGCGGTCAAGGGCGCCATCGAGGCAATCATCGACACGATCGATCTGGTCGCGTCACAAGACGGCCCGGTCGAACTGACCCCGAGATTGCGAGAGTACGTGCTTGAGCAGGCCACGGGTCTCGCCGCGGAGGGATACCGAGTCCTCGCCCTATCCGGACGCTTCGAGACCGAGACTGTCATCGAAACGGCAGAGGAGGCCGAGGACCAGTTGGTGCTGTTCGGCCTTGTCGCGATGGCCGACCCGCCTCGGATTGAATCCGCAGACGCTGTCGAAGCCTGCCGCACTGCGGGGATCATTCCAGTGATGATTACCGGAGATCATCCCGCGACCGGCAGGGCGATTGCCACACGACTCGGGATCATGGACGGCGGCGAGCGTGTGCTCACCGGCATGGAACTCGCCGCTGAAGGCGCAGCAGACCTCGCCGACGAGGTAGCGCATGTTGCCGTGTACGCACGAACCTCACCTGAGCAGAAGCTTGACATCGTCCAGGCATGGCAGGCGAACGGCGACATCGTCGCGATGACCGGTGACGGCGTGAACGACGCGCCAGCACTGAGAACCGCTGATATTGGTGTGGCGATGGGCATCGCCGGCACCGAGGTTGCGAAGGAAGCCGCTGACATGGTTCTCACCGATGACAACTTCTCCTCGATCGTGACCGCTGTTGGTGAGGGCCGACGAATCTATGACAACATCCGTCGATTCGTCCAGTACACCCTCACATCGAATGCTGGCGAGATCTGGGTGATGTTCCTTGGTCCCTTCGTTGGACTTGCCCTTCCGCTTTTACCGGTGCAGATCCTGTGGATCAATCTCGTGACTGATGGCTTCCCTGGCCTAGCGCTTGGCGTTGAGCCAGCCGAGCCGGATGTGATGGAGCGCAAACCGCGTCCTCCGAACGAGAGCATCTTTGCCGGGGGAGTGTGGCAGCACATACTCATTGTCGGATTGTTGATGGGTTTCGTGTGTCTCGCTCTTGGGGTCTGGGCGGAAGCGATGGATCGACCGTGGCAGACGATGCTGTTCACGACGCTCGCCCTGTCACAGCTCGGGCACGCTATGGCGATTCGCTCGGATCGCCAGTCATTGTTCACGCAGGGACTGCGGTCGAACTTGGCGCTGACATTGACGGTGCTCTTCACACTCGGGATACAGGTGGCGATCATCTACTTGGAACCACTCCAGCGATTGCTGCACACGGAGTCGTTGAACGCCTTTGAGCTGCTTGTCGTCATGCTTGCCTCGACGATCATCTTCTGCATAGTCGAGGGCGAGAAACTCGTGCGACGGCTCGTTGGCCGGCAGGGTGTGACTTCGGCGGCTTAGAGCTCGTCCCAGTGGTTACCTTCGGCGAGATCGATGATCGTCCACGCCATGGCCAAGGCCCCATCACGAATCGCACGTTCTCCAACCTCGGTGATGGTGAGCGCGGCGAACTCCTTCTGATGGTTCACGATTGGATACCCGTGCAGGTCGAGCATCGGGTGGATGGACGGGCACTCGTATGACACGTTGCCCATGTCCGTTGACCCCGATGTCTCAGGAGGCAGATCCGCGAGGAAGTTCATCTTCCGCCCCGCAGCTGCTGAGTTCTCTGCGTAGAGCCGCGCCATGATGGGGGCAGTCTGCATGTCCTTGTATCGATGCCCCATCTCATTGACCTCGAACGTGCACCCTGTGGCAAGCGCCGCAGCCTCAAAGCACTTGTGGACCTTCGGCCGGATCTCGTCCAGGCGTTCATCGGTCGCCGCACGGACGTACCAGCTCATGGAGGTGTGGCCTGGGATGACGTTTGGAGCACCGCCTCCGTGTGTAATGACGCCGTGCACACGGTCAGAGTCCTTCAGCTGCTGGCGGAGGGTGGACACGTTCACATACGCTTGGACCGCTGCATCCAGTGCGTTGATTCCAAGGTCTGGCGCACCGGACGCGTGTGCCTCCTTGCCGAAGAACTCGACATCGAGATGGGCAACTGCGAGGAACTCCGGATCAACGAGGTCCTTGGTGGCGGGATGCACCATCATCGATGCGGCAGCGTCCTTGAACGCCCCCGCGTTGATCAGGTCCACCTTGCCTCCGTATGCCTCTTCAGCCGGAGTGCCGAGGACCGTGACCCGGATGCCAAGTTCTTCGCACAGGGGCGCGAGTGCCAGCCCAGCGCCGATGCTCGCCATTCCGATCACGTTGTGTCCGCAGGCATGACCAACTTCGGGGAGGGCGTCCATCTCAGCGCAGATCACAACTTCGGGTCCGGAGGAGCCGACTCGTGCCGCAAGCGCCGTATCGAGGCCGTACGCGGGGTATTCGACTTCGAAGCCATTGGCGGAGAGGATGTCGACATACTTCTGGGAGGTCTTGTACTCGACGTAGCCGAGCTCGGGGTTGTCGTACATCCACCGAGAGGTCTCGAAGAGCTCGGGCTCGAACGACGAATACGTATCCTTGGCCTGCTGCTTACGTGTCATGCTCCCTCTTTCCTCGGAATACGCGATCCTGTGGTCCGGTTGCCAGCTCCGTGGGCCAGAGTACATGCTTCGTTCAGGCGGAACGCTTGGCGCAAAGTCTGGTCAGTGTCGTAGCATCTCGTCCATCAAGGAGAAGTCATGGGTCACAGTCTCGAAGGTTCGATGAGCGCGTTTGCCTCGATTTCTTCGCCATCTCAGAACGTCCTTGAGATTGGCCCGCTGACCATTCATTTCTACGGGATTCTCATCGCGGTCGGCGTGATCGTCGCGATCGTCGTTTCGAAGAATCGCTATGAGCGTTTCGGAGGGAGTGGCCAATTGTTCGAATCGGTCGCCATTTGGGCGATCCTCATTGGGTTCCTCGGCGCTCGCGCCGGGTACGTGTTCACGCACACGCATCGTTTCGAGGGACGACCCTGGGCTGTGTTCTTCATCTGGGAGGGGGGCCTCGCGCTATACGGTGGTCTCTTCTTCGGCGCCCTGACCGTCATCTACCTGATGAACAGGCGTGGTGGAGACGCGTTCGCGTTCGGTGACGCAGCGGCCATCGGTGTGCCTTTGGCTCAGGCGATCGGCCGATGGGGCAACTATTTCAACCAGGAGCTGTTCGGGACGCCGTCAGAACTGCCGTGGGCGATTGTCATTGATCCAGCGCACCGGCCGGATGGCTATGAGCAGTTCGAGACCTTCCATCCCACGTTCCTGTACGAATCGATCTGGAACGCCTTGATCCTTGTTCCGGTCATTCTTTGGCTCGAGAAGCGGGGCAAGCTGGCGAAGGGTGCTTCTTTCGGCGTCTACATCGTGATGTACAGCTTCATCCGGTTCTCCATGGAGCTCATGCGCACGGATACGACGTTCAGGCTCTTCGGAATCAGCCGCAACGGCTGGCTGTCCGTTTTGGCGTTCGCTGCCGGATGGGTCTGGATCTGGTACATGCAGAAGAGGGCGGAGAAGCGCACCCTCGTTGGCGAGCCAACGCTCCTGAGCCCTCAGCCGGTAGCTGTCGAATCCGGTTGATGTAACCCAACGATCATGCCTGTTGTATCGGTGAAGTAGCACGCATGGCCGACCTCGGGGATGGTGAACTTGGGCACAACGATCTCGCCACCCGCAAAGATGACCTTGCCCATGTAGCCCTCGAGATCGTCGACGGTGATCGTCGCGACGGTCAGCGGTTGAGCATCTTCTGAGGTCGTGAATCCGGTATCGACGCCCGGCTCGTCGCCGTGTTGGGCAAGGAAGTAATCCTCCGTTCCCCATGGCTGGGGATCCCAATCGAAGACATCACGGTAGAACTCCGTCGATGCCTCGACATCTCCGCTGTTGAACTCGACGTAGTTGATGAACGGCATGATTCTCCTCGCGAGGAAGGCTCCCAGCACGCGCTGAGAGCCTTCCCAGATGGGCTAGTCGGTGTTCTGATCGTTGAAGATCTCGCCGATCGCACCAATGCTCGACAGGATCCCGCTTGTCTCCATCGGCAGGAAGATCTTCGTCGCCTGGCCGGCTGCGATTCCCTGGAGTGCTTCCAGGTACTTGATAGCGATGAGGTCCGGCGTCGGGTCCCCGGTATGAATCGCCGAGAACACCCGCTCGACCGCTTGACCCTCACCCTCTGCGACCGTGAGTAGTTGGTACTTCTCTGCGTCAGCGACTTCTCGGATCGCCTGTGCCTTGCCCTCTGCGTCGAGGATTGCGGCCTGCTTCACGCCTTCGGCCGTGAGGATGGCTGAACGCTTCTCGCCCTCTGCCTCGGTGACCACAGCGCGACGGGTCCGCTCCGCCTTCATCTGGCGGTGCATGGCTTCAGTGACATCGACTGGTGGATCGATGCGTTGGATCTCCACACGTACGACTCTCGTGCCCCACACATCCGTCGCTTCGTCGAGGATCATGCGAAGCTCGGTATTGATCGTCTCTCTCGAAGTCAGTGCCGCATCGAGGTCCATGTCACCTACGACGTTCCTCAGGTTCGTTTGAGCGAGTTTCGTAGCGGCAATGATGAAGTTCGCCACGTTGTATGCGAGCTTCACGGGATCCGTTGCTTGGTAGTACACAACAGCATCGACCGTTACGACCACGTTGTCCTTCGTGATGACTTCCTGTGGTGGAACATCGACGACCTGCTCACGCATGTCGATCTTCCTGACCTTGTCGATGAACGGGATGATCATGTGAAGTCCCGGATCCAGAGTGGTGCGGTACCTTCCGAACCTCTCGGTCAGCCCCAATTGGTGTTGCTGGATGATCTTGATCGCCAGGGCGACGTAGATGATCAGCACGAAGATCAGGATCAGGATGATGGCTGGTGCCATGATTCCCCTTTCGGTTGTTGTCTGTTCTTGTTGACTAGTTGACTGGTTCGACGACGAGCCTGGCTCCCCGTACCTCAACGACTCGTACCTCGGCGCCCGCGGGGATCACAGTGTCTCCATCGGTGATTGCGCGCCAGTCCTCAGTTCCCATCTTGACTCGGCCGCTTTCAAGCCTCGTGACGGATTCCATCACAACGGCGGACGCACCGATGTATCTGGCGGCGCCGACAGGAAGTAGCTTGCCGCGAATGTCCTTCTTTGCGAAGCGTTGGAGGAGCCACAGCGAGAGGACGGATACCACGACGAACGTGATGATCTGCACAGGAACACTCACCGAGAGCAATGCCAGGATGCCTGCGACCCCAGCTGCTGCCGCGAACGGGAGGAGGAAGAAGCCTGCTGTGACCATCTCACCGATGGCGAGCACTCCAGCTGCGATTAGCCACACGGCAGCCCAACTCGCCTCATCCACGCTTTCGTCTCGTGGTGCCAGTACGGCCACGGCGGCGACGAGCAGCACGATCGCGCCGAGCCCGGCCCACAGCCCGATGGATGATCTTGTTGCTGACTCGCGCGGAAGCGTCGTCTCGGTTATCGGCTTGGGCCCGCGGTTCGCTTCCGCCCACTCTTCAGCGAAGGCATCGATGTTGGGACCCGTAACTGCTTCGAGTGACTTCCCAGCAGTGGATGCATCCCGAAGATGTGATCGGAGCTCGACCGCCATCTCGTTGACACCCTCTGGTGTGACGCCTGAACCCTGCCAATAGGCTCGGCAACGGTCGACGATCTGGTCGGTGGTCAGTTCTGTCACGCTTCAGCTCCCTTCACAACCTGGCTGACCCCAACACTGAGGCTGAACCACTCTTCTGTCCATTCTGCAAGTCTCTTGGTACCTTCGTCGCCGATGCGATAGTACTTTCTCGGCGGTCCCGATCCGTCTGCTTCCACGAAGTAGCCGTCGATGAGTCCCGAGCGCTGCATCCTCGAAAGCGTCGGATAGATGGATCCCTCGCTCGAGAGCGTCAATCCTCTTCGTGATAGCTTGTCTGCCATCTCGTATCCGTAACTCGGCTCCTCGCTGATTATCGCAAGGAGACACATGTCGAGCACACCTTTGAGCAGCTGACTCCGACGATCCATGCCGAGTATTCCTAGGTTCGCTTGATATCTTGCAAACCAAGGTATCAAGTTATCACTATGTTGTCAAGCGAAACATGCAGGACGCCACTCCGTGTCGCCGAAGACAGAGATCGCTATCTCGTAGAGAGCTCGGTCGTAGTCGCGGAGTTCATCGCGGGTGTCGACATGGTTGTGGCTTGAAATCGGCTCGCGGTCCTCAGCGTTGTCTTCGAGGTTCGCATCAAAGAAGCTTTGGACTCCCTCCGCCCAGTACTGCTCGGAGTTGATCTCTGCGAGCGTGTTCTGGTACTTACCTTCTGCGATGGCAACGGCATACGCCTGCTCGATCGCGGTGGAGGTTGACTCATCGATGATGTTCATAGCGAATCGGCGGATGGTGATCGCGAAGTCCCGCACGAACATGTCCTCGCCCTCGTAACGGTCCTCGGTGCTGCACAAGAGGTTCTCCTCGGCGCCTGCAGCGAAGGGGATGATCTCGGTCCCGGGAAACGAGCGACCAAGGTTGCGCCAGTCGGTACCGGGATGATGGAAGTAGATGTCTTCGAACTCTGGAACATCCATGATTCGCTGGCTAGCGCCGACGACCCGAATGCCGATGGGGTACGCAGCGATCGACGGTGCGTACTCGGGTCGGTTGACGAGCATGTTGTAGGCACGGTCCGCAAGACCGTCGATCGCTTCTGGATCGACTTCCTTAGTCGCCAACACCTCGAGGCCAAGAACAGTGCAACCCTGGGAGTATCCCTCGACGGTTGAATTGGGGCTGACCTCGCACTCGTTCTCGGGGGGAGGTGCCGTCGTAGTTGTGGTGTCTGGCGGGACGGTTGTTGTCGTGGTCGACGACGTTGCCGGCGGGAGCGTCGTGACCGACGCGATTGTGGAGGTTGTTGTCGTATCTACCGGTTCGCTGGCGGCTGGCGTGCATGCCGCGGCGAACACGGCGACAACAACGAGAGTGAGCGCGGTCCGGGACATGACCACCGAGCATACGGCGACGCCCCACGCTTCTGGCGTCCGTGGCCGAAACATGTTTCGCTCACGGACGCCAGAACGGGGAGGCGCTAACTACCGACCCCCGTCGGTTAGCTGGGTATGTCCGAAGCGGGCTGGCATCGGACGATGTACGGTGAAGTGTCCGATGGTTGGGGATGCCGGACATAGGGAAGTGAATGGGAAACAACACGGACGCACGATTCGAGGCCATCTACCGGGCACATGCACGTGAGGTGCATGGCTACTGCCTGCGTCGCACGTCATCGGAGGAGGCAAAGGATGCAACATCAGAGGTATTCGTTGTTGCCTGGCGCCGATTCGATGACGTCCCAGATGGGGACGAAGCACTCCCGTGGCTATACGGAGTGGCGCGCAACGTCCTTGCCAACCGCGCACGATCCTTTCGGAGGCGTGACAGACTCACGGCCAAGGCTGCCGCTCATCATGAACCGTCCGTGCCAGGGCCTGAGCCACAGATCGTGCGCAATGAGCAGCACGACGAGCTGCTTCGAGCCCTCTCGAAACTGCCAGACAAAGACCAGGAGATCCTTCGTCTTGTCGAATGGGACGGTGTCAGCAGGGACAAGGTGGCCGAGATGATGTTCCTGAGCCGTTCGGCGATCGACAAGCGAATCGGCCGTGCCTACAAGAAGATGGCGAAGACCCTCGGCGTACCCCAACCAGATCTACTTACGACCCCCGTGACTGTTGAGGAAGGAGGTGAGGCATGAGTGATGTTGCCCAGTTGATGCGAGCTGCGAACCCGGTTCCGGATTCGGAAGCTGCACTGCCAAACGACGAGTTCGATGCCTTGCTGCTCCTCACCCAATCAAGGAGGGGGAACGTGGACGTACAAGAACTGACCAAACCAGTAGAACCAGAGAAGAGGCAAAGGAGCGGATGGCTCGTTGCTGCAGCAGCATTCGCAGTCGTGATCGTGGTTATCGGAGCAGCGATGCTCCTGTCGAGCCCAGCCGACGAATTGCCTCCAGCAACAACACCACCCACTACGCAGGCGGTGACGCCGACGACGGAAGCAGTCGTTGAGGAGTCGGTCGAGGAAGCGACGGCTACCTCGATCGCTCCGGTCGTGCAGGTCGAGCCGACCGTGTCCGATGAGCAGTCGGCGACAATAGCTGCCTTTGAATCAGCGTGGAACGACGGGGACGAGGCCGCCTTCAGAGCCCTGTTCGCACCGGGTGCGACTATTGAGAATGATCTGAGCATCGCGCTGGGCGGCGATGTCGATTGGCTTCTGGAGCACAATGCTGGCCAACGAACGATGGGAACCGAACTCAGCATGGATGGCTGTCGTCCGTCAGGCGAGACCGTCATCTGCACGGCCGAGTTCGATGGCCTGGTACCGATCGCGATGAATACCGTGCCGTGGCGTGACAGGTACATCTTCAGCTTTGAAGAGGGACAGATCACACACATCAAGGTGTCTTGCATCATCTGTTGGGATGGCGACGCCGACGATCGACTCAGGGCATGGGTCAAGACGGTGGACAACACAGCGGTGGTTCAACTCGGCTACAACAATCCCGACTCGGAGGAGAAGGCGGCCGCATGGCTCGA
>PJEL010005651.1_pt1 | contig 10068 bp, 4 predicted proteins | sample 1853271 | NCBI WGS metagenome assembly PJEL01 (sample SAMN08108733, study PRJNA415343) | Invertebrate metagenome, whole genome shotgun sequencing project. | host: Globobulimina | place: Sweden: Gullmar Fjord | collected 2015-08 | reverse complement strand
AAAGATGAGGAACGAGCAATGAACTTACTCCCAACAGGCACACAGCTAGGTAAATTGGAACTACTGGAAGTGTATCAAGACGTCTTAGGGCCGAAATGCTTCACGGTTAAGAATGAAAATACCCAAAGGTTCATGGTGTATTGGAGTGGGGATTACGACAACGGCCAATGCATTAAGTGGGCTTACATTCCGGTCACCAAGCCATTGCTAGCCAGCTTGCTAAACAAAGAAATGAGCTTTCACGATGCGTTCCACCGTTCAGACAAGCTTTATTTAGCGACCATCTACACAAACGAAGTAGGGAAGCCCGCAAAAGTCGAACTGCTAAACACAACGAACAAGCATTTAGTCAACCTACCGCCCGTTGATTTTGAAATCGACCTTGAAGCAGCTTGTATGTTTTAGTTTGCACAAGGGGACTTACGGGCTCTGAAACTCACAATTGGACAGAAGTGCTTTAGGTTTTTTGTACTAAAGCACTTACGTCAGATAAGAAAAAAATCAAGCCCAAGACATCTCTGTGCTTCAATTAGATTACTCATTAGCAATCTTTGAATAATCTATTCCTTTAACAGAAATGTATAGTTCAGGACGTTCGTCCATTATCTCGTTTGCAAATCGTTGAAGCCAATCGACAGTCTCCTCAAGGTTCATCCTTTCTTTTGTCTCTGGATTTTCCCAATTACGAACCTTTCTCATAGCAATAAGAAGGCAGCCAACATAGCACCGTTCATGATTCAGATAGCGACCAACAAGCTGCTCTATCAATGCGACTTTTAAATCGGTGCCACTCCATTTATTACGATTGTCATCGATCTTTAGCTCAAGTGAGGCATACTTATCCATGCCGCTAGGATGTAGCCTAATATCAGTTCTCTTTTCAGAGACTACAACCGCTTCTTGCGTTGCAGTATAGGCTCCACGACTATTCTGATGTAGCCAAAACGATATAAATCGGCGAAGCTCAGTCTCTCCATCCACCTTTCTCAGGGTGTCAATAATACTCTGCTCATCATTGAGTAGGTGGTGTTCAAAATCATCTAAGCGATTATTTAATACTGCAAATAATGAAGCGTCATCATAGGGGAAGTAGCTCAATTCTTTATCGAACTTATTGAAAGCAGCTACACTCATGGCTTGAGGCTCTGAAATTCTAGCTGCAAGTTCAACAGCCATTTGTTTCAATCGACTCGAAAGATGGCTGAATTCAGTAAGAGAGGACAAATCATACAGGACTGATATTGCGCCAACCACATGAGTTCTTGAGAGACTTTCGAGCAAATAGCTACGCGCTTGTTCAGCATTATCTCGTGCATTGGGCCTATATGTCCCTCCTTCACGAACATTATCTTCACTTGGTTTCACAACTTGGTAAGAGCGAATAACTAAGTCTCGCAGAATCGCCAGCCTGCTAATAGGCTCAATGTCTTCGAATGTTGGTTGTTTACTTCGATGGCGGTCACCAAATACCACCGAAAATAACGCAACAGCACTTTTACTTTTCTCTATACTAGAGGTATCACTTGTGAACTGCATGACCCTTTCGCAAGCCTTGTCCAAGTCAAGTAGGACTAAGAGGGCTACCCATGAGTTCCTCTCATCAGTTGTGATCAGAGCGGTATCGAAATGATTATTTATCAAACTCACAAGAGCCACTTTAGATTCTTCTGTACCATGTGCAGCAACGAGTTCAAAGGCATACTTCAAATCGCTATGGGGGCCTTTCTCCATGACTCTACCAATTGTATCAAGCCTGTTCATGATGGCATTTATAGTACTGTTCTTAATAAGTAGAGAACCATGATAAAGAGCATCATGAAAGATGGGACACTTTCCTGACTCTCTGAAGCTATCAATTTGAGCTTGTGTTTCATAAATAAAGACTTCTTCAACAGCAGCAGTGTGAACTATTTCTAATTTAGATAGAAAATCAGCAAAACCATTTAGCTCAATTGTAGCGATTTTGACTGCTTTTACCGCCTCGTTGTAAGATAAGCTCTCTGCCCAATTTAGCTTTTCTGAGCAACATTTAACGGCAGCAAGAGCCATCAAACTATCATAAGAAAAAGTGTTCTTAGATTCCTCGCTCCGTTCGGTATATAAGGGAACATCAGCTTTTCGCCAAAAAGCTGACAATGTTGGTCGCAAAGCCTCAAGAAAGTCAGTTGAGAATATTTTCTCAACAAGGTTAGAATCCCATGCCCCCCATGTTCTAATTTCCTCTGCTTGCCGTAACATCTTAAACAGGTTGTAGAGAGTATTTTCAAAATCATTATCATTTAAATGAAAGTTCTCACTACTTAAAACTTCTTCTCTCCATGACTGCCAATCATTAATTCTTTTAGCTTCACCCTCTTCATATTTTAACTTCCGCTTTTGATTCTCAATTTCATACTTACTTGGTTGCATTTGAGGCGGATTAAGGACTCTGTCAAGTACGTTGAGGTATTCATCATTATCAGATGCCTGCTCTAACATAGCCTCCGTCAATTTCGGATTTTCGCCATCTTTTATAAACTGGATAAGTTTCTGAAAGGCTGCATCTTTTTTGTTTTTAGAACCATTGTTAACAAAGGCACTCATTAACCAATCTAAATCACTGTTACCAAAAGGATATAGTACGTTGTCGTAATCAATTAAGTAATCACTGTGAATGAAGCTTTTGTCATCGTCCAATTCTTCGACAATACTCAAACAAGCCCAGTAGTAAGACTCTCTTAGTAAAGTCTCTTTAGACAACAGAAGCTGCAAATTCTTGGTTTCAGAGCTTGCGATAATGCTCGTTCGACGCTCTCCAAAATGAAAAGCGATAGCGAGACACCATGCCCATTGTTGATAATCCTCTGGGTTTGAAGGTACTGTTGCAAAACAAGAATAAATTACGGCGTCAACAAAGTGGTCGTATTTTGAGTGTGCTTGATAGACTCGGCAGTCCTCTTCGCGGTTACTCCATATGGAATGAGCAAAACTATCCCTAAGCTTGATTCGTTGCTCAACTGTTAGTGACCCTGATTTCACGGCCTCGAAAAGTTCATACCCTAACCCATGTACGTTGTTGGGGACTTCTTTTAGGGTCTGGGCAAGAGTTAAAAAATCGGCTTCCGTAATTGCTTCTGGAATAAGGTGGGATATGATGTTGCGAACCAGCTGTTCGGGCCACCCACCTTGAATCGCTGCCTCTCCAATTTTTTGCTTTTGTTCTATGCTTCCGAAATCGAGCACACTCCATGCGGCATATGATCTATGTTGATAAGGCAATTCGTCATCAAATACAGCTTCTAATGCCAAATCAGTACAATCGTGCATCGGCGTCAAGTAGATAAGTTCTAAAAGAAGCTCTCGAGTATCGTATCCAGAATAAGCTTGTTGCCATAGTTCGCGTACAGCAGGGGCTAATTCTGGTGTTGATACACGCTTTAGTTCGGGATGACCAACACCTACGCCACACCACATACTGCTGTTCGCGAATTTTTCAACATATTTACAAATAAGCTCTTCGCGATACTCAATCGGCAATAATCCAGGGATACCCTGACGGAACATTAACGATGGTGCTCGAAATTTGATTTCAGAATAAATGTCGGGATACCACAGAGCCATCCAAGCCGTAATAGGCTCCATACTAGGTATGACAACTTTTTCATCTTTTATATCTGAAAATAGCAGTCCAAATAATTCTCTTGTCTTGAGTCCTTGCTCTCTCAGCTTCTTTAAACGGCAGGCAGCTAAGTATTCCTGAGTAGCTCTATGATGGAACTGAAACGCATTTACGCCCGTCGGATCGAAAAGAGGCTTTCCAAGTAGCTCTAATCGTTCTTCATAAGTCCAATCGGTGAGTATCTCACCAATATTAATAACATCAATTTTACTAGCGGAAATTTCTGAATGAATGGATCTCCGATGCATCATAAAAAGAGCCAAGGCTAGTCGCTCCGAACCTTCGAGTGCCTTTTTGTCAGTCAACGAGTTTCTTTTTTTGTCGGAGGCTTCTCGAAGTTTCTGCTTAATTCCAAATTGAAGTTGCTCTTCAAGGTTCCCTAACTTCCCTTCAGCAATAAGCTGATTCAGAGCCGAAATAATTTCGTAAGGTAAACGATAAAGGTGCCACAGTTCCTTTTCATCCAAATAATGTTCGAACGCTTTAGCTTGATCGGGTGCATACGACCTAGCAAACTCTAAAGTTTCATGTCGAGTGAAGGGAAGCAGCGTTAGCACTTGGATAGGTTCATTTGACAACTTATCATCATGTGTCTGCTTGCGCTCATTGGATCTTTTGCGAGAAATAATGGTGATGAGTACCTTCTCACCATCTAGAATTTCTGTCTCATTCTCGTGATGACTCTCTTGAACCACTAATGAAGAAAGCGCTCCATAGTCTAGCTCCTCATTCCAGTCATTTGGTCGACATGATATATAAAACCTAGAACGAGAAAGAGCACTCCCTATGGTTTTTTTAATTTTCCTAAGTGCTTTACGAAGTGTACCTTGGCGTAATTTTAGTTCGTCTACAGCATCCAAAAAGAAGACCGCATTATCCATGGAAGCATCTTGCCAGCGTTCAAAGTCCTGTTCTTCCTCAACGGTTATTGCGTCAAGAAGATCATGATCCTGAAGCAACTCTAAAGGCACAAAAAATGAAAACTGATTATTAGCCTTTAATAACTGGTGTTGTCGCTTAAACTCATGTGTTTTACCGCACTTTCCCTCACCCAATACAACGACGCATTGACTGCTATCGATATCTTCCCACCGTATTCCTGTCTCACGCTCTCCCCAAAAAGATAGAAAGTCGGAATCCGCAAGGTGTTTTTCGGAAGGAGGGGCAAATCGGCGTGCAGTAGCCACATGTGTATCAGTCATACTCTTCGGTGTTCCTGAAGTGAAAAGGAATGCCAATTACTATCCTCGTATCACCAAAGATTGTCTAGTTCTATATCTTTGATTGTTATGTGGTTGTGATATAAATAGCCATGAGATCCGAAAAATACTACACCTATCTTACCAAGTGTTCTTTACACTGAGGATAACGCTAACTTGACGTGTAGAATCCAGGCATCTTCCACCAATACTGATTACAGTCAAAGTTGCATTTGGTTCGAAGTATGAACAAAAAAAAGTAATCCAACTTTTGAAAGTGGCAGTTATTTAAATTGCTACGCAAAATCATTTTGTGGCAAAAGTAAGCCAGCTTCTCAGTCAGCAAGGTTCTGGACAAAGACGTGATAGATGCTTTGCTAAATTAGCAATTTACGGATTATATAGGGTATCGGAAAATCTCTAACTTAGTGGACAAATTCATTCATCCACTACAGAACGTCCTATTTTTTTACATTTACGGTTATGGTTGAACCAAAGGACGGAGAGTAAGAGGCCTCTATAGCTGAAACTCTTGTGAGTGTAACATCACTAATATTCTTTAGTGCGGCCTTCATTACCGTTTCCTGATTATCGAAGTCACCTAATGTCTGTCTTAGTTCTACGAACTCTTCATTAGATATGTAATCATTTAGAACGGCCTTGAAGGTAGATTCATTGAGAGGATTGTCTTCTATCTTTTGAATTGCCGATTTTGTTTCGTCGACAATAAGTTGATACTCAGCTGAGACGTATGGGCTTTTTGAGTAGAGCCTCTTGATTTCTACTAGAGCGTCTATCCGTAGTGAATCCACCATCTCTTGCGCGTCACCTAACGCATTGTTAACCACATGAAGATATTCTGTTTTCGTTGGCGATTCTTTTGCTTTCCAGTAGAGGCCAAAGTACTGTTTGTTTGATAAACCTGAACGATCCAGAGCAACAGCGATTTCAGTCATAGTTTTATTAGCTTCCTCTCTGTTAGTGAAAGACGCATTTGCCACAAATTCAGTGCTCTTAATCGCATCACGAACCAATCTTCTAATTTGGCTGTCGCTACATAATCTTGAGTAACTTTCAAGAAGTGTATACGCGTCTACGAAGTTTGTAGGAGCTCTATTACTAATTTCTAACTCAGCAGCATTCATGGCGTTTTTTACAAGGTCTACAATTACGTCACTATCAGGTCCCAATAGATAGTGGTTTCGATATAGGTCAATGCTAGAGTTAACAGCAGCTGCTCCTAAAGCTAGCTTTGAGAAATTATCTTGATCTACACCATTTAGCCCCATGATACCTGTAGCGAGAATAACTAGGATTCCGAGCTCATTCTGACCAAACGAAGTGTCGTTTTCACTAGCTACTAAATAATCTAAATGTTCGAAGCATACGCTTCTTGATAGCGCTACGCCCTTTTCTAAGTACTTCAATGCCATTGCGGTATTGTTTGGGTTGGAAGTAGATAGAGCATACTCATTAAAATAGCCTGTAGTATTCACTGTGACATTATTCAGCAAGTGGTTCTTATTGGCGAACTCGGAAGAGGTAGACTTGCTAGTACATGCAATCAAAAAATTTGGAAGTAGAATTCCCAGTATTATTATTCTAAGTCTCATTATATTTAGTCCTTCTGACACTTACACTAAATATCAGCTAACTCTATTCCTATTTCAGCTGTTATTTTTAAGTACGAAAGCCATACCTCAGTAGAAAAAAGACTTCCTTCAATATTTAGTAAGTTGAAGGCTTCTTTTACTACGAGCTCCGTTTCGGGGCCCCAAACACCATCTCGGCCAAGTTGAAAACCATGAATGTAGAATAATGAGTTTTGGAGATATTCGACCCTTGATTTGGACATTTTCTCAAACTTAACTTTTGAGCCTAGATCAATGTGGAAGTGATCTCTATGTGCAGTGTTGTAGCTATAGGATAGGACTGTTCCAAAGTATTGCCTTAATACTGATTCAACAGCGAGATATAGGTGAGGTTTTTGTGGATATTGAACCGCAATAAGGGAAGTGTTTTTCCAAAAAATACCATCTAAATCGAATGCCTCACCTTTGCCGTGAAATCCTGGTTTGCTGACATATGCTCCAGCCGAGGTGATTACTTGCGGTAGACCTAGTTTTCTGTGCGTTTGAGCAAAAATCTCTGTAAAACAAGCGTCAAGTAGCGCAATCATTTGGTTGGTTGCTCTTGGTTTAAAAGGCTTCCCTCTGCTTCCATAACCAAGCCCGCTACTTTCATCGTACCTATCATAATGTACTGGGACACCTCCCAAATGACCAAACACCTGTAAATTCATACTGTTTTCCTAATCTAGCCAACATTAAACATCTATGTAATTTCTAATTACTTTTTATCTGTAAAAAATAGTACAGATTCTAAAATCGACAATTTTCATTCATGTATATGTGAGTAGGCACAAAAAATTATTTGAAAGCTTTGGTATTACACTGATGAATGTCTCACTGCAATCTATGCGCGTTGATTAATGTGTTCAATCGCAAAATTCACCTCTTCAACCAGCTTTGTTTTTTGTCGATTCAGGTGAATAACTCTCATCAAACACTTTTTATCTCCAGTGACTAGACTCACTTAAAAAGATTTTTGATGCCTGTCTAGGTTAGTGCGGGTGTCCGCCCTTTTTATACTTGGATTAGATTCATTAAGCCTAATCTCAAGGCCTATCACGATTGATGTGAATGATATAAAGAACCATGGGGCAAAAGAAAGTCAAGTTAACCTGTCAGTTCTGATAGCACCATGCATTGTGCGCTGACAGGTCAAACCAATACTAATCCAATAGCGGTTACTGAGGTCTATTGAAGTATTGGATACTTTTCACTGTTTCTTTTTCATGGCCAAACCCACCATGGGATCGAGAGTTAGTCTTGAACCCATCTGACGCATCAGTATTGACCGATAACGCTAGGTGAGAGTCCTGCAGAATAAATGCCTTCCATTCAGCGACGCCTTCTTGGTCAATAAACTTGTCGTTGTCGTAGAAGCGCATCATACCTGCAATAGGAGTATCGTCACGGTTCTCCAAGACCCCACTTATCAAGTACAGTAATGAGGCTGGATAAATGGCTTTGCAATCATCTTTTTTTTCAAGCTCGTCGGACATAGTGAACATTCTGAACTTGTTGAAAGCTGTTTGGTTTTTGACCAAAGACACCACCGCGCGTTCTGCTGCCACAGCCGGGGCAATAAAGGTAATATTATTCAATTTTAGGTTCGGATAGTGACCTGCCATATGATCCAGTAAATCACATATGACGATTGAACCCGCACTATGGCCGATCAAATTGATCTCAATTTTTTCGTCCTCTGATTGACCACGATATAAGGTGTCAAGGTGGCGTAGTAACGCAACACCAGTTCGCTCTTGCAGCACGTCGGCCTCAAACATATTACTCGACTTATGCTTCATCGCATTCCAAAGCCCTTTACCAAACTCATCGACGTAAAGGGCTTGCACCAGCTCTTCTATCAATGTTGGTATAATTTGGTGATGCGTACCTGATGCAAATCTGATAATCGATTGGACGACGACATCTTTTATCATCCCTAAAAGCAAAACCTTAATCAATCCTTTGCGATGGGTTTGCGAGTCATAGAGCAGCTGTTCTTGCTCAAGTTCTTTCATCAACACAGGATCAGAAAAAATCAAATCATCGATATCTTGTGATATCTCAATTTGCACACTGGCTTTCTCCAATCTCTGCTCAGTAAGTGCCTCTATTAAATTCTGGTTTATTTTGTCATCTGAGAGCACTTTTTCATAGTCACTACTTACCGATTTAAAGCCAGGCTTAAATTTCTTTGTGAATAATTTCCTCACTACCTTTAAGCTAAACTTCAGTGCACTTCGGCCAAGTACTGTTCCCAAATTTTGTTTTAAGGTTTCGAGCGGACCGGTTTCCCAGATCACAAACATCAATTCATTGTTGGTGGGTTGATAACTGTTAATGAAATGCCTTGCGCTATCCATTCCGTCTTCTTCACTAACCAGGCCACCATGAATAACAATATCGATCGCCGGTCGAGTCAAGTTGCTCACCATGGTTTGAAGCTCTTCAGGTGAAGTATGAAAGTCGCCTGAACCTTCGAAGCTGCCGTCTTTTCCGATATGAAAATAGTGAGTCATTATCCTGTCCTATAGTTCCAATTGATCAACTATTTATAGACTACATTCCAATTAGATTGTAAAACCTAACGCATAATAATGACATTTGTTAGATGTGTTAGCTATGGAGAGCATTGGGTAATTGACTCACAACCACCTGAGTATTTGATGTAACCCGATTCGCGCTGTAGTGGATTAGTAAATTTTCTCATTTTTTTATGAGCTCTAGGCATGAAGAAAAGTAAGTCAAATCCTTGGGCTTAAAGCTATGTTCATTCCGGACCTAACAAACTTTGGGGCACTTTCGAGCTAGAAAGTGCCACGGGTAAAAATTCAACCTGAGAAGCTTTTGGGTATAAACGTGTTAGCGAAAAACCTCTAACATTTGTGAGCACCAACCTATGTTCTGCAGTCAAAAAACACTAAGTAAGCTCCCTTCGCAATATTCGACTTCAAGCGCTTTCAAAAATTGAAGACCAGTGAAGTCTTAGCCTTTTAAAGGAAGCAAATTGATTTGAGGGCGGCCGAGTTCCCCCCGAACTTGACCTGTTCCAGACGCGCAAGCAAAGGCGTTTGGTTTCTGGCGTACTTATAAATTAACCAATTTCAGTTTGTTGTGTAAATAATCAATAGCTTGGCAATTGATAGGTAGGTCGTATTTTTCTGTGTAAAAGCATAGAAATGAATGATGGTGAGAGTGAGGGCTGAACTCATGCAAGGAGGATGGCGTATTGAAGCGAAAGGGCTGACACAATATGAAACATAGCTTGCCAGTTAATAATATCGTTAAATTTAAATTTTTAGGGATTTATAACTAGCTAGTGGAGTGTGCTAGTTTTAAGAGTTGGTCATCTTTTATTCTGGTGTTATACACTGCTTTTTATTTTCAATTTGGGCTTAGTGTCTGAATTATTAAATCTGACGGGATAAATGATTGTTTAATGTTGATTTGGCAAGATCTTCAAGTATCCTTTATGTAAACAAAACGTTAAATATCGAAAGTAAATTAACAATCATTAAGGAGTCGATGATGTTACATGCTCACGAAAATACCCTACATATTACCCACATCAGTAACCACG
>PJEL010005650.1_pt1 | contig 10069 bp, 8 predicted proteins | sample 1853271 | NCBI WGS metagenome assembly PJEL01 (sample SAMN08108733, study PRJNA415343) | Invertebrate metagenome, whole genome shotgun sequencing project. | host: Globobulimina | place: Sweden: Gullmar Fjord | collected 2015-08 | reverse complement strand
AATGATGATCATGCTAGCGGTATTTGGTTTAGTATTTTATTTTATGATTTACCCCCCTCAAGCTAAACGCGTTAAAGATCATAAAGGTTTGATGTCGGCATTATCTAAAGTGGATGAAGTATTAAAGCAAGGTGGTATTGTAGGTAAAATCATTAAAGTATCTGATGAAAAAGACTTTATAGTGGTTAGTATTAGCGAAGGTACTGAAGTTACTGTACAAAAAGGTGCTATAAACGCAGTGCTGCCAAAGGGAACAATGAAAAGTTTATAATTTTATCGTTGTTATTTGGCTCAATTTCGGCATCGAAAGTACTCATTGACTGGCGTCAACTCCGTGCTTTTTCTTTGAATTAAAGCCAACTAACTTAGCTAAAAGGTTATAAACACTACAGCAATTATTTTTTAGCTTAAACTATAATTGAATGATTTAAATAACGATAACTAGTAACTGTTTGTTTATTTGTGTTTTATTGAAATAAGTACAAGACGAAAGCGCGGAGTTGACGAACGTCAATGAGCACTTTTAACGCCGTAATTATAAAAATAAAGCGCAAAGACAATCGCACCCAAAAAAGGACACATTGTGTTAAATAGATACCCCTTATGGAAAACATTGATGGTAGCATTTATTGTTGCCTTCGGTGCGCTCTATGCCACACCTAACTTATATGGTGAAGCTCCTGCTGTGCAAGTGTCAGGATTACGTGGCGTTGAAGCTGATGCCGCAACCCTTGATACTATCAAAGCGCAATTAGAAAAAAACAATCTTACTTTTGACAGTATAGCTTTAGAAAAAGGTCAGGTATTAACGCGCTTTAAAAACACTGAAGATCAACTTAAAGCACGTGATGTGTTAGATGATAATTTAGGCAAACAGTTTTCTGTTGCTTTGAACTTAACACCTAATACACCAGATTGGTTAGCGGCTATTGGCGGAGCGCCAATGAAGTTAGGTTTAGATTTAAGTGGTGGTGTGAGCTTCTTGATGGAAGTGAACATGAAAGAAGCCATCAATAAAGCTAAGACAGGTATGGTAAGTGATTTTCGTGGTGATTTACGTAATGAAAAAATCCGCTACCGTAGTGTAAAAGAAGCAAGTAATGGTGTTGTTGTTATCTTCCGTAAGGTTGAAGACTTAGAGGCAGCACAATCGTTATTGAAAAAACGCTACCGTGATTTATTGCTAACTAGCGATGATGATACCTTAACGCTTACTGCAAAAATGACTGAAGCTAAGCTGAAAGAAATTCGTGAATACGCACTTCAGCAAAACATCACCATTATTCGTAACCGTGTAAATGAGCTAGGTGTTGCTGAACCACTAGTGCAGCGTCAAGGTAAAAAGCATATTGTTATTGAGTTACCGGGTGTACAAGACACAGCTAAAGCGAAAGAAATCTTAAATGCTACGGCAACTATTGAATTTCGTTTAGTTGATACTGAAGGTGATTTATCTAATGCGCTAAATGGTCGTGTACCAGCAAATGCTATTTTATTGAGAGATAAAGACGGTAGACCGAGCTTATTGAAAAAACGTGTAATGTTAACAGGTGATCATATCACCGACGCTAAATCAGGCTTTGATGAATACTCACGCCCACAAGTGAATATCTCACTAGATAGTGCTGGTGGTTCAAAAATGTCTAACGGCACCAAAAGTAATATTGGCAAGCCAATGGCAACAGTATTTATTGAATATAAACCTACCGATAAACGTGATGCTGAAGGCAATATGGTTTTTGAAAAAGTCCAAGAGATTATCTCTGTAGCGACTATTCAATCACGCTTGGGTAAATCTTTCCGTATTACTGGGGCGGGTAGTGCTGCTGAAGCGCATAACCTTGCTTTGTTATTACGTGCAGGTGCTTTGATTGCACCAATTGCCATCGTAGAAGAGCGTACAGTTGGCCCAACATTAGGTGCTGAAAACGTACAACTTGGTTTCCAAGCTATCTTAATGGGCTTTGGTTTAGTTTTCATCTTTATGATGGTTTATTACCGCGCCTTTGGTGTTGTTGCTAACCTTGCATTGGGTGCTAACCTAGTATTAATTGTTGGCATTATGTCTATGATCCCAGGTGCTACGTTAACATTACCTGGTATGGCGGGTATCGTACTAACTGTTGGTATGGCTGTTGATGCTAACGTGCTTATTTTTGAGCGAATTCGCGAAGAAATACGTGAAGGTAAAACAGTCCAGCAAGCAATACACCAAGGTTATGATGCCGCATTTTCAACCATTATTGATGCAAACATAACTACGTTAATTGCTGCACTGATTTTATTTGCTATTGGTACAGGACCGGTGAAAGGTTTTGCGATAACTTTATCTATCGGTATCATTACTTCAATGTTTACTTCGGTTGTTGGTACTCGTGCCGTAGTTAATGCTATTTGGGGTGGAAAACGCCTTGATAAGCTTCCGATATAGTCAGGGCTGGGATTTATAAATTATGCAAATTTTACGTTTAAAAGAAACCGTCGCCTTTATGAGCTATCGCAAGATAGCCTTAGTATTTAGTGCGTTACTCATGATTGCCTCAATCGCTTCACTCGCTACCAACAAACTAAACTTTGGTTTAGATTTCACTGGCGGCACCTTGATTGAAGTTGGCTTTCAACAACCTGCTGATCTAGAAAAATTACGTGATGTGATGAAGTCTAATGGCTTTGCTGATGCCAAAGTACAATTTTATGGTAGTAGCCGTGATGTTGTAATTCGTTTAGGTTTACGGGATGACGTTAAAGCCGAGATGTTAGGCAACGAAGTACTTGATATTTTACAAAGTGGTACTGGTCAAACTGTTGATATGCGCCGCATTGAATTTGTTGGTGCAAGTGTTGGTGATGAACTAGCAGAGCAGGGTGGTTTAGCAATGTTAACAGCCCTGATTTGTATCCTAGTTTATGTTGCCTTTCGTTTCGAGTGGCGTTTCGCTGTTGGCTCTGTCGTAGCATTATTTCACGATGTGTTATTAACATTAGGTTTGTTCTCTGTATTACAACTAGAGTTCGATTTAACTGTTTTAGCTGCGATATTGGCCGTTATAGGTTATTCACTTAATGATACAATTGTTGTCTCGGATCGCATACGTGAGAACTTTAGAAAGATACGCAATACTGAAGCTGAAGAAGTGATTAACATCTCTTTGACTCAAACATTAAGCCGTACTTTTATAACTTCAATAACAACCTTATTAGTATTAGCAGCCTTGTTCTTTAAAGGTGGCGCACTAATTCACGGTTTTGCAACCGCATTATTATTTGGTGTTTTTGTTGGTACTTACTCTTCAATTTATGTTGCTAGTTTAGTGGCGTTATCATTAGGCATCTCAAGAGAAGACTTGATACCTGAAGTGATTGAAAAAGAAGGTGCAGACCAAGAAGCTATGATGCCTTAAGTATTATAGATTCAAAATATAGAAAGCCGAGTAACGAAAGTTACTCGGCTTTTTTATTGGATTAGTTTTTATTTGCTTTCAAAATGGCACTACACTTAACTCGATTCTTTTAAATCTAGCGTGTTTAATAGACTTGGTATGCCCCTTACTGTATGCTGCCGCCCATTCATACTGCCATCATTACCCATATCGCTGTCAGTATTTGCATGATATTTTTTAAAGAGATTATTTATGAGTGATACCCCAACCAAGTTTACTGATTTAGGCTTATCAGAAGCATTACTTAAAGCAGTACGTGATAAGGGCTATGAAACACCTTCTCCTATACAAGCCCAAGCTATTCCAGCGGTTATTTCTGGACGTGATGTTATGGCTGCAGCACAAACGGGCACAGGTAAAACGGCAGGATTTACCCTGCCACTATTACAGCGCCTTAGTGAGAATAAAGGTAAAAAAGTATCACCAAATAATGTTAGAGCACTAATACTTACCCCTACCCGTGAGTTAGCGGCACAAATTAGCGAAAGCATTGAAGTGTACGGTAAGTATTTAAACCTTCACTCTATGGTCGTTTTTGGTGGCGTTAAGATTAACCCACAAATAACGCGCCTTCGCCAAGGTGTTGATGTACTTGTGGCAACGCCGGGTCGCTTACTGGATTTATATAATCAAAGAGCAGTTAAGTTCAGTCAACTAGAAGTCTTCATTCTTGATGAAGCCGACCGTATGTTAGATATGGGCTTTATTCGTGATATTAAAAAGCTTATCGCGGTATTACCAAAAGACCGTCAAAACTTACTTTTCTCGGCAACTTTTTCTCCTGAAATCCGTGCATTAGCTAAAGGTTTGGTTAATAAACCATTAGAAATTTCAGTCAATGCAGAAAATAGCACTGCTGAAAAAGTGACTCAATGGTTAACAGCGGTTGATAAAAAGCGTAAGCCAGCAGTATTAACGCATTTAATAAAAGAAAATAACTGGCAACAAGTGTTAGTTTTTACTAAAACTAAACATGGTGCAAACAAGCTAACCAAGCACCTTGAAGCTGAAGGGCTAACTGCAGCGGCGATTCATGGTAATAAAAGCCAAGGAGCGCGTACAAAAGCACTTGCTGCCTTTAAAGATGGCAGTGTAAAGATATTAGTTGCTACCGATATTGCAGCCCGTGGCATTGATATTGATTTACTGCCACAAGTCGTTAACTTTGATTTACCGAATGTTCCTGAGGATTATGTACATCGAATTGGTCGTACCGCACGTGCAGGTAATACCGGACAAGCATTGTCATTAGTTTGTGCTGATGAATTAGACTTATTGTGGGGCATTGAACATGTTATTCAGCAGCACATCGAGCGAAAAGTGATTGAGCAGTTTATACCTGCCAATGCATTAGGTGAATCACGTGAGATCAAACCTTTAAAACAAGGTAGGCCGCCAAAGTCTAAGCCAAGTCAAAATTCAGGACGTGGTAAAGGTCGTGTTGAACATAAAGATGGGCAACGTTCAGGTAGAAATGCCAACGGTAACAGTACAGGTGGAAAAAATACCGGTGGAAATAAAGCCAAATCAAGCAATGACTCTTCTCGACGTAAAAAGCCTGAACATGATGGTGCAGGCCCTAAACCTCGTAGACCTAGACGCCCTGCAAATAAGAGTTAGATTAGAACAAAGCTTATAAATAGCAAAAGGCTTATGACGAATAGGAAACTATTTATCATAAGCCTTTTTTGTTTTTTGAAGGGATAACGTTACGTTGTTAATACTCAGTGATAGCTACTATGTTATCAGTGCAAAGTGATTGTTAAGGAGCTAAATAACCCAAGTTAGTGAGTTGTTCGCTTTGAAAAGTATCAACCACATCACCGATAACAATTAAGCTAGGTGGTTTTATATTATGCAAAGCCACTAGCTCAGTTAAATTTTCTAAGCAGCCCTTAACTACTTGTTGATCTTGGTGAGTGCCTTTTCTTATTAATGCCGCTGGGGTTTCTTTATCGCGCCCAGCCTTTATCAATTGCGCTGTTATTATGGGTAAACTTTTTATGCCCATATAAAATACAATGGTTTGCTCTTTATCATTTAAGGTATGCCATGGCAGGTCTAATGCACCATTATCTTGCACATTCCCAGTAATAAAGGTGCAACTGCGAGCGACTTTTCGATGTGTTAATGGAATGCCAGCATAACTTGTACAAGCCGATGCTGCGGTTATGCCAGGGACAATATGACAAGCGATACCATGGTTTAAAACAAATTGTGCTTCTTCAGAGCCTCGACCAAAAACAAAGGGATCACCGCCTTTTAAGCGTACAATTTTTTTACCAGATAAGGCGTGGTCAACAAGTAGTTGATTGATGCCATCTTGTGGAACTCTATGATCTGCTTCTTTTTTTCCTACATAAACAAGCTGACACTCATTAGGTAGCAGCGCCATAATTTCTTTACTAACTAAACGGTCATAAATGGCAACTTCTGCTTGTTTAATAAAACGGTAGGCTTGTATTGTTAGTAAATCTGGATCGCCAGGGCCAGCACCAACTAAGGCTACTTCCCCTGAAACAAAGGCTTGTTTTGTTGTGTTAAGAATTTCCATGGGCTCTCTTAATAAGTATTCTGGTATTATTTAAAGTAGAGTAAAGCAAAAAAAGCGCCACAGTGATCTCTTTTACAAAGATCACTGTGGCGCTTTTAAGTATAGCGTCAGATGTTTAAGTAAAAATTACTTACTAAGCGCTTCGCCTAAATGAGGACGAATTTCTTTCAATACATCTTTTAAGATACGTGTATTAGCGGCAACAATATTACCAGACTGAGTATGGTTATGACCACCTGTAAAGTCGGTAACTAAACCACCAGCTTCAATAATTAATAATTCACCAGCAGCAGTGCTAAATGGTTTGGTACCAATCTCGAAAAAACCATCAACACGGCCGGCTGCTACGTAAGCTAGATCAAGTGAGGTTGAACCTGCACGGCGCATATCAGCTGTTTTTTGAAATAAAGCTGAGAACATTGCCATGTAAGCAAGGCTGTGTTGTTTATGTTTAACAGGGAAGCCTGTGGCTAAGATAGTACCTGAGATTTCTTTGTTTTTGTTTACACGAATGCGAAAACCGTTTAATTGTGCACCTTTACCACGGCTAGCGGTGAATAATTCACCACGAATCGGATCAAATACTACAGCTTGGTCTAATTTGCCTTTTACTTTAAGGGCGATAGATACAGCAAAATGAGGAATGCCTTTGATGAAGTTGGCAGTACCGTCTAGTGGGTCAATTATCCACTGAAAGTCATCTTCTTTGCCTTTTAAAAGTCCAGACTCTTCACCAATAATAGTGTGCTCTGGATATGATTTACGAATAGTCTCGATAATGGCTTCTTCAGAGGCAAGATCAACACTGGTGACGAAATCGTTAGTTCCTTTTGATTCAATTTCAACTTTATCAAGTTGCTCCATAGAGCGAACGATAATTTTACCTGCTGTACGCGCTGCGCGCACGGCAATATTTAGCATGGGATGCATAATAGAGTACCTATTTGTAAATAACTTTTAAAAGAACAATTCATTTCCAAGCAAACATTGTCTTGAAAATTTAAGCGGCGCAAAGTATAGCAAATTTAAATATGATTAGCGATAGCCTTGATAAAATTATAGTCTATTAAGTGAGCAAAAATGCCTTAGTAATTCTTTATAGAGAAAAAAAGACTAATTAATAGCAAATTACCATAGATAAAAATAGCTAATATGCGTGCTATTTGTTGGCTACAGCAGTAATCTTCTATGCTAGAATACTGGCCATCTAGATGGGCTCCTTAGCCTTGTGCAACAAATGGTAGAGTAAAAATGTCAGATTCACAGCAAAGTACAACTTCAGGTTCATTATTAGATCGCGTAAAGATAGTTTTAGTGAATACTTCAGATTGTCGAAATATCGGTAGTGCAGCACGCGCTATGAAAACAATGGGACTGAGTCAGCTTGTTTTAGTTGACCCTATTGAAATGCCAAATGGTCAAGCTCAAGCGTTAGCTGCTGGTGCAACTGACGTTTTAGCTAATGCTAAAGTGGTTAGTACACTAGAAGAGGCTATTGCAGATTGTGGCTTAGTTGTTGGCACAAGTGCTCGTTCACGTACATTACCTTGGCCTATGTTAGAGCCTAGAGGTTGTGGTGAAAAAATGATTACTGAAGCAGAAGAGTATCCTGTTGCTTTAGTCTTTGGTCGTGAAAGTAGTGGTTTAACTAATGAAGAATTACAGCTTTGTCATTTTCATGTGCAAATACCTGCAAATCCAGACTACAGCTCATTAAACCTTGCCATGGCAGTACAAACATTAAGTTATGAAGTACGCACTAGTTATTTATTGGCACATGATCAAAACTATCAAGAACGTAGCACAGGCAACGGCAACCTTGTTGCAAGAACTAAAAGTGAAGATGAAGAGCTTTATCCTGTTGTAGAAGAAACAGAACGTTTTTATGAACACTTTGAAAAAGCGCTTAAATCGACTGGCTTTATTGTAGAAAACCATCCAGGTCTTGTGATGACGAAGTTAAGACGCTTATTTAATCGTGCAAGACCTGATGTTAAAGAAGTTAAAATGATGCGTGGAATTTTTGCCTCGATGGAAAGGTCCAGCAAAGAAAAGTAATAACAGCTAGTCGTGACTGACTTAAGCTGTCAGCCACATAGTAATAGAGAAGGAATAATTTATGTTTAGTCGTATCAAAGAAGATATCAATAGTGTCTTTGATAGAGATCCCGCTGCCCGTACTAGTTTTGAAGTAATTTTAAATTACCCTGGCATGCATGCTATTTGGATTCACCGATTAAGCCATAAATTATGGTGCGCTGATTGGAAACTGTTAGCGCGCGTTGTTTCCACTTTTTCTCGTTGGTTAACCGGTATTGAAATACACCCCGGTGCTAAGCTAGGTCGACGTGTCTTTATCGATCATGGTATGGGCGTGGTTATTGGTGAAACTGCTGAAATTGGTAATGATGTTACCTTATATCATGGTGTTACCCTTGGTGGTACTAGCTGGAAAGCAGGTAAACGTCATCCTACTTTAGAAGATAATGTTGTTATTGGCGCAGGCGCACAAGTATTAGGTCCTATCACTATTGGCAAAGGTGGCAAAGTTGGCTCTAACTCTGTTGTGGTAAAAGATTTACCTGCTAATGCTACTGCGGTCGGTATCCCTGGACGAATAGTCCCAGAGAAAGCAACCAAGGATGAAGATACACAGCGAGAAGCTGCAGCACAGAAGTTTGGTTTTGATGCTTATGCTGTTTCACATGACAATCCAGATCCTGTGGCTAAAGCGATTGGTCGCTTGCTTGATCATGTACATTTAATGGATGATCGAGTCAGTGCTCTTTGCAAAGAAATTAATACCTTAGGTGGGGATATTTGTGATAAAAACTTGCCTGAATTAAGAGTCGGTGAGTTTGTCGAAGATGAAAAAGCGGCAGCACAACGAAGAGAAGGCAAAGTAGCTAGCTTTGACCCTGAAATTTAGTACCAATTTGGTATGACCTCCCCAAATAAAGTAATAGTTGAGTAAAACAGTCAAGTATTACTTCTCGCTTGTTATATCATGGTGTACAATACCTGAGTGAATTACTCGGGTATTTAGTTGACTAATTTGTAGGGTTATGTAAAATTGCGCGGCATTTACTAAATAAGGCACTATTTATACTTTTTAGAAACGGTATAAACCTTGTCGTCCTACTAAATTGTTTAAGTTAGTACACCAATTACAGTATTGAGAGCAGATTATGAAACTTACCTCTAAAGGTCGTTACGCAGTTACTGCCATGTTAGACGTTACTATTCATGCAGTATCTGGACCTGTATCTTTGGCTGATATTTCAGAGCGCCAAGGTATATCGTTGTCTTATTTAGAGCAACTTTTTTCTCGTTTACGAAAAGATGGGCTAGTAACAAGTGTTCGTGGTCCTGGAGGCGGTTATCGCTTAGGAAGATGTTCAGCACAGATAGCTGTTGCAGACGTTATTAGTGCAGTCAACGAAAGTGTTGATGCAACTAAGTGTTCAGGTAAAGGCAATTGTCAGGACGGAGAACAATGCTTAACTCATTCTCTTTGGGAAGGATTAAGTAATCGAATTGAAGAATTCTTGCAAAACATCACCTTATCAGAATTAGTGACTAAACGTGATGTACAAGAGGTTTCTAAGCGGCAAGATGAATTACATATCAATGCTCACAAAAGCATAGCCTTAGAAACATTAATAACCACTAAAAATGTAATGAACGACTGGTAATAGCTAGTCGAGTCGAATTAAAGATTTACCATCGGAGAGTGTTAGCGAATGAAGCTTCCTATATATTTTGATTACTCAGCTACTACACCAGTAGATAAACGTGTAGCAGAAAAAATGATGCAGTATATGACCAACGAGGTTCATTTTGGTAACCCAGCATCTCGTTCACATAAATTTGGCTGGCAAGCTGAAGAAGCGGTTGATATCGCTCGTAATCAAATTGCTGAGCTTATTAATGCTGACCCACGTGAAATTGTTTTCACGTCTGGTGCTACTGAATCAAACAACCTTGCTATTAAAGGTGCTCCTAATTTCTATAATAAGAAGGGTAAGCACATCATTACTTGTAAAACTGAACATAAAGCAGTTTTAGATACTTG
>PJEL010005649.1_pt1 | contig 10071 bp, 7 predicted proteins | sample 1853271 | NCBI WGS metagenome assembly PJEL01 (sample SAMN08108733, study PRJNA415343) | Invertebrate metagenome, whole genome shotgun sequencing project. | host: Globobulimina | place: Sweden: Gullmar Fjord | collected 2015-08 | reverse complement strand
TCGATCTTGTCCGCCGTACTCATGCTCGAATCGACCTGACGCTGCCTCGCGGCCTCGGCCGCCTCCTTGTCGAAGAAGGGCAGTTCCTCACCGCGGAGGATCATATCCACCTCATCGCCGCTCACGGTCTCACGATCCATGAGAGCGTCGGCCAGCTTGTGCAGCGAATCGATGTTGTCCTCGATGATCTTGCGGCAGCGCGCCTCGGCCTCGGTCATGATGGCGAGGATCTCCTCGTCGATGAGCTGCGCCGTCCGCTCGCTGAAGTTCTTGTGATTCTGGATGCTGCGGCCAAGGAAAACCGTCTCCTCGTCCCCGCCGTAGGCGATGGGTCCGAGGTTCTTGCTCATGCCCCACTGCGTTACCATGCGCCGCGCCATCTCGGTGGCCTGCTTGATGTCGTTGCTTCCGCCCGAGGTGTGCGTGTCGTAGATCATCTTCTCGGCGACGATGCCGCCCATGGCCATGGTCAGTCTGGCCATGATGTATTCCTTATCGACATGGTAAAAACGGTCTTCCTCGGGCAGGAAGTGGGTGACGCCCGCGGCCCTGCCGCGCGAGATGATGGTCACCTTGTGCAGCTTGTCCGCTTCGGGAATGGCGACGCCGACGATCGCGTGGCCCGCCTCGTGGTAGGCGGTCATCTTGCGCGTCTCTTCCTTGATGACGCGGCCTTTGCGCTCGGGACCGAGCATCACTTTGTCCTTCGCGTCCTCGAAGTCGTCCATGTAGGTTTTGTCGTGATCGCGGCGCGCTGCGAGAATCGCGCCCTCGTTCACCATGTTCGCGAGGTCGGCGCCGCTGAGTCCCGGCGTTCCACTCGCGAGAACGCGAATATCGACGTCGTCGGCGATGGGGACGTTCTTCAGATGCACTTTGATGATCCCCTCGCGCCCCTTCAGGTCGGGCATATCGACCATGATCTGACGATCGAAGCGGCCCGGACGGAGGAGGGCGGGATCGAGGACATCGGGGCGGTTCGTCGCGGCGAGCAGGATGACCCCGTCGCTCGTGTCGAAGCCGTCCATCTCGACAAGCAGCTGGTTGAGCGTCTGCTCCCGTTCGTCGTGTCCGCCGCCGAGGCCCGCGCCCCTGTGCCGGCCGACGGCGTCCAGCTCATCGACGAAAATGATGCAGGGCGCGTTCTTCTTGCCCTGTTCGAAGAGGTCGCGCACGCGGCTCGCGCCGACGCCGACGAACATCTCGACAAAATCCGAACCGCTCATCGAATAGAAAGGCACCTTCGCCTCGCCGGCGACGGCCTTCGCGAGCAGTGTCTTGCCTGTGCCGGGAGGACCTATCAATAGAGCGCCGCGCGGGATGCGCGCGCCCATCCGCTTGAACTTCTTGGGGTCGCTCAGGAACTCGACGATCTCGCAGAGTTCAACCTTGGCCTCCTCGGCCCCAGCGACGTCATCGAAGGTTGTGTTCGACTTGTCGCCGCCGACCAGCTTCGCGCGGCTCTTGCCGAAGCTGAAGGCGCGGTTGCTTCCCCCCTGCATCTGACGGATGAAGAAGAACCACAGGAAGACGAGCAAAAGGATCGGCGCCCAGTAGGCGAGCGTGTTGAGCCAATTGAACCCCTGCTCCTCGGTGTCGATGATGATGGGGTACTCTTCGGAGGACTGTGTCCGTATCTGCTCAAGCAGGTGCGGCAGCGCGTAGGGGATGGGCAGGTAGTAGCGTTCGACGTCCTGGGTCTTGTCCCGCAGGTTGATCGTGACCGGTCGCCGGAAGACGCCTTTGATCTGATCGCCGTCGAAGTTCACGACCTGGAGATTGTCCTCCTCCAGCTGCTCCATGAACTTCGTGTAGCTGACCTTGAATTCCTGCGGCTTGCCGTAGTTGATGAGCTGGATGGCGATGAAGAGCAGGATCACCATGATGAACCAGAAACTCATCGTCCTCATGGAGCGGTTGCCCTTGTTGCCTCCGCCGGGAGTCTTGGGGTCTCCCCGCCGATTGCCGTTGTCGCTCATTGGCTTCCTTTCGCCTTCAGTGCCGATCTACTAGGCTTGTTCTGGATCGATGATCGCAAGGTAGGGAAGGTTTCGATAAAGCTGATCGTAATCGAGACCATAACCTACTACGAACTCGTTCGGAATGCTGAATCCGACCATCTCGATGGGCACCTGGATCTTGCGAGCCTCCGTCTTGTCCAGGAGCGAACAGACGGTCAGGCTGGCCGGGTTGCGAATGGACAGATGCTCCCGGATGTAGGAGAGCGTCAGCCCCGTATCGACGATATCTTCGACAAGTACCACATGACGGCCCTCAATATTCTGCTTCAGATCCTGAATGATCTGGACGGTGCCGCTCGACGAGTCCTTTTCGTAGCTGCGAACGATCATGAACTCGATCTCGTGGGGGATCTTCATAGCCCGGCTCAGATCGGCGAGGAAGATGAATCCCCCCTTGAGCAAGGTGACGAGGATCGGCTGCTTGCCCCGATAGCGCTCGGCCAGCTCGGCCCCGAGTTGATTGACCCTGTCGCCTAACTCTTTCTCCGACAATAGGATACGGGCGACTTTGTACTCGTCCGGTCTAGACTCGATCTCCGAATTCGGCATTGGGCCTCCTGAGGGATGGGCAGCGGACTCCGGCCGGGGCGAGGGGAGCCCGACCTTGACTCCTCAATACTATTAAGAAGGTCCCCGAAGGTCCAGACAAAGGCAGCGTCGAGTTGCATTCGTCACGGGCGCAAGCTCGGAACGACCGAGGCCGGGGATCCATAGAACCCGATGTTCGCCATCGATAAGCAGGGGGTATTGCTCGCGGAAGGGGCGCGGAACCTTGCGATCGATGAAGAGATCCGAGAGCTTGCGACTGCCGGGGCCGCCGAGCAGCCTAATCCATTGCCCGCGACCGGGATTCGCGAGGCGCAGCGGAAGCTTCAGCTTGTCCCGATCAAAGCGGGCGGCGAGCGGGCCGATCGCGTCGGTCGGCGGTTCGGCCGTCTCGGTGAGCGCGAGGCTCCAGCCCGAGTCGAGCCACACCTCGCCGCTGAGGGGGAGCGCGAGCCCACCCTCGGGAAGCCTGGCCTGGGGCAGCGCATCGGGGGGAGTGGGCGCCTGACCTTTCGCCTCGAAGAAAAGCTGCTGGTCGGTGAAGCGGGCGACCAGGCCGCCGGGCAGTTCGAGGATCTTGCCCGTCGCCTCGCCACGATTGAGGGCCAGGATCCTATCGACGGCGTTCGCGCTTGGCTCGCCCAGCTCCCGGAGGCGGCCGGAAATCAGCCACCCTGCGAGCGCGGGGGGCAGCATGCTCAACGCCCGCCGCTCGATGGGCTGCTTGGACTTGGGCGACAGTCCCGCCGTAGGGTTGAGCGCGTCGCGCCGCGCCAGTTCCTCGTCCAGATAATCGGCGATCTGTCCCGCCTGCTTGCCGAGCCGAAGGGTTGGTGCGATGGGATCGATGCCAAACTCCTCGCTCAGGAGGGGGAGCAGCCGGTGGCGGATGCGATTGCGGCGATAGGAGAGCGAGGCGTTGCTCGGGTCCTCCAGCCAGCGCAGACCGCGCTGCCTCAGGTACTCGCGCAGTTCATCGTGCCTGAATTCGAGGAGAGGGCGAAGCAGGAGCACGGGGCTGCCGTCCGCGATGGGTCTGGAGTCGGGGAGGGGGGACAGCCCCCGCAGCCCCGTTCCGCGCAGAAGCCAGAGCCAGATGGTCTCGACAAGATCATCCATGTTGTGGCCCGTGAGAACGGCGTCGCAGTCCATGCGTTTCGCGTAGCGTTCGAGGGCCGCGTAGCGCAGACGGCGACACACCTCTTCCTCATTGCCGCCCGAATCGGCCAGCGTCTTGCCGACGGGGAGCCTTTCGGTGATATGCTCGAGTTCGAGTTGGGAGGCCAGGCGCTCGACGAGGTGGGCCTCCTTGGCGGATCCCTCACGGAGGCCGTGATCCATGTGCGCCAGGGTGAAGCGGCAGCGGGTCGCCTTGGCGCTTGCCGCGGCGAGCGCCGCGAGCGCCGTGCTGTCGCCGCCTCCCGAGCAGGCGATCAGCACGTGGGTCTCCGCCCCTGTCGGCGGGAGAAGGCGGCGCAGCGCCGCTTCGAATCGTGATGTCGGATCGGATGGCAAGATTGTTCCCCTGGCTCGAGAGTTTCGCCAACTCTAGGCGCAAGGGGCGAGAAACGCAACAGAAGCGCGCTCTTTTGGCGCTGTCTTGGGCTAAGAGCCGACGCCTGCCGGGATATTGTCGTCGGTCTTGTCGCCCTTGCCGTCGGGTCCCGATGAGTAGACTTCCCGCGTGTCCTTGTTGATCTTCATCTTCTTGCCCCACTCGTCGTAGCCGAAGATCGAGGAGAGGCCGAGGTCATCCAGGTAGCGCTTCAGGTCGCTCGAGGTAAGGTTGAGATCCGTGTCGGCGTCCAGTGCCGCCTGCGCCGTCGTGACCAGATAGAGGGAGTAGTTGCCCTCTTCCGTCCAATCCCAATCATCTTCCGAGCCGCCTCCCTGGCTGAGCATAGCGGAGTTAATCTCGATCAGGATGTCATCTTCACCGCCCGCGTCATCGATCTGATCGGGACCACTGCTCCAGATGCTGAAGACGGGATCGCTTCCGAGAGTGACATCGCTCAGGTAGTCCTGATTCCAGCCGTCGTAGAACGCGTCCTGATCGACACCCGCGTCGATGAACGCGCCGCTCAGATCGAGCAGATCGGTGGGGAACTCCCCGTTGCTGTAGTAGTAGCGGCGGGTGGCCATGGCGAGCGAATCGATCTCAACCGAAGCGTTGTTGCGCTTGTCGCGGTCCAGGCCTGCGTGGGAGACCGTGAGGATCAGGTCGTCGTGCAGGGCGATCTCCTCCAGGGGCCACTCCCCATCGATGGCACCGAGGTCCTGCCTTCGGTTTACCCCCATGCTCGCGATGATCAGGTCGGTGCTGCTGCCCGATGCGATGCTGGGGGAAAGGTCATAGAGATAGGTTTCCCCGAAGGCGTCGGTCGTCACGGCTTCGATCGGGTTGTCGTGGCTAAATTCGATGTAGGGACCCCGCCAGCCGCTGCTCGCGTCGCTGATCAGGGATGCGAGCCCCGCGTTCTGACTTGGGAAGCTGCCGATATCCTCATAGTAGGCGATGAGACTCTCGCGGATCCGCTCGAGTTCCGTGTAGGTGGCGTCCACCCTGACCCGATTGATCTGACGGATCGCCAGCGGACCGATGGCCGCCGCCATGATGCCGATGATCGCGACGGCGATGATCACCTCGAGCAGCGTAAAGCCGCGCGCGCCGGTGCTGGGCTTGATTTGGCTAAACCGTCGTCGCATTCAGGGTCTCCGCGTTTCTGCCCGAATCATTCAATGCCCTTTGCCACCCTTGCCGCCCTTGCCACCTTTGCCGCCTTTGTCATCGTCGTCGTCATCATCGTCATCGTCATCGTCATCGTCGTCGTCATCGTCATCGTCGCCGCCCTGTCCGCTGCCGCTGGGTGAATTCGGGCCGTAGCCTTCGGGGAGATTGTCTCCGGTCGTGTTTTTCTTTTCGTCCGGGCCGGATGAAAAGATCGTGCGCGCGTTCTTGTTGACCAGGATGTCCTTTCCCCAGTCGTCCTTTTCGAAGGCGTCGGAAAGCCCAAGGATATCCAGATAGTCCTTCAGCTTGCCCTTCTTGAGATTGAGGTCGGGATCGGCATCGAGAGCGGCCTGTGCGGTATCGATGAGATAGGAGGTGTAGCTACCGTCCTCGGGGGCATCGCCGCTGCCGCCGCCGCCACCGCCGCCCTGCAATTTCTCAGCATCAATCGCATCTCCGCTGACATCGAGCCAGAGGTCGTCGTTGGCTCGGTCCTCGTCGGTCTGATTGGGACCGGAGCTCCAGAGGTGGACGACCGGGGAGGTTCCAGCTTCGAGATCGAGGATGTAGTCGTTGCCCCAGCCATCGGTGAGCGCCGCGCCGCCGATACCGACGTCCATGTAAATGCCGGCGATCGATTCGAGTTCGTCGGGGAACTCGCCGTTCTCTCGATAGTAATCGCGCAGGGCGTCGGCGATCTCCCCGAGTTCGGCGATGGTCTGCTGACGATACTCGCGATTGATCCCCGCGGCGGCGAGCAGAACGGCGTGATCGTCGAGGTCGTTGATCTTGGCGAGCTGCCAAGTCGATCCTATGAGTAGATCGTTGGCCTTGTTGCCGCCTTTGCTGAGAACGATCAGGTCGCTGACGCCCGCGGGGTTTGTGACCGGGTCGAGGTCGTAGATGTAGTTCTCGCCGAACTCATCGAAGCTGACGGACTCTTCGGGGTCGCTCGTGCCCCAGACGATGTAGGGCCCCTGCCAGTTGGGGTGATTCGTGTCGGTGACGAGGGCGACGAGCCCATCGGCTTCGCTCGGGAAAGCGCCCATATCCTCGTAGTAGTCGAGCAGGCCGGCGCGGATCCGCTTGAGCTCCGTTTCGGTGGCATTCGAGCGTCCGTTCTCGATCTGCTTGACGACGGCGGGGGCGATCGCCGTCGCAAGAATGCCGATGATCGCGACCGCGATGACGATCTCGATCAAAGTGAATCCGTCGGAATACCTAGACTTTGCCATATGTCCCGCCGTTGTCGCTTGCTCGCAGCGCGGATGTCGCCAAGCGCGGTGTTCGCCGCTCACTCAGCGCCGCGCCTTCGCTCCGCCCTGTTTCCAGGGAGGGTGCATCGTGTGTCGTTGGGGGATGACGCAATTATCCCCTGCGATTGGTGTTCGCAATGGGCGTGCCGGAGATCGGCCTCTAATCGGCGTGATCAGAGCTTGGCGGCGGTCTGCCGAATACCGATGGCGGCGGCGAATCGGCCCGCCCGGGCGCCGTCGCGGCGGTAGCTGAAGAAGTGGCGGTTCTCGCAAATCGTGCAGATACCCGCGATCGAGATCTCGGAATCGGTGAGTCCGGAGCGCAGCAGCTGATCGCTGTTTGCGCGCCAGAGGTCGAAGTGGATTCCCGTCCCCACTTCGTCGAAGAAATCAGCGGCGGTCGGGCCGAGTTCGGCCGTCGCGGTATCCCGGAGTTCAGGGCCGACTTTGTAACAGCAGGGCCCAGCCGATGGAGCGATGGCGGCGATGAGCGATTTGTGGCCATCGCCCGCAACCTTGTGCAGAGCGCTCATCATATTTGCTGCGACCCGGGCAACAGTTCCGCGCCAGGATGCGTGGGCGATGCCGACCGCGAGGGGCATACCCGAGCCGTCCAGGGCGGCGGCGAGGATGAGCGGGCAGTCGGCGCTGCGCCCGATCAGCGCGATGCCGGTGGCTCGGGTGACGAGCGCGTCCGCGTCGCCGCAAAGGCCATCGCCCTTGACCTCGAGCACATCGCCGCCGTGCACCTGACGCATCCAGGCCGCGCGGGGGAGATCGCAGCTATTCGAAAGCGCCGCTGCCGCCGCGGCGTGCTCGGGGGAATCGACCGGAGCCGAAAAATCGGGACCTTCGCGCGTGCTCACGGCATGACCGAGCGAGGCGACCTCGGCCAGCGCTGCGAAGCCCCCGATGCTCGTCCCCGCCCGATCTCGACTTAGGGAAAATGTCTGATTTGCCTTGCGCATGTTGCGTCTCTCCGCCCATCGGGGGTGATCGAACTTTTCCTTGCCGTGCCCAGCCCCGCCCGTCATCTTCCTATCTATGAAGATCTACACTCGCGGCGGTGATAAAGGCAAGTCCGGCTTGATCGGGGGCAATAGAGTCGATAAGGATGACTTGCGCCTCGAAGCCTACGGTGCCGTCGATGAACTGGTCGCTGCGATTGGTTTCGTCCGCAGCCAAGACGACAACGGCGAATTTCACGAGATGCTCGCAAAAATCCAGAGTCATCTCTTCGTTGTCGGCTCCCACCTGGCCGCGCCACCCGGCGCGGGAGAGGGGCTGCCGGTCCTCCGCGATGAGCCGACCGGGGAGCTGGAGCTCTGGATCGACACGATGGAGGGGGAGCTCCCCCCGCTGGGAAATTTCATCCTTCCGGGCGGCGAGCCGCTCGGAGCGGCGCTGCATCTTTCTCGCACCATTTGCCGCCGCGCGGAGCGCAGGGTCGTCACGCTCGTCAAGACGCTCGAAAAAAGCGAGACAGTCGGCCCTCTGATCGTTGTCTATCTGAATCGTCTGTCGGACTTCCTGTTCGTTGCGGCTCGTCTCGCGAACCGGCGCGTCGGGGCCGATGAAGAGCGCTGGCACCCATAATGCTTGTTAAGAAAAGAAACGTGTAGAACCCACCCCCAGGAGGCGCAAGCCATGAATTCAACCGTCAGCCGTTTGTTGCTGATCCTGACCCTGGTCATCGCGATCTGCGGCATGAACGGATGCTCCAAGACCCAGGTAACCCGCGTCGATACCGATACGACCATCGATCTTTCGGGGCACTGGAACGATACGGACAGCCGGCTCGTTTCGGAGGCGATGGTCGGGGACTGCTTGGGATCCCCCTGGTATCACCAGCACGGCATGGCAAACAGCAAGAGCCCGGCGATCATCGTCGGGAGCATCCGCAACAAGACTACCGAGCACATCGCGACGGAGATCTTCGTCAAGGATCTCGAGCGGGCCTGCATCAACAGCGGTCTGATCGACGTCGTCGCATCGTCCTCCGAGCGGGATGAGCTCAGGGACGAACGGCTCGATCAACTCGTCAATTCCGATCCTGCGACCGTCAAGCAGATGGGCAGGGAGCTCGGCGCCGACTACATGCTGATCGGTACGATCAACACGCAGGGCGATCAGAGCGGCAACAAGCAGGTCTTCTTCTTCTCGACGGATCTGGAGCTGATCGATATCCAGAGCAACAAGAAGGTCTGGATCGGCAACCATAAGATCAAGAAGGTCCGCCAGCAGGGTCGCTACAAGGGCTAGCAATGAAACAGCGCGTAGGCGTTCTCGTAGCGCTCGCCCTGCTGCTCTTGCTCTCCGCTTGCAGCGGCTACTCCAGCAAGGTCGGTCGCGTGCGATCAGACCTGGCGAGCGGCGATCCAACGAAAGCCCTCGCCTCGCTGGGTGAGATCGGGGGCGAGGACAAGTTGCCGCAGCTCATGGAGCGCGGCCTGCTGCTCTATCTGATGGGGGACCTGACCGGGGCCCAAGCAACTTTCACGCGCGCCCAGGCCGTCGTCGAGGATCTCTACACGAAGAGCGTATCTCGGGAATTGGCGACCCTCATCCTCAACGATACCGTTCAGGCCTATCAAGGCGAGATCTTCGAACGCGTGTGGATCCACTATTATCGTGCACTTGCCTTCCTTGCCGCGGGCGACTTCAACGCCGCCGCCGTCGAGGGGCGCGCGGTGACCTTCGATCTGCGTCGCTTCTCGGATGACGGCGAAGACGACACGAAGTATCGCAACGATCCCTGGCTACAGTACTTCGGCGGCCTGCTCTACGAGGCGGATGGCGAGCTGAATGACGCCTGGATCAATTACGTCGAAGCGGAGAGGCTCTATCGCGAGGGGGATATCTACGGCGTAGCGATTCCCGATGGTCTGATCGACGGTTTGCTTCGGGCGGGAGAGCGCCTCGGCTTCACCGAACTGCTCGAGCCCTATGCGGAGCGCTACGCCGGACATGAACCCATGTCGCTGGGCAGACGCGAGGGCGAGCTCATCGTGCTGGTATCGACCGGGTTGATCCCGCCCAAAGTTTCGAACCGAATCGACTTTCCCATCTTGAGGACCGTCACGGAGGATGGGGACGAAGATCATGACGCCGATCTCGCCTTTCTCTACGCGGAACGCTCCTATTCCCATTGGCACAACCCGCCGGTCAAGTCCGAGCTCGCCTATATCCTGAGCATCGATCTCCCGTCGGTTCCCGAGTCGCCGCGGCCGCCTCGTCTCATCTGGGAAGGCGCCGGCCGGCGGGGTACGCTCGAAACCGTCGCCGACCTCGGCGCTCTCAACCGAGCTTGCCTGGCGGATCGCTATCGCGGGGTCGTGCTGCGCACCGTGGCCCGTGCCTTGCTTAAATATTGGTCGAAACAGAAGATCGAAGAGGAGCAGGGCAAAGCGGCAGGTTTTCTGACCGATATTCTGGGTTCGGCGATCGAAGTGGCGGACACCAGGGGGTGGGCAACGCTGCCGGCGCATATCCATATGACACGCGTTGCACTTCCGGC